>JACCDP010264469.1_pt1 | contig 11054 bp, 8 predicted proteins | sample 7445841 | NCBI WGS metagenome assembly JACCDP01 (sample SAMN15323441, study PRJNA562643) | freshwater metagenome | isolation source: river surface water | place: USA:Blue River Watershed | collected 2017-08-17
CCGGCGCTCGGCCCGAAGACTCCGTTGACCCCGTAATGACGCCCCAGGGCGCTTTTCTCTCATGTCCACTGCATCGCCCAGCCGCTGGCTGTTCTGGGGCCCCACGCTGATCTGGGCCAGCACCTGGCACGTCATCCTCTACCAGCTCGACTCGGGCGTGCCGGTGTTCAACTCCATCGCCTGGCGCTTCGGGCTGGCCGCGTTGCTGCTGGTGGCGCTGGCGCGCTGGCAGGGCCTGTCGCTGCGGCTGCCGCGCAGCGCCCACGTGCTGATGGCCGCCACCGGCATCGTGCAGTACAGCGGCAACTACCTGGCCGTCTACGAGGCAGAGCGCCACATCCCGTCGGGGCTGGTGGCGGTGCTGTTCTGCCTGATGGTCTATGGCAATGCGCTGTCGGGGCGGGTGTTCTTCGGCCAGCCGGTGACGCGGCGCTTCCTCGGCGCGGCCAGCGGCGGCGTGCTGGGCGTGGTGCTGATCTTCTGGCCCGAGATCGCCGCCACTGGCGTGCGGCCCACGGCGGCCTGGGGCCTGGGGCTGGGCCTGTGCGCGGTGCTCGTCGCCTGCATCGGCAATGTGTTGACGCTGACGCTCACGCGGCGCGGCCTGCCGCTGGTGCCGGTGCTGGCCTGGAGCATGGGCTATGGCGCGGTGTTCCTCGCCGGGGCGTCGCTCGTCAGCGGTCAGGGCCTGCATTTCGACCTGCGGCTGCCCTATGTGCTGAGCCTGCTGTATCTGGCGGTGGCGGGCTCGGTCATCGCCTTCGTGCTGTATTTCAAGCTGGCGCAGGCGCGCGGCCCGGCGCACGCGGCGCTGACGGGCGTGACCATTCCCGTCATCGCGCTGGCGATCTCGGCGGTGTTCGAGGGCTGGCAGGTCACGCCGCTGGCGGTGGGCGGCATGGCGTTGTGCCTGGGCAGCCTTTACGTGGCGACGCGGCCGGGTTGACGCAGCGCCGGGCGGGGGGCGCCCGTCCGTCAGCAGGCGCGGGGCCTGCCGGAACACGGCATTGGCGTCGCCGGCGGTGCTGCGCCAGGACGGCAGCCCCGCCAGGCGAGCCCGGCGCCGTGATGCGCGTACGCTTGGCGCGTCACTCACCGGAGTTCCCATGTCCTGGTCACTTGCCCTGACGCGCCTGTGCGGCGCGTTCGCCCTTGGCAGCGCCGCGCTGCTGGCCCATGCCGCCGACAAGGGCGCGCCGCCCACGGCCGTCAAGCCCGTCACCGATCGCTACGGCGACCTGCGCGTCACCGACCCCTACCGCTGGCTGGAGGCCGGCCGCGACCCCGCCGTCAAGCGCTGGAGCGCCGCGCAGGACCATCGCACGCGGGGCTATCTCGATCACCTGCCGGCGCGCCAGCCGATGGCCGACTGGCTGATGAAGCAGGCGGCAGCCGGCTCCAGCGCCTATTACGACCTGCACGCCGCCGGCGGCCAGCTGTTCGCGCTCTACAACCAGCCGCCCAGGCAGCAGCCCATGCTGGCCGTGATGGGCCAGGACGCCGACCCCGCCAAGGCCCGTGTCGTGCTGGACCCCAACACGCTGAACCCGACGGGCCGCACGGCCATCGACTGGTATGTGCCGTCGCCGACGGGCAAGCTCGTGGCGGTGTCGATGTCGGAGAACGGCAGCGAAGACGGCTCGCTGCATGTCATCGACGTGGCCAGCGGCAAGACGGTCGACGCCGTCATCCCCAACGTGCAATACCCCACCGGCGGCGGCAGCGTCGCCTGGCGCGACGACGGCTCGGGCTTCTGGTACACGCGCTACCCCGGCGCCGACGAGCCCGCCGAGCGGCGGCACTTCCACGAGCAGGTCTGGTTTCACCGCATCGGCGACGACCCCGCCAAGGACGTCTACGTGCTGGGCAAGGACTTCCCGCGTGTTGCCGAGATCGCGCTGGACGCGCGGCCCGGCGCGCCGGCCGTCGTCGTGTCGGTGGCCAACGGCGATGGCGGCGAGTTTGCGCACTACCTGATCCAGCAGGACGGCAGCACGCGGCAGCTGACGCGCTTCGAGGACAAGATCGTCGCCGTGGCCATGGGCCCGGACGCGCTCTATCTCATCTCACGCCAGGGCGCGCCGCGCGGCAAGCTGCTGAAGCTGGGCCTGGACGATCCGACGCTGGCCAAGGCCGTCACGCTGGTGCCCGAGTCCGACGCCGCGCTGGAGCCCGGCGGCGAGTTCGGCGCGGCCAACATCACCCTCACGAAGCACGCGCTGTACCTGCGCGAGATCGCCGGCGGCCCGTCGCGCGTGGCGGTCTACGGGCTGGACGGCACGCCGCGCGGGCGCCTGCCGCTGCCGGAGGTGGCGACGGTCGACGAGGTCGAGCCGATGGATGACGGCAGCCTGCTCGTCGCCGTGAAAACCTACCTGGAGCCCCCCCGCTTCGTGCGCATCGACGAGGCCAGCGGCCAGGGCGCGCCCACGGCGCTGAGCCAGACCAGCCCGGTCCGCTTCGACGACGTGGAGGTGGTGCGCGAGTTCGCGACGAGCAAGGACGGCACGCGCGTGCCGCTCAACATCGTGCGCAAGAAGGGCACGCCGCTCGATGGCCGCCACCCGCTGCTGCTGAACGGCTACGGCGGCTACAACGTCAGCCTCGTGCCGCGCTTCCTCGGCGCGGCGACGCGGCTGTGGCTGGACGCGGGCGGCGTCTACGTCATCGCCAACCTGCGCGGTGGCGGCGAGTTCGGCGAGACCTGGCACACGCAGGGCGCGCTGACGAACAAGCAGAACGTGTTCGACGATTTCGCCGCGTCGGCGCAGTACCTGGTCGACCAGGGCTACACCACGCCGGCCCGCATGGCCGCCATCGGCGGCAGCAACGGCGGGCTGCTGATGGGCGCGAGCTTCACGCAGCACCCCGAGCTGTTCCGCGCCGTCGTGTCGACGGTGGGCCTGTACGACATGCTGCGCGTGGAGCTGGACCCGAACGGCGCCTTCAATGTCACCGAGTTCGGCACGGTGAAAGACCCCGCGCAGCGGCAGGCGCTGTACGGCTACTCGCCCTACCACCACGTGCGGGCCGGCGCGAAGTACCCCGCCATCCTCATGGCCACCGGCGAGACCGACGGCCGCGTGAACCCGATGCATTCGCGCAAGATGGTGGCGCGGCTGCAGGCGGCCACCGGCTCGGGCCGGCCGGTGCTGCTGAGCATCAACGCCCACGCCGGCCACGGCATGGGCAGCTCGCTGTCCATCCGCACGAACCAGACGGCGGACATCTACGCCTTCCTGTTCGACCAGCTGGGCATGCAGTACCCGGCCGCTCAGTAGTCCTTGCTGCGCCGCCCGGCCTTCACGTCGCTGCGGCGCGACTTGCCTTCCAGCCGGCGCTGCTTGGAGCCGTAGGTCGGCTTCGTGGCCCGCCTCGCCTTGGGCACATGGGCGGCGGCCCGCACCAGCTCGATCAGCCGCGCCACCGCATCCGCCCGGTTGCGCTCCAGGCTGCGCGAGTCCTGCGCCTTGATGACGACGACGCCCTCGGCCGTGATGCGCTGGTCGGCCCAGGCCAGCAGCCGGGCCTTCACCGCGTCGGGCAGGCTGGACGTGGGGATGTTGAAGCGCAGGTGCACCGCGTTGGACACCTTGTTGACGTTCTGCCCACCCGGGCCGCTGGCGCGGATGGCGTCGAACTCGAGTTCGTACGGCCGCGGTGACCAGCGGAACTCAGGCACTGCGAACCGCAACCCGCGGCGCGACGGCGCACATCAGCTCGTAGCCGATGGTGCCGGCGGCGCGCGCCACCTCGTCGATGGGCAGCCGGCTGCCCTGTCCGCCGATGACGGGGCCTTCGCCCCACAGCGTCACCTCGCTGCCAAAGCCGCTGGCCGGCAGCTCGCTCAGGTCCACGGCCAGCATGTCCATGCTGACGCGACCCAGCGTGCGTGTGCGCACGCCGTCCACCAGCACCGGCGTGCCCGTGGGCGCGTGGCGCGGGTAGCCGTCGGCATAGCCGCAGGCGACCACGCCCACGCGCATCGCGCGCTCGGCCGTGAAGGCGCTGCCGTAGCCCACCGTGTCGCCGGGCTGCAACTGCTGCACGCCGATGACCTTGGAGCGCAGCGTCATGGCCGGGCGCAGGTCCCAGTGCGCGGCGTCGTGCTCGGGGAAGTCGGGCACGCCGCCGTAGCACATGATGCCGGCGCGCACCCAGTCGTTGGCGGTGCGGGCCGCGTGGCGCAGCGTGGCCGCGCTGTTGGCGACGGTGCGCTCGCCGGCCAGGCCGTCGGTGGCGGCTTCGAAGGCCGCCAGCTGGTGGGCGATGCCGTCGGCGCCCTGGCGCATCGCGTCGGCGTCGGAGAAGTGCGTCATCAGACCGATCTCGTCGACCTGCGGCAGCGCCTGCAGCCGCGCGTAGGCGGCGCGAAAGGCGGTGGGCACGAAGCCGAGGCGGTTCATGCCGGAGTTCAGCTTGAGGAACACGCGGTGCGGCTCGTGCGTCTTGTGCATGGCCAGCCAGTCGATCTGCGCCTCGCAGTGCACCGCGTGCCAGAGCTTCAGGCGCGAGCACAGCTCCAGGTCGCGCGGCTCGAACACGCCTTCCAGCAGCAGGATGGGGCCGCGCCAGTCCAGCGCGCGCAGCCGTTCGGCCTCGGCCAGGTCCAGCAGTGCGAAACCATCGGCGGCGCGCAGGCCCTCGAAGGCGCGTTCGATGCCGTGGCCGTAGGCATTGGCCTTCACGACGGCCCAGACGCGGGCGTTGGGGGCCAGGGCGCGTGCACGGGCGAGGTTGTGGGCGAGGGCGTCCGGGTGGACCAGGGCTTCGATGGGGCGGGGCATGTCAGGGCAGGATCGGCCACCTGCCGCAGGCCGGAGCGGCCGGGGGAAGATGGCGTCGGAACGGCATGAAATGGCCATTCTGCGCCGTCGCCAGTGCAGGAAGGCGGCCGGGGGCGCGTGCTATAAACCCGCGCCGCCTGTCTTTCGTCGGCCTCTCTTGTTCATGGCTTCCCTGTCAGGATCGAACCCCGATCGATGAAACGCGGCTTCTACACCGTCATGGCGGCGCAGTTCTTCAGCTCGCTGGCTGATAACGCGCTCTTCGTTGCCGCCGTCGAGCTGCTGCGCACATCCGGAGCTGCCGAATGGCAGCGCGCCGCGCTCGTGCCGATGTTCGCGCTGTTCTACGTCGTGCTGGCGCCCTTCGTCGGTGCGTTCGCCGACGCCGTGCCCAAGGGCAAGGTCATGTTCTTTTCCAACAGCATCAAGGTGGTGGGCTGCCTGATGATGCTGTTCGGCACCCATCCGCTGGCGGCCTACGCCATCGTGGGCCTGGGTGCGGCGGCCTACTCACCGGCCAAGTACGGCATCCTTACCGAGATGCTGCCGCCGTCGCAGCTGGTCAAGGCCAATGGCTGGATCGAGGGGCTGACCATCGCGTCCATCATCCTGGGCGTGCTGCTGGGCGGCCAGCTCATCGGCGACCGCGTGTCGCACATGCTGTTGATGGTGGACGTGCCGATGGTCGACACCGGCATCGACTCGGCGCCCGAGGCCGCCATCGCCAGCCTGCTCGGGCTGTACGTCATCGCGGCGCTGTTCAACCTGCGCATTCCGCGCACCTCCGCGCCGCTGCAGCCGGTGGCCCACAGCGTCGTGGGCCTGGTGCGCGACTTTTCTGCCTGCAACGGCCGTCTGTGGCAGGACAAGCTGGGCCAGATCTCGCTGGCCGTGACCACGCTGTTCTGGGGCGCCACGAGCAATCTGCGCTACATCGTGCTGGCCTGGGCCGCGGCCGCGCTGGGCTACGGCATGCAGCAGGCGTCGTCGCTGGTGGGCGTGGTGGCCGTGGGCACGGCGGTGGGCGCGGTCGTCGCCTCGGTCGTGAGCCGGCTGGACCGCGCCATGGCCGTCATCCCGCTGGGCATCGCGATGGGGCTGCTGGTCATCTTCATGAACGTCATCAGCAACGTGTGGGTCGCCGCGCCGTTCCTGATGATCCTGGGTGCGATCGGCGGCTACATGGTGGTGCCGATGAACGCGCTGCTGCAGCACCGGGGCCACAACCTGATGGGCGCCGGCCGCAGCATCGCCGTGCAGAACTTCAATGAGCAGGCCTGCATCCTCGGCATGGGCGCGTTCTACACGGCCATGACCAAGTTCGGCCTGTCGGTGTTCGGTGCCATCACGATCTTCGGCATCGTCGTCGCCGCGACGATGCTGTGGATTCGCAGCTGGCACCGCCGCAACCTGCGCGAGCACAAGGAAGAGGTCGAGCACCTGCTCGACATGGCCCGCACGGACCACCTGCCGCAGGACAGGTAACGGGCCCCCCTCAAGGGGCGCCGCTGGTGGCCTGGCGACGCGCCAGTTCCACGGCGGCCGCTGGGCGCGCGGCCGGGCTTCGCCGGCCGGCCTGTCAATGCATCAGCTTTGGTGGCCGGAGCCGCGGCCTTTGCGGCCGGTCGTGACGGGGATCAGGTGCTTGCCTTCGAGCACCATCTCGATGGCCTCGCTCCACGCGCGGGCGATCTTGAAGCAGCCGCTGTGGTTGAGGTGGATCTCGTTGTGCCAGTCGCCGCTGATGCCGGTGGAGCCCGGCGCGGCCAGCGCCAGCGGCACCGTCGTGGAGTCGAACACGAACAGGCCCGGGAACTCGTCCTTGTCGGCCGCCATGCCCTTGAGCAGCTGCGCCAGGTGGAAGACCATCAGCCGGCTCACGGCCGCCCAGTCGGCCGCCGGCACGCCATAGGCCTTCAGCGCCGGATAGAGCCACGGGCCGCCCGCGCCCAGTTCGTCGCCGGCACCGGCGCCCGCCGGGCGGGGCATGGGCACGGCGTAGCAGTGCATGAAGACGGGCTTACCGACCGACGGGCCCTGGTCGCGCAGGCTCAGCAGGTGCTTGACGTTGGCGCGCATGTACCCGGCATAGGTGGCCCAGCCGGGTTCCGAGAAGTAGCGCGCCACGCCGGCCGACGGCGGCCCCCATTCGGTCTGGCGGCGCAGCAGGCGCAGCTCCAGCGGAATGGGCTCGCCGCCGTCGTCGTGCGCGGGCGTGCGGGCGGCGGCGATCAGGTCGTTGCCGCCCACGGACAGCAGCACGCCGTCCCACGCGGGGGTATCCGCGCCGGTCAGCAGGCGCACGAAGTCGGCGCTGGACTCCAGGTCCACCATGTGCGCGAGCGCGTTGCCGGTGCCCGCGCAGTTGATGGCGGCCGTGGGCGACTTGAACACCAGCTCCTGCAGCAGGTTGGCGTGGGCGTTGAGCTTGTCGCGCGCGTTGGAGAACCACGAGTCGCCCTGGGCCAGCAGCTTCCAGCGGAAGGGGCTCAGGTCGGGCGGGGTGCCACCGGCGAGATCGGCCGGGGTGTAGCAAACCAGGTGGTCCATGTGGGGCTGTGTCTGTAGTGGCTGACCGGGGCTGGCCCGGTGGTGTGACCCTGAAGTCCGCGCGATTGGAAGGCCTGCCGCGCGCAGGTTGCCATGCTACAAACCCTCGACATGGCTTACAGGTAGCATGCCCCTCGTACTTTTAGGGAGGCCGCGCATGAGCGCCACTGTCTTCGACTTCCAGGCCATGTCCATCCGCGGCGAACCGGCGGACCTCGCCTCACAGCGCGGCAAGGTGCTGCTCATCGTCAACACGGCCAGTGAATGCGGTTTCACGCCGCAGCTCAAGGGCTTGGAGCAGCTGTGGCAGGACTACGGCCCCAAGGGCCTGGTCGTCATCGGCTTCCCGAGCAACGAATTCGGCGGCCAGGACCCCGGCAGCAACGACCAGATCGCGAGTTTTTGCGAACTCAATTACGGGGTCAGCTTCCCAATGATGGCCAAGGTCAAGGTCAACGGCAGCGAGGCGCATCCGCTGTGGAAGTTCCTGAAGAGCGAGAAGCCGGGCTTTCTGGGCACCGAGGTCATCAAATGGAACTTCACCAAGTTCCTCGTCGGGCGGGACGGGCAGGTCATCAAGCGCTATGCGCCGAACGACGCGCCGGAGAAGCTGCGTGGGGATATTGAGGCGGCGTTGAAGGCTTGACGGGGGCAGTGACGGCGCGCTGGATGCAGGGGCTGCGTTCGGCCACTAGCTGAAGCTCATGAGCATCCGGTTTGGAACGACCCGCACTTGGCCTCCGCATCCTGGTTGCACACGCCCACTAGCTTTCAACTTCGCAGGGACGATCTAAAGTCAATAAGCTGAAATACTATGCCCAAAACAGCTGGACAGTTGCACCCCTGTTCATCGATGAGCACTGGCACTAACGCACCAAGTATCATTGGATTTCTACTACGATTACACCGACAGTGCCGCTTGCTCGATAAGAACACTGTCTGTTCATGGATGGCAACATCTTTGTGATCTGTTCGAGGGCTTCTTGGCCTTCTTTATTGTGCGCGACGCCGACGGCCCATTTGTTAATCTTCATGTTCTGCAAATTGAAGTTATCAAGTTTGGTTAAATCACTATCAATGCCAGACCAAAGCTCAAGGGCTCGCCCCAAGGCACTCTGAACCTTGAGTTCGATCGCACAAAGATCGAGCCCAACGCCAACCAAGAAGTCAAGTTGCCAATTGAAGTTTGACGGGTACTTCACTTCCCGAGTAACCGTAATGCCTTTCTCCTCGAGAGCGAGTGCAATCTCTACCTGCAACCAAATTTCCCAATCCGCACCGGTTGTAACTGCCCTGACGATTCGATCGCTCAAATTCAGAATGAGGTCCGTTAGGTCCGAGGCATTCATTGCAGCGCACCCAGTTCGATACTGAAGCCTCCGCCGTCTTTTGGGACGAGCGGAGCCGACGAGGACGCAAATGCCTTGTGATCGCCTCGGTCCCAGTCGATGCACTCGAGTCCTTGACCTGGCAGGGCGCCACTCTTGCCGATGAACGTGTACGTCAGCTGAACCGCGTCTGCCTGCAAGGATCTCCATCCCGCAAGGGAGGCTCCGCAATTTTCTAGCCACGAAGCTGCTTCAGTGGGTGGATAGCCGCTGCTACTGTTCCAGTTGAATACAGTCAGCACCGGATAGAACTCGGAACTGCTGAGCGCGCTGACGCCGCCCAGCAACTGCGTCCACGCATCCGTGGGATTTACACCAGCTCCGTAGACTGTCTTGTTGTAGACAGTCGTACCTGATTGCGCATCGACGATCACAAGCTGGATTCCGCCGCTGGCGGTGTTTGGATTCTTTGGATGTTCTACCGTGCCGGATACCTCAACAAAGCCCGAGTACGTCGTGCTGGATATCGTTGCTTCAACGTAGATTCCGTACTTTAGGTACTCTGTAATCGCCTCGTCGATCATTTCCGCGACCGGCGACTCGAACATATGCGACAACGACTTTAGGTGTAGATCGACGATGCCGGGTCGTTCGTCCACCGTCCCCAGCCATTTTGTAAATGCAGATGCACAACTTTCCCCGAAACTAGGATCAAGTCCGTTCAGCAGCTCAGATGTCCCGCCGATCGCAGCTATGGACACTCGACGCGAACTTGCCCACGCTGAAGTAAGACTTGCCCAGTCTGTCTCCACTTCCGTTGTTGTTTGGTCGTGGGTAACCGCTTTATATTCGACGCTAAGCTTTGCTCCCACTGACAGCTTGTCGCTGTTAGCCGACCGGGCAATCGTCGCAGCGTAGAGAATTTTTGCTCCTACATCGACGCCGACGACGACATGCGTTCCGAACCTCCGGAAAACTCGGAAAAAGTCTTCTGGCGACTTCGGATCGAACAGTGAGTGACTGAGCATAGCTTTGACGAGCCGATCGGCGAGGAAGCTTGCGTCTGGCTGTGGGTTGTCAATGGTGATTGAAAACGCTACGTGCCGACCCTCGACGATTGCAAGCCATGACGACTGAGAGTTCTCGGTGTCTGACCCAAACATCGCTTCGACTTGCCCAGAAAACCCGCCGTAGGACCCCGAAACATTCGCCTGGGCAGCGAAGTGTTTTTGCATATCCAGTCCGCTTTCGGCGACGTAGGCTTCGCCGCCTGTCATCGGCTGCCCGTCACCGGGCGTCACAGAGACACCTTCTGGTACGTCGTAGGTTAGATTTCCGACTGGGTACTCAGTGATGTTTGCTGAAGGCGGCGAGCAAACCGGGTAGGTCTTCGACTCGACCGAGTATCTTCCGTTGATTCTGAATCCGAACCCGAGAAGACCTCCGCTTGGCAAAGGAACACCCATGGCCACTCCGGTTTGAAGTGTAAGCAACGTAACAAGTGTACAAGGTCTGTTGCATCACGGGGCCAGAAGATCGATGGGTGCTGAGGCCAACAAGCCTTGATAGCCGATATCACTACCTGTGAGCGGCAGCTTTTTAGTCTGCAAACACACGACTTGACAGACTGCAAAGGGTCGGTAGCTGGCATTGCATGCCCACATCGCGACCCCCAGCGTCCCGGCACCGCGCGTCGGGCTTCGCATGGCTCACGCCATTTGTGTATGCGCTGGTTGCGGACCGCATTGGTGGCGGTTGGCCGCCGCGTGAGGCCCAGCCGGGAGTTCGCCCCGGCGGGCGACCTACTTTCTTGTGCGCACAAGAAAGTAGGCAAAGAAAGCGCCCCCGATCCGCCCGCCCTTCGCTGCGCTTCGGGTTCCCTGCGGTACTCAGGCCTTGAGGCCCCGCGCGGAACTCGCTTCGCTACGCTGCGCTCAGACAACCGCGCGAAGTCAGTTGAAGAGGTGCGCTGCGCGCACGGCCTCAAGCCCTTCCGTTCCTCGGCGGGCTCAGAGGGGGAATGCAAATACCTCGGGGCGGACGGCTTTCGGGTTTGGCTGTTGGCTGTTCCGGCTCTCCCCTTCAAAACCGCCGAGAAGCGCAGAAGCCCAGGGCGCGAGCGCAGCGAGCCTCAACTTCTGACTTCGCGCCCCTTTGTTTGAGCGCAGCGTAGCGAAGCGAGTTGGGCGCGGCCCCGGGGTTCGAGCATCGCAGGGGACCCACCCGTACTCGGGTGGGCGGTTGTGCAGGGGCGACTTTTTGCCTACTTTTTGGTCGCCCAAAAAGTAGGTCGCCCGCCGGGGCGAACTCCCGGCATGGGCCTTGCCACCAAGCCATCCTCACGACAAAGCCTCCTGCGCATGATGCGCACGCCCCTCCGCATCGAACA
>JACCDP010179650.1_pt1 | contig 11052 bp, 5 predicted proteins | sample 7445841 | NCBI WGS metagenome assembly JACCDP01 (sample SAMN15323441, study PRJNA562643) | freshwater metagenome | isolation source: river surface water | place: USA:Blue River Watershed | collected 2017-08-17
CTACTGCACGCTTTCTTGACGATTTTATTGATGATTTGCCTTGGGAGCCTTGCATTTATTTTTATTTTTAAGACACTAAGATACCGGTTTTATTAATTGTTCACTGTTAATGAACAAGCCCTAAATAGATGTTGAAATATTGAAGCATTTAAAAGTAATATGATAAAAACTCCCTTTCTCATTTAGAATCAACGATTTTGCTTTCAAATTTATAAAAAAAAGGAATAACTTTGCGGGATTCTTCGGCGGATACTCTATTTTCCGTTATTCTTTTTCTTTTGTGTTAATTAATATGTATCTAGGATTAATTGCTTTTCAAACAAATAGCACTTGCAGAAAAAACTAAATCGAAAAATAGAGTAGTAGAGTGGGAAGAAAAGTTGGTATGTAAAACAGTTTCTATCTTAACACTGGCAGCTGAACCAATTTACCTTATCTAAACCGATTTTGAAACTAAGGAACCAAAAGTAATTGAATCAGGTATTTCTTTTCATTAACTTTCTGCGGATAAAGTCGTCCATTTGTTCGCGGTACTCTTTGCCAACAGGTACTTCCATGCCAGCAATTTTTATCATGTTTCCTTCAATGGTGGCAATTTTACTCATGGGTACAATGTATGATTTGTGTACCCGCATAAACTTGCCTTCGGGTAAACGCATCTGGATATTTTTAATGTTAATCAGCACCAGGTGCCTTTCGGTGGTGGTGTGAATTTTTACATAGTCTTTAACTCCTTCAATAAAGTAAATATCGTCGAAATTTATTTTTACATATTTCTTATCTGTTTTAATGAAAAAGAAATCGCCGTCATTTTCCATGCTATCGTCGGCAGCAACAGCTTGCTTTGCAGTAGGCTGATAACTATCGGCAACCTTGTTCACAGCTTTTAAAAAGCGTTCAAACGAAATGGGTTTTAACAGGTAGTCAACTGCATTCAACTCAAATCCCTGTAAGGCGTAGTTGGCATGAGCAGTGGTAAAAATTACTTTAGGCAAATTTGGAAGGGTTTTCACAAAATCAAGTCCAGTAAGCACCGGCATTTGAATGTCTAAGAAAATAAGGTCAACATCGGATTCTTTGATGAATTTAATGGCGCACATGGCACTATCACATAAACCAGATAATTCCAAAAAATCAATTTGCTTTACATATTCCGCAAGTCCTTCTCTGGCTAAAGGTTCGTCGTCAATAATTAAGCATTTTATTTTCATAGCTGATTCAATTATTTTTGATCATATAAATATATTAGTTTACTGTAATCCAAGTCTTATCGACTCCTTTATGGCCCTCTGGATTTTTAAGGCCTGTTCATCCAGAGCCACCGTTACAGCAAATAATTTATCCTGTAATAATATTGTGTAATTTACTTGGTTAGAGGCAAGTGCAATGTTTCGCAATATACATAAATAATACCGTATAATTTGCTTCAGCAAGCTTAATTTTTAGTGTCGCTGGTGAAGGTTTGCTGGACTCGCTCTAAGGTCTTACCTGTTTTTTTAATCCCTGATGGTGAGCCCCACTGTAAATAGATCTTCCCCATCATTAATTTCAAGGGTGTGGTTATTGGGGTAAAGTAGCTGCAAACGGCTTTTTACATTTTTTATCCCTATGCCCGAACTCACATTGTTAGATGGGATATAAAACAGCGATTTAGAATTGGAACAGGTAAATTTTACTTTATGTTCTTCCAATTCAAAGTGTATAGCAATCCACTTCGATCCTCTGGCTTCTCCGCAGTGTTTAAAAGCATTTTCCACAAAAGGAATGAATAATAAGGGTTCAATTTTATGATGAACGTAAGCGCCCATCACATGCAATTCCACTTTTAAGCTCCCATCATGCCTTAATTTTTCAAGTTCAATCAGTTCTTTTATGCATTGAATTTCATTTTCAACTATACTTTCCGATTCGTTTCTTTCGTAAATTCTGTACCTCAGTAAATTCGACAGGGAAAGAATGGCTTCCCCGGCTTTTGAGCTATTTTTATTGATGAGGAAATAAATATTATTAAGGGTGTTAAATATAAAATGCGGATTAACCTGTGCCTTGAGAAATTTAAATTCAGCTTCTATTTCGTTTTTTTCGGTTTCATTTAATTTACCCGCAGTAATTACCCAGTCGCTGGCCAGTTTAATGGAAGAAATAGCCAAAATCTCAAACAAATCCCTGAACACCCAAAACAATAATGTACGAATAACACCTATGGGCTCTGTGTCGTGAGCATTGACCACGAAATTAAAAAAATATAATTTAAAACTACCCGTAAACAGTACTATGCTGATAAAGCTTGCAATGTAGAGTAAAAATTTTCTTTGGTATAAAAAGTAGGGAACGAAATAGTAGGCATTGGCATATACGCCAAACATGGTGGTGATGATATAAAATACATTGTCGGTAACAATTTTTCGGGCGTCAAAATTGGGTTCACCCCAAACTTCTATGGTTAAGTAAAGGAAAAAAAGTATCCAGAAAATGGTATGTAAAAGTATTTTTCCAAATATAGTAGCCGACCAGCGGTAGAATGCACTTTCAGAAAAAAAATTCTTTGATTCCATAATCTTGGGATCTTTTAGGATAGTGCCAAATTAATTAGATTTCATTCAAACTTACTATTCCCGCCTGCCAATTACAAATACTGCCATTAAACCGAAACCTGCTTTATACCTGTATTTTCATAGCCCCTAAATATACCAAAAGTTTTTGTTTCATGTTAATAAAAGCCAAAAGCACCTCCAGTGGAAGTGCTTTGGCTTAAAAGAAGGGATTAGTTTTATTGCACTACAATTCGTTTCACTGGTAAATGGCTGTTTTTACCAAATTGAATGTAATACACACCGCCAGGTAAGCCACTCAAATTTAATTCTACCTGTGGTGTTAAGGCCGGAATTCCCTGTGTTAGTACCTGCTCACCCAGCATGTTTATAAGCGTAAGGTGGGTAGCCTGGTTCAAAACTTTCTTAAACACCAGATCCACTCTTTCATGTGCCGGATTAGGAGAACAGATTACCTCATGCTGCGCGCCATATGACTCATGGATACCAATAGAAAAATCAATGTTTATGTCATCTATGTATAAGTTGTTTTCATAGTTGGTGGTATGTTTAATTTTAAACATCACATTGTTGTTGCCTTTGTAAGCAGCAATGTCAATGTTTTCTTCTCTCCAGTCGGAAGCTGCCGGTGTAAATGCATTGGTAGAAAATGGAGTAGCCGCCGTAATTAATGTAGCTCCCCACTTTTTATATAGGGATGTCCAGGTACTGCCGCAATCGGTAGAGGCCAGCACGGCTAAGGTATCCCAGGTATTGTTGGCGGTTGTTGGGTTGGTATAGGTTTGATAGGCCAGCCAGAATTTGAAATTGGCCGTGCCATTAGCGTTGCTTAAGTCGGCAGCGGGGAGTATAATTTCATCCAATTCTCCATTTTCATTATAATTAAAGTTTTCCATATAAATGGATTTTGTTCCGCTGTGTCCAACATTAGCCAATGCCCAGGTTATTCCACCATCGGGATTGCTTAAGGTATATCCGGGAAGGGGCCATGTGGTGGCAGCTTCAAAGTCTTGTACTAAGGGTGCGGCACTACCCGCAGATAAAACGGTAAAAGCAATGCTTTTAGTGTCGTTGGCAGGTTGAACATCGGTACTTGCATTGGGCAAGGAAGTGCTGATGTTTAATGTGTGAGCTCCATTAGCAGCGGTAATTGCCGGCAGGGTAATACTGGCAGAGGCGTAGGTGGCCAGGTTCCCCGTCCAGGAATAGGTTTGATTAGTGCCCCCATCAACATTGTAGTTGATAGTAACTGCGCTTAAGGCTGCAGAGCCAAAGTTGGTAATTTTAATTACCGGACTAATACTGTTGGTGCATATTATTCCAGAAGGAGAGGAGATGGCAGCAACCCCTGCATCATTTGGACCGAGTGGAATCGGAGGCTGGCAAACGGTTGAGTTTTGAAGGGAAGCATATGGGCCGGTATTTAATACAGCAAGCATGCGGGTGGATTGTCCTTTGGAAAATGAATTCATGCATGCATCGTCTACATAATCCATATAATTCATAAACATGTCCCCATTAACATTGTTGCAGGTTACGTGTGGATGTGTAGGGCAGCCAAAATTGGAGGTTTGTTGAACAGGCGTGTCAGCAACCTGGTCGTTTCCACAATTAGCATCACCCCAGATGTGTCTGAGGTTTAAACAGTGTCCTATTTCATGGGTGGCTGTTCTGCCTTTATCAAAGGGAGCTTGTGCAGTTCCCATGGTTCCGTAACAGGTATAAGAGGCAACAAAGCCAAAGGTATTGGTTTGTGTGGCAGTGGGAAATTCTCCATAACCCAATAAAGTAGCATCTGAAAATTTACACACCCAGATATTAAAATATTTATCCGTAGGCCAGGCATCGTCACCCCCGGTGGAGGATTTTTTTACTTCATCGTTTGTTCCGAAACCACCAGTTACCGTAGTTTGCTTTCTTACAATACCGGTAGTAGGTAAACCATTAGGATCTTTTTGTGCCATACACCAGTTTACATTTGGGTGACCTACAATGTTAGAAAACACAGCCGGGGTGTTTACTGTGTCAGCATTAGTGCGCGTAAAATCCTCATTCAATACTTTAATGGCACTTAGCACCTGTGCATCAGAAATGTTTTCAGTGGCATTACTGTAGACCACGTGTACAACCACCGGAATAGTAATAAGAGCTTGTTGTTTGTTGGTTTTTTGCTGCCGGGAGGAAATCCAGTTCTCTACCTGTTGCTCGTATTGCTCCCTGTAGGTTTTACGAAGTGGGTTCATTTTTTGAAGGTATGCTTCATGCTCTAAAGCAATACACTTCCGCTTTTCCCGTAAGGTTTGAGCAAAAAATGAAGTAATAGTAATTGAGAGGGCAAATGAGAGAAGTAATTTTAATTTCATGTAAGTTGTTTTAGAGTTTGATTAATTTACTACACTAAAAAAACTAAATTAAGATTTCTGTCTGTGTTTAACAAATTATTTGGTCGATTGCAAAGGTATATCAGGGATACAAAATCAGACTGACAGATTAAAAATGGTACATATCATTCCTAATCATCTCCGGATCGGTAATCATAGCCTGGCCTGGCTCTTTTACGGTAGCGCAGACTAAAATCTTCTACCAATTCATTCAGGCATTCAGCCTCTGTTTTGCTTTTGGGTACCACCAGGGAGAGGTCAATCAAGGAAAGGTCTACGGTAATCTCTGTTTTATCAGGCACAAACACGCAAGCCCACCGCTCTTCTTTGTTTTTATTCTCTTCCCGTTTAAAAATATAAATTTTACCCTTTTCTCTTTTGTTTTTGGTTGCAATGCTTTTGTAGTAAGAAAGTTTTTCAGGTTGTTTGTCTTTCCTGTCGCCATAACCACCGTGCTTATTGGAAATTTTATCCTGCAAAAAAACTTCGCAAAAATACGACTGAGTGTAATAGTCCTTGGGGAAATACTGCAACTGCTTTATTTCTTTTAAGCGATGGTATAATAAAAAAGTAGTTTTGGTGTTTTTGGCGTATGCGCGTAAAATACTGTCGTTGATGGAATGCCCGTTTTTTAGTTGCTCTGTTTGTATCAGCAATTGAAGCTCTTCATTTTTTGATGCCTTCAGTTTAGTAAAGAATTTTTTCACCCCTTCATCATTTTTATAAAAAGGAGAAAGTAAAATAATAAAACTCATGAAGTCATCGTTAGCAGTAGAATAAGTCATACTGGCTACATTACTGATGGATGCGCTACTATTTAAACCATAATCTTTGTAGTCGTAATCATAATTATCTTCATTTCTTCCGGTTTCATTTCTCCCTGCATTATACCGTTTTAATTCATAATTCGCCTCAATTAAAATATCCTGTTTGAGGCTTTCATAGTCAGCATTGGTTAATATTTTTTCTTTTACCAGGGCAGCCATTAAATTAATTACTGGTTTTTTGTATTCCTGAAAGCGGGATAAACTCATCCATTTCGGATAAAATAGTTTGCAAAGCTCCAGCGAATCATAAAATACATCAAATACATTTTGCACCGCATGTTCATCGCCAATAATGGGTGGTTCGTACAATAATAGTTCGCGTATTGCAGCATAGGATTCTTTAGTTTTAAGCAGGGAGAGTCCTTTTATTAAATTCAATTGCAAATACGATGAGTCCTGATACAGGTTATATAATTTTTTATAGGGTTCAATGATGTTGTTACTCTTCATGGTGCCAGCATTCACAAAAAGCTGAGCCCTGGCATCGGAAGAAACATGGTTAATTAATGTATCGGTTATAAAGGCTATAATAGCATCCGAATATTCTTTACAAAAGGCTAAATTTTCCAAAGAATTTTCAGCCCTGCTTTTTATCGTGGAATCTTTACTCATCAGGTCGGTGAGTAATAATTGTATTTTGTTTTCAAAAATGGGTTTACTTAAAACGGTATCTTTTGGTTTAAAGGAAGCATAAAAGTCTTTCAGCCAGCCTTGCATTCCCATGATGGTATCTAAAGGAGCATACAATTCAAACAGTATCCCGTCTTTTAAAATTCCTTTGTACTGAATGCCTCTGGAGCTGGCGGTATCGGTAAGCAAAAGTTCCAGGGTACGGGTATTTTTTTCTGAAGACTGTTGTTTCCGGCTCACTTTAAGGCTGGTGTTGAAGAGTATATTTTTCAATTGTTTTTTCCAGAAGTCATTTTCAGGAATAAAATCATAATCGTTGTATTTGGTATAGTCGATTTTAATTCTTTCTGAAGAGGAGTATGAATAATAATTTTTTTCCCGCTCATCTTTATCATAAGAGTAATCGGGGTCTTTCACCTTTTTATGTTTAAGCATTTCATTGTACCTCGAGTTTACCTCTTTATCAATAGATTCATCAAAGAGGTTACTGGTTTCATCAGTAGCCATAAAATGCATGTTGGGATCTGTTATTTCTTCTTTTTTATAGATGTAGTTAAAAGGAAGGATGTGAAAACTACTGAAAAAAGATTCAGGAATACTCATTTGCATATTTCCAAAAGCGTATTGCACATAGTAATGAACTCCGTTAAGGTAAATTTTTCCAAATAATTTCTGGTCTTTCTTTTTACTCTCTCCCGAAAAGGTCATGGTCGGGTAGTTTCCTTCACGCACTGATTGAAAGTGGTTATTTTCGGTTAACTTAAAATCTTTGAGTATATTTTTACTGATCACATTCAGCTCAAAAGTATCTTCTTCTATGTAGTTCATGTCGGAATACACCGCATGGAGCACTGCATAGAAAATATTTTTTTCCTTGTCACTGGCTGTAACAAATTCTACCAGACTTTTATTTGCAGCTAACTGTTTCTTTTCGTATTGGGCATTAACTGGTAAATTCACTTCAAAGCCTCCGGTTTTAGGCTGAAAACGTTGGTAGTTCTTTTTTTGTCTGGCAAATGTTATGGAATTAAAAAACTCTTTGGCGTCTTTTGTTTTCGCATAAGCTGATTTGCCTCCTAACTTAAAGATGATCACCTCCTGATCTGTAATGTAAATATGATACCGCTGCACATCTCCTTTTCTGGTTTCATTGAATATATCAAAACCAATGCAGCCTGATTCATTGTTTATTTCTGTTTTTGACAGTATTTTTCCAGGAATGTATTCATACAACATACTGTCTAATTTTTGTTTTATCTTTTTTTGATCAAGCTCTTTGAGCATAGCAAAGGTCTTAATCCGGCCTATGGAGTAATAAGCCCCATTGGTCATGTCTGCATATAAATTAAAGTTTACATAATTATCGTTTAATATGCTGACTAATTTTCCGGGTGCGGCATAACTAAATAATGAGTCTGGAGCATAATGCCGGCTTAGTGTAACCGGTTTAAACATTTGCTCGAGTTTATCTTTTATTTTACTTGATTTATCATTTTTCTTAGTTAATACCGGCTCCACGCTGTATCCCATTTTCCGCAATAATTCTATAAGTCCCTTTGCTCCGGGGAGGTGGGCAGCCCCAACGCCGGCAAATAAGGTTTGTGTACGCAGTATAGAATCAATGGTGCCTGCAAAAATAATATTGCGGTCATACAATAGAAATTTTTTATGATTTTCACTGATGCTTTCTACCTCGTTTAAACTATCGATGGCATCGAGGTCTGCATTTCTGTATGCATTTTCGAGTAACTCATAGCTGGAATAGGCTCCGTATCCACGATAATCCTCATCAGTTTCTTCCTTTTTATCTACATCCGGAAGGGAGGCAAGTTTCCCCAGAATAACGGAGGTTTTAAAATCTTCCAGGCTCACAATTTTTTTATCCCACTTGGCTCCGGCCTGATAAATAAATAGATCGATATAAGTGCTTTCCTCAAAATTTACCTGCTGCTGATTGTTCCGGAATAATAGTGAATTAATAATTTCGGGCTCAAAAGCCAGCATGCTTTGATAGAGTTTGTTTTCCGGAAGTTTTAACTGAAAGGCCGTTTCATAAAAATTTCCGTAACCTGCACCGTATGCCTGCCGGCCACTGAAGTAGTCGAGCATATTGTATTTGTCCATTTCCTGCATCCATTTGGAAGGATCAGATTCCAGTCCAACCACATCTACCGACTGTATGGCTTCGTAAAACTGATCGGATAAATGGTAGGCTAATTTGGAACTCACGTGCATGGTGCCATATAAATAAGAAGGTTTAGATAGCCCTTTGCCTGAAATTTTCCATAATAAGGCCGGGTATTTCTTTTGTGAGAATCCGTTAACCGGACTTATAAAGAAACATAATAACGTTGATAAAACTAAGAGGTAAAAAAATCGTGCCCGGGTTATTGATTTGTCCTTCCGCATATTCCTGTGAAATTAAAGTGACGCAATTTAAGCATAAAGAAAAGGTCTTACAAAATATAGCAGGCTCACTTTCACCCTTTTTGCATTAATTAAGATAATTTCTTAACCAAAGTAAAGCCTGTTTAGGGAAATAAAATATTATTTAACTAAGTAATAACTATTTTATAGGTAAATTATCTATTTTATGTGATATAATAAGATAATAATTCTAAGTTTTAAATGAGAATAATGTTTTAAATTTGTTGCATTAAAATTGGCGGATAGCAAATTATTTTAAATAAAAAGCAATTAGGCCTTCATAAAAGTATTTTTGAAACAAAGATGACAACAAAGGTATATATATCAGTTCCATTTTTTTATTACTTCTTTTTTAACCCATCTGGCCGGGATTAGGGAAGTATTAAACATGTAAAAACTTCTGAAAAGTCCCGGTACGAAAGTAACCGGGACTTTTTTTTGAACTAACAGTTAATGAAAACAAGAGTATGAGAAAAACAAAAATAGCAATACAGGGAATAAGTGCTTCTTTTCACGATCAGGCAGCAAGAGCTTATTTTGGACAGGATATAGAACTCGTAGAATGCCATTCTTTTGAAGCCTCCTGCAGGGCAGTAGATGAAAACCGGGCAGACTATTGTGTGTTAGCCATAGAAAATTCCATTGCAGGAAGCATTTTATCTAACTACAACCTGATAAAAAGCAATGGGCTTAGTATTATTGGTGAACTATATCAGCGTATTGAACTTCACCTTCTCGTTTGGGCTGACACTCCTTTTTCCAGTATCAGCACCATCAAATCGCATCCTATAGCTTTGCGTCAGTGTTCAGATTTTATGTTGAAAAACGAACACCTCCATATCATAGAGGCCGGAGATACCGGTACCTGTGCCCGCCAATTGGCTACAGATAAAAATACCAACCTGGGTGTTATTGCTTCCGAAACAGCCGCCCGGCATTATGGTTTAACCATTCTGGAAAAAAACATTGAAACCAATAAACAAAACTTCACCCGCTTTCATATCTTATCAAAAGGGCAGCAAATAGAAACTTCCGCCAATAAAGCCACTATATGTTTTAACCTGCATCACGAGCCCGGAAGCCTATTAAATGCCCTCCAAATTTTGGACAAAAATTTTGTAAACCTCACTAAAATTCAATCAGTACCTATTCTCGGTGATCCGCGCCATTACCATTTTTATGTAGACGTGGAGTATTTTGATAAGTATATTTTTGAGCAATGCCTGCAGCAACTCAAAAACAAAACGGTTCAACTCACTGTATTAGGGCAATATCACAAAAAAGAATTTCAATCAGTAACACAATAAAAATTATCATTATGGACATTGTATCTTTAGAAGAATGGGCAGGGAATTATAAACGCCCTTTGTTAATAGCAGGGCCCTGCAGTGCAGAAACAGCCTCACAGGTATTGGCAACAGCACATGAAGTAAAAAAAATAAACCCCCATGCTATATACCGGGCAGGTATCTGGAAACCCCGTACCCGGCCAGGATCCTTTGAAGGAATAGGAGAGGAGGCATTAAGCTGGTTAAAAAAAGTAAAGGAAGAAACCGGATTAAAAACCAGTACCGAGGTGGCCAATGCCCAACACGTTGAACTGTGTTTAAAGCATGGAGTGGATGTGTTATGGGTTGGTGCCCGAACAACAGTAAACCCTTTTTCTGTTCAGGAAATTGCGAATGCCCTGCAGGGAGTAGACATTCCCGTACTCATTAAAAATCCTGTAAACCCTGATTTGCAGTTGTGGATTGGTGCTATTGAACGCCTGAACAAAAGCGGAATTAAAAAATTAGCTGCTATACATCGTGGCTTCAATACCTACGAACCCGGCGTTTTCAGAAATGCACCCCAGTGGGATTTACTCATTCAGCTTAAAAGTGCACTGCCTCAATTGCCGGTAATTTGTGACCCCAGCCATATTTGCGGAAACCGGGAAATGATAGGGTATATTTCTCAAAAGGCATTAGATCATGATGTGAACGGTTTGATGATTGAAACCCATATACAGCCCGACATTGCCTGGAGCGATGCCAAACAGCAGGTAACTCCTGAAGCCCTTAAAAATATCCTGAGTCAATTGGTGGTGCGTGAATCCAGGTCTACCGACCCGGTGATAAAAGATAAACTGAAAGAACTCAGGGAGCAAATAGACCGGGCAGATGAAAAAATATTATTTACACTGCATGAGCGTTTTAAACTCAGTGAAAAAATCGGAGCCTATAAAAAAGAGCA
>JACCDP011273217.1_pt1 | contig 11051 bp, 21 predicted proteins | sample 7445841 | NCBI WGS metagenome assembly JACCDP01 (sample SAMN15323441, study PRJNA562643) | freshwater metagenome | isolation source: river surface water | place: USA:Blue River Watershed | collected 2017-08-17
AAGGTATCCCTAAGGCGCAGCGCAAGTTTCTCGCATTGGCGCGACCTGACATTGATTGGACGCAAAAGCCAGAACAAATAGTCCAAAGCAGCGAGGGCGAATAAATGGAACTCCAACTCCACATCGGCAAGCTCACCGAAGAATGCAAAACAACCGTACCCGAAGCGTTTGTTGATTACATCCGCGAATTGGCTATTGCAGCCAAATGTCACCCAAGCGACATCGTTCGTGAGTTGTTGTTCAAAGCAGCAACGGGGAAGGTTTATTCGGCTCATGTTGCAAATGATCGCTTAAGACTCATTGAAAAGACAGAGCGAAAACTAGGCGGCATGGGGGCGAACGAATGACCACCAAGCAACCCAAAAAGCCCATGACCGCAGCCGAACGCACGGCCAAGATTCTGCGCGACAACCGCAACCATCCCTTCTGCTACCGCATCACCGGCAAAGCAGACGCAGACAAAACACAAAAGATCAAGAAGGCAGCGATATGAACTATCAGCTAAAGCAGCACCCCTTGAGCGCGGCATTCCCTGCAATGTCGGCAGATGACTTTGCAGAATTGAAAGCAAGCATTGAAGTCAATGGGGTGTTAAACCCCGTCACCCTGCATGAAGGAATGATTATTGACGGCTGGCATCGTTACACAGCATCCATGCAGCTAAACATGGAGTGCCCACAAGCGGAGCTTGAGGATTGGATTGATCCTAAAGATTTTGTGTTGGCACAGAATAAAACACGTCGCCACATTAGTCAGTCACAACTGGCATTGGCAACGGCAGCAGTCTATAAATGGTATCCAGTAGGAGAAAATCAACACAAAACAGGGTGGGAAGTGCCTGCCCACCCTCAAAAAAGCACAAAAGAGCTTGCAAATATTGCCGGTGTTAGTGACCGCACTATTAAACAGGCTAAGGAAGTTTTGACTAAAGCCGCGCCTGAAGTGCAGGAAGCAGTGAAAACGGGAAAAATTGGCTTAGAAAAAGCAGCCGCTATTTCTAAGCTACCGCAAGCAGAGCAAGCACAAGCCATTTCCAAGCCGCTGCCAAAGCCTGAACTGAAGGTTGTTCCAGTAGAGCCAACACCAGAAGAAGAATACACAGAGTTAGATGCAGCCCACGACAAGATCGCCGAACTGCAAGACGCATTGGCTGTTGCAAGTGTTGGCAATGACAGCGAGGAAGCACAGCAAGCCGCACAACTAATCGCGGAGCTTCGGGCTGAAATCAAGCGTCTGGAAATTGCACTGAAAGCAGTCACAGCAAGCCGTGACGGTTACATGAACCAATGTGCTGAGTTGCAAAAGCAAATTAACCGCCAACGCCGCGAAATTGATCGCGCCACAGGGACAAGGACAGCCTAATCATGCTGCAACTGCGTCCCCATCAGGTTTACAGCATTGATGAACTCCGCAAAGGGTTTGCAATGGGCTACCGCGTGCAAATGTTGTATGCGCCATGTGCGGCAGGCAAATGCCTAGCCTTTGATACGCCGGTAATCATGGCCAACGGTGAAATTAAAAAGGTTCAAGATGTAGCGGTAGGCGACCAATTACTTTCTCCAGATGGCAGCGTTAGAAATGTTCTTTCATTAGCGCGTGGCAGGGAAATGATGTACCGCGTTACACCTAGCAAGGGTGATCCGTATGTCGTTAATGCAGGCCACATCCTATCTCTACGAAAAATTCCATCGTATGACGGAATGATACTGAGTGACGGCTCAAAAGTTAGCCGGACAGATGATGTTGTTAATGTCAATGTTGAAATTTTTTACAAAAGCAACGCAACTGTTAAAAGTGGCCTAAAAGGATGGCGATCAGAAGCTGTTGAATTTAGTAGAGCCAAAGATGGGTTACTGCTTGATCCTTACTGGTTAGGGTGCTGGCTGGGCGATGGACTTTCAAAGCTTCCAGCAATATGCAAACCTGCATCAACCAAAATGGTTCAGTGGTGGATTGAACACGCTGAAAGTGAAGGTTACAGCGTCACGAAATACCAATACTCGGAAAGTGAGTGCCCATGCTGGAACATCGTTTCACCAGATAGAAACAATAAATTTACCGCAGGCTTGAATGAGTACAACCTAATTAAAAACAAGCACATACCTGATGCTTATAAATACTCATCAATCAATGATCGCCTGCGACTTTTGGCAGGGCTAATTGATTCAGACGGTTCAGTTGATAAAAAAGGCTATGACTGGCTTACAAAATACGAGCATCTTGCGGAACAATTTGCATTCGTTTGTCGCTCTGTAGGTCTATCTGCCTATGTCAAAAAATGCCAGAAAAGCATAAAAAAATCAGACTTTACCGGCACATATTGGCGAGTTTTTGTAAGTGGTGACGTTCACAGAATCCCATGCCTTGATAAGCCAATTCAAAACACTGCCCGCCTAAAAAGACACTTGGTACACGGAATCAAAGTTGAGCCTATCGGAGAAGGTGATTACTTTGGATTTACGTTAGATGGCGATAAGCTGTTTTTATTGGGCGACTTTACGGTAACTCACAACACTGAAATTGCAGTTGCAATGATGGCTGGCGCAGCAGATAAGGGTAAGTATTGCTCGATGTTGGTGGACTTGACACTACTTTGTGCGCAAACCTCCGCACGTTTGGCGAAGTACAACATTGACCACGGAATTATCCAGCCCAAAAGCCCACGCTATTGCCCTGAGTTACCAATACAGGTTTGCATGGTGCAAACCTTGGAAGCACGAAACGGCTTTCCCAAGGTTGATTTGATGATTATTGACGAAGCGCACATGATGCGTCATTCAGTAATCGAGTTCATCCGCAACAACCCGACAGTAAAAGTAGTAGGACTGAGTGCGTCACCTTTCACTAAAGGCTTGGCAGCTATCTATTCCAATGTAGTAAGCGCTTGCACAGTTAATGACTTGGTGGGTAAAGGCTTACTGATTAACCCTCGCGTTTTCATTGCCAAGCAGGTAGATATGGAAGGCGCAAAGAAAGTTGCAGGCGAGTGGAGCGATAAAGAAGCCACAGAGCGCGGCATCAAGATTACTGGCGACATAGTTGCCGAGTGGATCACCAAAACGACAGAGGTGTTTGGCGCACCCCGCAAGACGATTGTGTTTTCCTCCGGTGTGGCGCATGGAGCCGACATTGTGGAGAAGTTTGCAGCAGCAGGCTACAACTTCATATCAGTTTCTTACAAAGATGATGACGAGTACAAGAAACAGGTTTTGGCAGACTTTGCACGTCCCGATACTGAAATTCATGGACTCGTAGCAACTGATTTGCTCACCAAGGGCTTTGACGTTACAGACGTTTGCGTAGGCGTATCGGCACGTCCTTTCAGTAAGTCATTCAGTGCCCATGTGCAGCAGCTAGGGCGCATTATGCGTACGCACGAAGGCAAAGAACAGGCTATTTGGCTTGACCACAGCGGCAACTATCTGCGCTTTAAAGACCAGTGGGATCACCTTTGTGGCAATGGCGTTAAAGAACTGGATGATGGCGCAGAAAAGACCAAGCCAGAGCCAACATACGAGCAGAAAGAAGCCGCTAAGTGCCCTAAATGCGGGTGTTTGTGGAACTCAGCTACAGACACATGCGCTCACTGTGGCTTTGTGCGAGTGCGTAGAAATCAGGTTGTAAATATTGCTGGCGCGATGTCAGAGTTGAATGCACAGGCAACTAAAAAAGACAAGTACAGCCCTGAATTTAAACAAGATTTTTACGCGCAACTGATTGGCTATTGCCAACAAAGTGGCAAAAAAGAAGGCTTTGCTTTCTATAAATACAAAGAAAAGTTTGGCGTACAGCCAAGCATGGCTAAACCAGCCGCCAAGTATCCATCGCCCGAAGTGTTGGCTTGGATTAAGAGCAGACAAATAGCTTTTTCCAAAGCACGGAAGGCGGCATAAATGGAACGCGAAGCCGCTGCATTGTCATTTATTAGTCCGGTAGAGCGTGCTACTTGGGTTGCTATGGGTATGGCACTAAAAGCCGAGTTTGGTGAAGCCGCACGCGATACTTGGATGGACTGGAGCCGTGGCGCTGATTCATTCCGCGAACTCGATGCACGCGCAGTTTGGAAGTCGTTTCGCGGTACTGGAATATCAATCGGAAGTCTTTTCCATGAAGCCAAGCAAAACGGTTGGCGCGATAGCGAAGGTTATCAGCGCCCCACAGAACAGCAACTAGCAGAGCGCAAACGCCAAGCAGAAATTCGTGCATCGGCAGAAGGTCAGGCACGCATTAAAGCCGCCCATGCAGCCGCTAAAAAGGCACAGCACATACTCACTCAATGCAAGCAAGAGCAACACGCATACCTATCTAAAAAAGGCTTTAAAGAGCTTACAGGCTTGGTGTGGCGACCAGACGCAGAGCAGAACCTGCTTTGCATCCCGATGTATCTCAATGGCGCAGTAGCTGGCTTGCAGATGATTGACCGCGATGGCGGCAAGAAGTTTTTGTCTGGTCAGTACACCAGCAAAGCCGAATTTGTGATTGGCAGTGGTGGAGCAGGCGTATCAGATTACTGGGTAGAGGGTTATGCCAGTGGTTTGTCCCTGCAAGCCTGCTTAAACGCTATCAAGGTACGCGCCCGTATCCACATCACATTCAGCGCACAGAACCTGCAACGTATGGCGCACAGCGGTTTTGTCGTGGCAGATAACGATGCAAGCGGCACAGGCGAAGCAGCAGCTATAGCAACTGATTTGCCGTACTGGATGCCTCCAGAAACCGGCACAGACATCAACGACTACCACAAGCAGCATGGCACGTTTAAAGCGTCCCAAACGCTGCGTAAGTGGCTTTTCACGGCAAAGGATAGCTATGCGTGTGCGTGACTACCTGAACGCTAAATACGGCAATGGTGCAACGTCTATTTTGGCTTGCGAAGCTAAGGCTTTGGGTATTCCGTATCCAACTCCATCAGGTTGGTTAAAGACATACGGACAAGCAGAGATTACCCCAGAAGCGCAGCAGCGCTTGCGAGATGCACTCATGCAAAGCAATAAGCCAAGCGCACAAGATGGTTTGCGTGTGCTGGATGGCTTGCTAGTAGACAACGATGAGCCAAGCGGCAAATACCTATTTAACGCCTTGAAACCAACAGGCAAGGCGCACCTTTGGAAAGCCGGTATTCCCAGTCTAGGCATTGAGCCGGATACCGCATGCCGGATGTGGTCAACAGGTGGATTGAACAAGCACAGAAAAGGCTGGATGTTGAGCAATGCAACCGACCGCGAAATTTGCACGATGTGCATGAATGGAGCAAACAACAGATTTTAGAGATTGCATAGCACCTGTCTATTTAACGGGTCGTACTGTCCACGTAAGCAATGAGCGCACTCTGGCTGCTGACAAGAAAAGGGGTAATCAACCACGCCGTAAGGCACCGGGGCAGATCCGCATGTGAGTTGATGGACTGGCTGCATTGCGAAGTCCGGGGGCCAACGGGGGGGAACAACGACCGTTGGCATCGCAATTCCCGCAAGGGGGTGAAAAGCCGAAAACCTACCCACCTCAATCTTCATTGGGGTAGGGGGGGCTTTCGGGTGAATTTATAGGAGTTATGGCAATTAACCAATTAGCCATCAGTGCGTCCAAAAAAGAAGCAAAGAAATGTTAAGCAAATATCAGCAAGACGAGTTAGACCATTTAGTAGCAATGGCGCTAGAGGACAAGCGCGAAGCATGGCACGCGGCATTGCAACGCGCCAAGGATAGCCCGTTGTTAGCAGATATGCCACGGCTGCTAACCGAGCGCATGAAAGCCCTACAGCAGCCCAAAGAAGCCGCCACAGTCGATTTAAGCACGGCTGAATGGGACAGACAGCAGCTAGAGAAAGCAGAAGCCAGAACGCTGGCGCATTCGTACCAAGGCGTAGATGTATTTGCCAAGCACAAGCCACGGCTGGAGCGCATTTATGGCAAGGGTGCAGCCGAACGTATCAAGGCTTACATGGATCAGATATTCAAAGAGGAGCTATTGAAATGAACGCAAGAGCAAAGGGACGCAGAGGGCAGCAAATGGCGGCAGACGTGCTTAGAAGCCGCGATTGGAGTGTGGCAGAGCTAAATGCTGGATCGGCTGTAGAGGACTTTATCGCAGTATCACCCAACGGTGAATCATTCAGCGTAGAAGTCAAAAACACCCAAGCCATTACAACAGCCCACCGACAGCAGGCTATGCGCCAAGCCAAAGAGCGTAAGTTGCCGTGGATGCTCATGTCGCGCATTGCTGGCACAAGTTCATGGTTAGTGCAAAGCCAAAACGCTAACCCGCGCGTGTGGACGATTGAAGTGAACCCGCTACGCCCATGATTAACGTAGCAATGACCAGCAAGCAAGAAGCATGGAAAGCCCTACAGGAGCAGGTTTATCCATTTCTGAAAGACGCATTGCTAACTGGCAAGCGCTGGATATTAACTATCAAGCCGGAGACAAGAACACAGGCGCAAAACAGGCTTATGTGGCCAATTTTGACAGAGTTCAGCAGGCAGTTGGAGTGGCCAGTTAATGGACGCATGACAAAGATGGAGCCGGACGAATGGAAAGACGTTTTGACAGCGGCATTCAGGGCTGAAAGCGTGCGTTTAGCGATGGGGCTGAATGGTGGTGTGGTGATGCTTGGTCAAAGAACCAGTAAGTTTAGCAAAGCCGAATTCATTGAATGGATCGAGTTTTTGTATGCAACGGCAGCAGAGCGCGAAGTTGAATTACCTGAATGGAGCGATGTGAATGACGACCAAGGCTGAAAAGAAACACATGAACCGCGTGGCCGAGATGCCGTGCCTTGTGTGTGGCACTCACCCCGTAGAGCTGCACCACGTAAGAGAGGGGCAAGGCATGGCGCAAAGAGCGCAGAACTGGCTTGTAGTGCCATTGTGCCCCGATTGCCATCGTGGAAGCACAGGACTGCATGGAAACAGAAACAGGCTGCGGTTAGCAAAGCTGGATGAAATGGATTTGCTGGCGCTAACCATTGAAAAGTTAAGCACATAGGAGTCGTAATGTACCCAAAATGTTTTAACAGCATTGCCGAATTCAACGATTGGCAAATATTGGCGCATAGAGCAAAGGAGATAGCTTCACCGTGCGCTGACTGTTCAGCCGAATACAAAAAGCAAATGAAGCTACAACACAGGTGTCAAGAGCGCCAAGTCAAACAGCAATTCACAAATCGTAGAACCAAAATCATTTTTTTAGCAGAGGCAACAGCATGATTACCATCCAAGAACGCTATTCGCATTCAATCCGCACCAGTGACCTATCAACAGAAAGCAAGGACGTGGAGGTTTTGCTTGCAGCGGCATATGCTGGAAAAAAACACAGGTATACGTTGGCACTGGAGTTCTACCGGCTACAAACAGGCGACACGACCGGATTAAACCGACTTTCAGGAGTCGCAGGGCAATGGCTGCATAACCGCAGCCGCAGGAAAGGACGCAAGCGCCTGACAGGGATTCAAGCGCGGGACATTGCAACCAGAGCCTTAATTTGGTGGATGAACCCAACTTGTAAAGCCTGCAATGGAATCGGACACCCTTTAATAACAGGTACACCAGTTATCAACTTTGGGCACGATTGCGGTGTATGCCACGGCACAGGCAAGCACCCGATTCAGCGAGTCGTACCGATTGGCACATCAAGCGAAGCAATGTGGCTAACAGATTACCTAGACGAGCAGGTATCAATGGTTTTTGACGATATACGCAAGCTATTGCGAAAGATTAGCGATTAAAAAGTACAATCAATAAATTTGCTTTAATCGTTGCTTGGTACGCTCAATGAGCATATAATACACCCATGTTTAACGAAAAGAGGTGTAAAAAATGAGTGTGATAAAAGACAAATGGAAAGGTTTTGCCATCGGGCAATACCTTTCCGGTGATCTCGAAAATGAAAATATCATCTTCGATGCGCTGATGGAGGCAAACAGCGAGGAAGAATTTGACGCTGTTTTAGAAAAATTTGACGCGGACGTTTGGGCACCGTTTGAGGGTATGTACTGGGGTGAATTAGTTAGTTCATTGCACGATTGCGCTATGAATGCGCAATGTACCGAAGCAAGGGGCGACAAATGATCGCCGCAAGCATTGATGCACCAATCTATGAAGTTGGCAACGATGACGACAACATCATTGCCAAAGCCCTGAATCTTCTCATTAAAAAAATGAAAACGACGGGGGACGAATATCTAAACCCGACAATGACAAGGCAATTCTGTTGCCTAAAGTTGGGTAGCTACGAATATGAGGTGTTCGGGGTGATGTTCCTTAACAGCCAAAACAGGCTTATCAGTTTTGATGAAATGTTCCGTGGGACGCTGAATCAGACCAGCGTGTACCCGCGTGAGGTGGTAAAGGCCGCATTGCTACACAACGCGGCGGCAGTGATTTTTACCCACAATCATCCGAGTGGTTCGTTGCAGCCATCTGGCATGGATGAGAGGTTGACCAAAATCTTAAAGGATGCGCTGGCCTTGGTAGATGTGCGGGTACTCGACCACATCATTGTTTCAGGCGACCGTAGCCTAAGCATGGCAGAGCAGGGGTTGGTATGAAATACATACAGAGAAAAGACAGCAACGGATTGGAAACCGTGGACGAGTTTCTATCAATGAAGGAAGCCAGAGCTATGCTCAAAGAGTACCGTATGGCCGACCCCTATGCTGAATATTACATATCCAGCCGTTGCTGCAAAGCATGGAGGGAAAATGACAGTTAAGCAAGTTATAGAGCAACTAGAAGAATGTAGCAAGGCTGGATTGCCTTACTACATCTTCACAGTAGGGCGATGGTCGGGTTACAGCCCCGCCGTAGTGCCAGCACTGAAACGAAGGGGTTACACGGTGGAGCATACAGCCGTGCATGGACAGTACAAAATTTATCCAAAGGTTACAAATGACAAGATATAAACATGCCGAAGTGTTAAATGCATATTTATCTCGGATGACAACAAGAGATATAGAAGCTATTGCTGAAAAAATGAAGGAATGGGGTTATGCCGGACAAAACTTAGGCAACAGTTCTCAGTTGCAAGCGCAATACGCTTTCTCAGAAGCAGTCACAAAAGCCGTAAATAACATGATTAGTCGCGACATTGAAATTGTCGAGAGCAAACTAAAGGAAGCCGTTAATGGTTGATATTGTTTCATTCCATGACCGGCATTACGGCTGGATTGTCTATGCGATAGATGCAGAAGGCAACCAACTGTGGGAAGCCGACTACTATCCGAATAAAACAATGCTGCAAAGGGCGTTTGAATGCTGAACCGTATAATCAGAGCTATGAAAAAGGAAAGCCCCACACCAGAAGCAATCCGTCAGGCACGCAACAATCGTGGCATGACCCAGACCGAGGCAGCCGCCTTGGTGTACTCAGCGCTGCGCACTTGGCAGCAATGGGAAAGCGGAGACAGGACAATGCACCCCGCTATATTTGAGTTGTTCCTGATAAAAACACACCAACACCTTCGCTAAACCAGCCGCCCACCGAGGCGGTTTTTTTACGCCAGAATGATAGTAAAAAGCTAACGACAAGCAAATACCCATTGAAAGATACAAGGAGATATTTGTTAAATATGCTTATTTATACGCTCAATGAGTGTATAATTCATACATCAACAACGAAACGGAGTAATAAATGCAGCAATATCACTTCATGGCAAAAAACCAGCCAGTACGCGCTACAGCGGCAACAGCCGAGATAGCACGCCTGCAATTGGCTCTTGTCTATGGTCAGGTTGAGCAGGAACCGTTTGATGTGCAACCAGCACATCGAACCTACGGAGAGATTGATTGCTCCGACTTCGTAATGGGGCAAATAGACTGGCTAAGAAAGGAAGCCGCAAAGGTTTAGACAGCCCTAGTAGCAGATTGAAAACAGTCTGCTACTGGATGCAGTTTAACCAAGGAGTAGATTATGAAAGACATGACAGCAAGCGAGTTACAGTGGGCGATGACAAGACTAGAATCAGCAGGTCGGATATTTGCACCTGAGTTAGCAGACGCGCTAAACATAGCGCGTTATCTTATAGATGTAGTTGTGACAAGAGCCGATATAGACGGCAAATCTAGTGCCGTGGAGATAATCCCACGGGTAGAGAGCCTGATTCTGCAAGGGTCAGTTGCAGAGAAGGCAATCCCATGAAGGAATGGAGAAAAGACCGTGCTGGACTTTACCGGCACATCAAAGGCGCAAAGGTGCGAAGTGACGGGTATGGCGCTTGGTTCGCAGAAATCCCCAAAGAGCAAGGAGGTGTGAATTACACCTTATGGCAAGGCATGAAAGCCGCTAAACAGCACTGCGAAGATTTTTATAAAAAAACAACAAAATAACCTTCCATTGCAATAAACAAGTGTGTATATTGCAGGGAATCCTAACAAAGTGCGGAGAGAAACACCGCACATAACGATAAACGGCACATCAAAGTAGAGTGACGTTTGCCGTCCCCGTTTGTTTCGTGAAGCCCACCAGTCGAGTGGGCTTTTTGCTTTGTAGTGCCATGAAAGGCATCACATGACAATAGCACAAGTAATTCGCTGGAGAAATCGTCTGGATTGTTTGGCAGGCGATGAAATCGACTATTGCTTTTGTGATGACCTGCAATACATCAAGCTATTCGTAGCGAGGGCAGCAGTATGACTACCGAAAAGAAACAAATCAACTGGACGCAGATAGAGAACGATTACAGAGCAGGTATCAAAACCCTGCGACAAATCGCAGAGGAAAACGATATATCAAATGTCGCCATTCTCAAACGTGCAAAGAGGGATGATTGGACAAGAGACTTAACCGCACGCATTCAAGCTAAAGCAGATGCCAAGGTTAGCAAAGCATTGGTTAGCAGCGAAGTTAGCAAAGAACGCGCCGCTAACGAACGCGAGATAGTTGAAGCCAATGCAGAGCTTCAATATCAAATTCGCATATCTCACAGGAAAGACATTCAGCGCGTCAAGGCATTGCTCATGTCGTTACTGGAAGAAGCAGAAAGCCAAAGCGATGACAGACAGCTTTACAAACAGCTAGGCGAATTGCTTGCAAGTCCAGATGAAGATGGCAACGTAG
>JACCDP010263380.1_pt1 | contig 11050 bp, 9 predicted proteins | sample 7445841 | NCBI WGS metagenome assembly JACCDP01 (sample SAMN15323441, study PRJNA562643) | freshwater metagenome | isolation source: river surface water | place: USA:Blue River Watershed | collected 2017-08-17
TAAATTCATGTGCATCTCGAACTAAGTCATCTGCTTCCCGTGGTGTTACTGCCCCACCAAGACCAACTTCAGCCGCAGCCCGCTTGCCTGCGCCGGCTGCGAAGTATTGCGCCCACTCAGTGAACTCGGGAGCGACTTTAATTACTAAAGTCCAAACGCTTGTAGGTCTGCGACTATTTGGTCTGGCATAAGCCGCTAATAAAGCTGCGGCGGCACGCAATGCAGCAAGATGCGCCGCAACGTATTTCTCGCCGGCACGTGATGATGTGATTGCTGCATCTAAGCTGCGCAATGCGCCACCAAGCAAATCAATGCTGGCTACCGTCACTTGCACTTCCTCTGTGGTTTGAGCACTCATGTTTCCTCCTATTAATCAATCCATTACGCGACGGATGAACCATCGCTGATCGCTAGTTGCGATGTCATACACGCCTGAGTAAGGCGTGTTCATGTCACGGGCGCCTGAGTAAGGCGTGTTCATGTCACGGGCGCCTGAGTTGATTTGCGTAGTCTGATCGGTTGCTTCAATGCGCCAGACTTGCCACTCTCGGGTTTGGCGAGTGCGCCACCACGGAGCGGCTTCAAGCCAGCTGAACAAAATTGCCAGCACGACATACCTGCGGCCTCGCCAACTAAACCAATTCGGCGCACCATCGGTATCGGTGTTCACATGAGCCAGGGATTTAGAGCTGGCGCCGTAGTTGCGGGACATAACAAGCCTTTCGAACATTTGTTCGAACAGCATAAGGCTAGCGGCAGACAAGTTTCCAGTCTTTGGAAAAGTGCCTAAAAATAAGGAAAATTACAGGTTGAAAGCGCTGACCACTTGGTTAATTCGAGCTAATTGCTCTGGCTGACACTCTTGCCCTGGCAATTCATCCCAAGTTGGAGTGATTGCATCTGCGATCCCAGTCTTTACTCCCGAGAGGGTTTCTAGAACCGCTAAACCGCAATACGGAACGTAAAACGGAGAATAGCCACCTTCGTGCGTCATGATAATTTTTCCATCACAGACTTCATCTGCGATCGCCATTAACTCTTGCGTCATGGCGCGGTATCCAGTTGGCGTGACTTGCATCCGGCCTAATGGATCAGCGGCACTAGCGTCAAACCCCGAAGGAACGACGATTAACTCTGGTTTGAATTTGCGTAACGCTGGAACAACTACGCGCTGAATTGCTTCTACGTAGGCACCATTTCCAGAACCTGGTTGAAGTGGCACATTAATAGCAAACCCTGTGCCATCGCCTTCACCACTATCTGCAATGTGTCCGCTGTTGGCTGGGAACAAACCATCTTGGTGCAATGAAATAGTTAGCACATTTGGATCACTGTAGAAAATCTCTTGCGTTCCATTGCCGTGATGAACGTCCCAGTCAACAGTTGCAATGCGTTTAACACCAAGCTCTTCTTGGGCAAACTTGATTGCGATTGCGGCATTAGCAAAAATGCAAAATCCCATTCCAGTAGTTGGTCGAGAGTGATGGCCTGGTGGACGGATAAGAGCGTAAGCATTGCGAACCGTGCCATTGACTACTGCGCGAGTTGCTTCGATTGCACCACCTGCGGCAAGTAATGCAATTTCAAAAGATCCATGTCCAAATGGTGAGGTGCCATCGCCACAGTCTCCACCTTTAGGCTGAGCACTTTCGGCTTTAATGCGTTCAAAGTAATCTTTGGTGTGAACTCGCAAGACTTGTTCTTCGGTAGCTGGAATAGCTGAAATCCGATTCAGACTCTTGGTTAGGCCAGACACTTCAAGTAAGGATGCAAGGCGGATCTTCGTTTCAGCACTCTCGAAGTGTTGGTATGGCTGAACGTCAATGCCAGGAGTTAGTAACCCGGCCGCAGTACCCGTGTCGTGCCAGCCGTAAAGCTCTTCCCATACATAACCAGTTGTCATTACTACTCCTTAAAGATGTTGCGAGCCTAACGCCACGACTTTTCGTCCTCAGTCCATGCCCCGCCTGGAAGTTCACCAGGCTTGGAAAATGCATCAAGGATATTCTTGGTGATTCGAGCCACATCATTTTGATATCCAAAGCTAGGTAGTGCGCTTGTCCACGCAATTGAGCCAGTTGAAAAAACGGCACCGTTGTTTGCTGCGGTGAAGTAAGTCATGTCCGCTCTTACTGCTGGGTTTTGAGTACCAAGCAATCCTGGGTGATGGAACATGATGTCTTCGTGCACGCCCGGATAGTTATCAGACCAGTTAGTTGAGGAGCCCAGTAACTTAGTGTGCGGCGGAGTTCCCAATAGCAAGTCATAACGTTCAGTTTCTAATCCGGCAGCGCCGCCAAGTGCTAGACCATGATCACCGAATTTTTCACCTTCAACTCCATCGAAAATCCAAGATACTGACTTGTGATAGCTATCTGGCATTCGGTAGTAAGGATGGCAAGCATCAAATCCTTGAGTGGTAAACCCAACACCAGTTAGTTTTTGCGGAGCTCGGCCGCGGTTGCGCCAAATGCCACCGCGTTCAGCAGAAGTTGCGTGGTAGTACTCGCCGGGTTCGGCTTGCCAAGCTCGCATTCCAGCTTCACCTTTTCGAACTTCCATGATTTCAGGTTCGCCGTCGCGGTAAGAAATGACCCAATAGAAACCATTGCCGCCCATGTACATCAAGCGACCACCTGTGGAGATGTATTCCTCCAGAACATTTAGCCCGAATTCATTCCAATACTCAGGGTGCGATCCAGTGATTATTACGGAATAGTTCTTCAGCCAATCAAGACCATCGCGCATTAAGTCATGGTCTGTAGCAATTTCAAAGTCATAACCTTCATGCTCCATCCAGGCAGTGGCCGATAAGTCACGTGGGAATTGCCACGTTGTGCCAATTGCTGACGAGCGCCACTTTGGACGCATGTTCAGAATTGGACGTAGCCATGATGAGTAACACACGCCTTCACCATCGGCGTAGTGGTCATATGTTGATCGGCCGTACTTTGGATCTTGGAAGTAATCCGCTTCGGTTTTTGTTAAGACCGCCGGATGTGAACCGATAGCCTGCGCCACCGGCACATGGTGCACAATCATTTCGTTTGCATACGCCAAATATGAATTAGTTGGGAATAAGTAAAGTATTCGAGCTTTTGGCTTTGCGGCTCGCACGAAAAACGGGATGTGATCTTCCACTTCCCCAATGCGAATTCGTGCTGCATACGCTGCGCTCTTTAAGCCAGCTGGAATTTCCCAACTGAATGTCATATCCCACTGGCAATCAACAACTGAATCGTCATGAAATGAGATACCGCCATACTCTTGTGGCGCAACTCGCCAATCATCATGCTTTCCAGACCAGTTGTAACCTGTCATCGCTCGAATCGGACGCTGAATTCCGATGCCGTCCAAATTATTGGAACTCACATCAACTACTGTGTCGCCAATTCCATTGTCGCCATAACCGATTGTGGTATCCCAGGCTGCGATTAATCCTTCTGAGATTGGATCAGCACAGCATTGTGACTTAATCTCGGCAAGACTTAGTGCGCGATTCCATACGTAGGATCGATCAATTTTTCCATTGAAAAGCAAATCCTTGAACGCCCCGCGAACAGTAGCCGAATTTGCTGCAGCTGCCCACATAAATTCTGTGGTGGAATTCTTTATCTTAAGTTTTAGGGACTGCTCTACTGAACTCAAATGATCGAATGGAGCTACTCTTCCCAGACGACCGTTGTATGGATTAACTATTGCTTCTTGGTGCAAGATTGCTTTGCCGGATTTGGCATCAAATGAAGCGGCAACGAAGTACCAAGTGTGATGTGCCATTGGAACTTGGGAAACGATTTCATCGGTATCGCTTCCATTCGCAATCCAAAATGCCAATCGGCCAGCATGATCTATACCTAATGCGTATCCAGCTGTTTCATGTAGGGAAAACTTGCCAAGAAGAACTTGTCGACCTTTCTCGGGCGTTGTTGCATACACATAAGTCGCAATGGTTACCGAATCCGTTAAAGCTAGTTTTCCGCTTGGGTCTGGAACCCGAACTGCATTCCCTAAATCAACAAATTGCTTCTTGACTGGCTTGATGCCAGAAAAGTTGGATGGAACTACTTCTTCTTGGAAGCCTGGCCCTTCCGGATTTTCATCACCATGAATCAATCGGACAATATCGACTTGCGCCTCAGTTGCATTGTCGGCGGTGACATAGAAGGAAATAGTTTCGCCCTCAACCACACTTGGTTTATCTGTGTAGCCAGTTACTGATACTTGTGCCATATGATTTCTCCTTCTAGTGCTGTGACTTTAAGTCGTTAATGCGACGCAGGAATACCGCGTGGTATGCCTCATCGAGATTTGAATATGTCTTGTCGTCAACTGACCTCGGTGGAACTCCTGGAATACCGCTGAGTGCCACTACTCGATATGCCTTATAAGACTCTTCGCAATAGACCACATACTTGTTACTAATCGGTTGCTTGCGGAAATAGTTAAGGATTCGCTCCAGGTGATCGGAATGCTGTCCTAACGGACTTAATCGATGCTCTTCGATGATCTCTGGGGTAATCCAATCCCTTAACTTGTCTCGGATTGCTCTCTCAAATTCGCGCTCCGCGATCACACCTTTGTCAGCAATCTCAGGTCCTTGTTCAGGCAAGAAAGCTCCATAGCGGGTAGTTCGAGTTGCCCTTGACAAGGCTTTCCTACGTTCTCGGATTTCAATGAGTTGCTGTCTAAGTCCAAACAAGCCGTTTCGGGTATACAAAACTGAAGCCAACATCAGTAGGCCTACCAAAATGATGCGCCATGGACCCCAGGCTGTGAACCATTGATTTAAGAAAACCACGATTACAGTTCCAATGACTGCACCTTCAGCTTTACCTAATCCACCGATGACAATCATGGCCAGCAAAAGCAGCATTTGGTCCAGGCTGAACAAACTAAGTGATGCGCCACCTTGGTTAGCTGCATAAAACGCTCCAACAAAGCCAAGTGCCGCCGAAGCAATTAAGAAGACGAGCAGTCGAGCCCGTTGAAAGTCAATTCCGATTGCTGATGCAAAGGATTCGTCTTCCTTGGACGATTGCGCAGTTCTTAGCAAAATTCCAATTCTGCCTCCACTTACTAGCCGGAAGACTCCCAAAGCGAGTAGCAGCACAACAAACGAGGTCAGATAGGAAATAGTTTGTCCCGCTGTAGTTTGCATTGCTTCTTCAGAAACAATTCGATCCGCTCCAAACAGTGCACCGTTGAATTGTCCACCAAGCGATTCAGACTGAGTTACGTAATTGCGGCAAAATTCAGAAATTCCGATAGTAAGTAATGCGTAGTAAAGACCGTCAAGCCTCCGCGCAGGGATGCTAATAATCAAACCCATTAACGCGCCAAAAACCGTGCCGATTAAAAGCATTAAAGGCCAAGGAATTTCATAAGTAATGCTCAGATACGTTGCTGCATATGCTCCAACACCAACTGTTGCCAAGCTGGCATAGGACTGCAAGCCTGCGGTCCCAATAATCAAAGTCCAGAAGACATTGATTGCGGCAAAGAAGCAAATGCTACCAAAAATTGAAAAAACTAATTGTTGACCGACTGCAATTGGAATTATGGCTAACGCAAGTAAACCGACAATCCAAAATAGTGGTTTTTTGTCACGCAGAATCAATTCGCGCTGCAAGGTTTTTGGGTTGTAGCGTCCTTCAAATCTAAGTAGAGATCGCTTAGTACCAGGAACTCTGATTCTGTGGAAAAGCGAACTGCTTTTTACTCGCCAACGCGGAATCAGACGACGGCGTCCAACTTCGTTTTTACTCACGAACATCCTCCAATACGCCACCGAGACCACGCGGACGGAAAGTAAGAATTGCAATAACTAGTGCGAATTGAACGAACGGAACTAGCGACTGTTCGGTATACCGAGCTGTAACAGCTTCAGCAAAACCTAAAAGAACGGCAGCGGCAACAGTGCCTGGCATTGATCCGAGCCCACCAGCTAACGAAATGATCAAGCCAACAATTAGCGGCTGCACACCGGAAGTTGGACTTACGAAAAAGATTTGCCCCAGCAGAACTGATGCCAATCCAGATAATGCACCACTTAATGCAAGCGCAATCATTCCGGTAGTTCGAACTGAAACACCAACCATATTTGCACCGAGCGGATTCATCATCATGGCTCGCATTTGAAGTCCGCGTCGACTGTTGCGCATCCAAAGGGTTACAAGCAAAAGCACAACGGTCGCAACAACTATGGTGCCAATCTGGCCATAGGCAATACTGAATTCGCCAATCTTTAGTCGCTTAATTCCAAAAATCTGCGGCAACGGCTTGCTCTGTGGACCAAAAATCAACATGAACATTTGAGTACCAATGATGCTGATTGCAAGTGTGGCGATTAGCCCGCGAACCGGGAAGTTGATTCGGTCATGAAGCGGCAAGAATGCAAGCCCTCCCACAGCAAGGCCCGCTATCGCAGAACCAAGCATGCCAAGTAAAACTACCCCCAAGGAAAGAATTGCACCATCTCGAATGCTGAAGTTTTTTGCCATGTACTGCGCAAACAAAAATGCCACATAGCCACCGGCTGTAAAAACAAACCCTTGCGCTAAGTTCAACATTCCCACGCTGGACCAAGTAAGTGAAATACCGACCGCAACTAACCCATACATAGAAGCCAGCACTAAGGCGCTTGCAATTAACTCGATCATGACAGCTCCGCTGCCGGAGGTATATCGCCAAGTGCCTCGCCGACATCTTCTTTTAATTCACCTGCATGCATGCCAAGTATGCGATCGCAACGTCCAGACAATAGTGGCAAGTTTTGTTCCGCAATTAACATTGCGCCATCACCCAAGTCAATTTCACATAATGCGGCCACTAAACCAATGGAAATTTTTGGCGCTAGACCCAGTGAAGGCTCATCAACTAAATAGAGTTTTGCATCAGCCATCAAAGCGCGCCCGACGGAAACCATGCGACGTTCGCCACCGGAAAGTGTTCCGGCTGATTGCTTAAGACGACTTCGTAGTGGTGGAAACACATCAAGCACGGCATCACGGCGACGTTTGCGAGTTTTCCATGCTCCATCGGTGTATGCGCCGCTGTCCAAATTCTCTGCTACCGAGAGTCCTGGGAAAATCGCATCACCTTGAGGCGCAATTGCAATTCCAGATCTAACAATTTTTGGCGTATTGCGCCCCACGCCGTGGCTTCTTCGCCCACCAATTTGTTGTCCCATGAACTCAATCGAGCCATCCTGCCAACCAGTCATTCCGACGACTGTGCTGATCAGTGTGGTTTTTCCATGACCATTTAGTCCGACTAATCCAATGCGCTCACCAGGTTCAATAGAAAAATTCAAACCATGAATGACTCGCATGGTGCCGTAACCAGATGAAACTTCTTTCATTTCTAAAAGGCTCATCGTTAGGCTCCTGCCAAAGTTTCTACCGGGACATCGAAGTATGCCGCGCGAACTGCCGGTAACTTGAAAACTGAATCTGGTGGTCCTTCGGCAATGATTTCGCCAACATCGAGCACCATAACGCGCGACGCAACCATGGCAAGAAGTTCTAGGCGATGCTCAATTAAGAGTACCGAGATGCCATATTCTTGAGCGAGTTTTCTTACGATTAAATCAATCTCATCAATTTCTGAACCCGTTAATCCAGATGCTGGTTCATCGAGTAAAACTATTTTTGGTTCCCTTGCAAGCAAACAGGCAAGCATTAACTTACGTCGTTCGAGGGTTTCTAATCCGCCAGTTGGCGTATCCATATGGGCATTTAAATGCACAAATTCAGCAACCCATTCCATTCGCAATCGACTTGGCTTTGGATCGAAGGCTTTTCGGGCAGCTTTTAAAGTTTCGCCTACAGTAAGTGTGGCTGGAACTACTGGACGCTGGAAGGTTCTTACTAGACCTAACTTCACACGTTCGTGCATCGGCAGTGAAGTTATGTCCACGCCATTGAGTTCAACTTTTCCCTGGTGATTGAGGTTTCTTCCAGAAAGAACTTCAAAAAGGCTGGTCTTGCCGGCCCCATTGGGACCGGCAAGACCAACTACTTCTGCTTGACCAACACTTAAGTTCACGTCACTAAGGATCTGACGACCACCTAGTTCGAGTGCAATGTTGGAACAAGCTAGTACTTGCATTTGATTACTGCATCCAGGCTGGCTTAACGAATGCTGCTTCAGCATCGCCATCAGGAGCGATTGTCGTGTGACGGCCGCCCTGAACTTGGTAGAAGTAATGTGTAACACCCTTTGCAGGATCGGTTTCTACAGTTGGGTAGATAGGCACTGCCTGCTTGGAGAAGTCCAAGTGGCCAGTTACGCCATCGTATGGATTTGCCTTGATGTACTCGTTAACTGCAGCAAAGTCTGCTGGGTCAACATTCTTCCAAGCATTTGCCAATACGTTAACTGTGTCGTAGCACCATCCGGTGTAGACCATACCCATAGATACGTCGTCTACGCCGAACTTAGCTTGGTACGCAGCGCGGAATGCTTTGTCCTGATCGGATGTATTTCCAACACCAATCACAGTTCCCCATACGAAACCTTCAGCTGCGGCTCCTGCGATCTGCAAGAACTCTGGCTGTGACGGTCCGTACTGTAGGTAGACAAGTGAATCTGCTACTGGATCTCCAGCAAACTGCTGTGAGAAGGAAGCAAGTTCTGCACCAATCCAGTGATCAACCATGATTGCGCCAGCAGGGTTTGCCTGCAACTTAGCAATTACTGGACCCCAGTCCTTTGTGCCTGCTGTGATGTCAATTACCTGACCAAGTTCCCACTTGCCACCTGAAGCAGCGATTGCAGCTTCAGTAGCATCAGCGATGTTCTTGTTGTAGGCAGTATCGCCACGAATAATGTCGACCTTGTTGTTACTTGGTGTCCAAGATCCGCTTTCAGAAAGCTGAGTTAGGAAAGTTACAAAACCGGAGCCATAGTATGTTTCGGCTGGATCGGTGAAGTAGTTTCCGTACTTCGCTGTATCTGCAGTTGCTAACTTCTGAGCATCAATATTGGTGTCGCCACTCATGTATGGTGCGCCGTATGCCGCTGCAGCATCAAGTGCTGGTGGCGGAATAATGACGAACGCAGACTGAATTGCAGAAACCTTTTCAGCTGCTAGCTTTTGGAAAGCAGCTGTGATGCCTTCTGGAGTAAGGATGTCGATGTCGGTAACACTTAATTCAAGTGGACGACCATTAACACCACCAGCATTGTTGATTTCTTCGATTGCAAGTTCCGTTCCGTTCCAGCAATCTTTGTGATCCGCAATACCTGCCGGACCGGACTGTGCAAATGGTGCACCGATAACAATCGGCTCACCTGTTGGTGCAGCGGCTGTTGCAGCACCGGTTGCTGAGGCATCCCCAGAACCGCCACCACAAGCAGCAAGTAATGCTGCCGCGGCTGCCAAACTGGCAACCCTTATTGATGTCTTGGATCGAATCACTTTCGTCCTCCACGCATGACAGGGAGCGCGGGACCGCGCTCGATTGGGTCAATAGTGCTCTTCCTGCCGCCTTTGAGTTATCCGTCAAATGGCGGATATTTATTGCACGATATCGAGATTTGGCCAAAAAATCCTGCAAATAAAGGTTTTCTTAAAAACACCAAATGGTCATTTCAGGCAACAATTTGGTTACAGCCAATGATTAGGTTCCGAATAATAGGTACAGGAACTCTTTAATTCTGCCACTATTTCGTTATGTCAAGCCCTTCGCTTACTCAGGCCATGGACGTCGTAGGACGTGTGGCAGCAGTTGCATCGGAGCAGGCTCCGCAAGCAGCTAGGGCAAGTGCCGTTTTTGAAGAACTTCGCAAACTCATTCCATTTGATGCCGCGGAGATAAACACCTTGCATCCAATTACTGGAGAAGTTACTCCGCTGGCAAGCGTTGGTTATGACTCAGACGTACTTAGCCATTTACATAGTCAAAGGTTCACTGAACTAATGAAGGCGCTTGCCCTTCCAGTCACCGGAAGACCAGTTCGAATGAAGGATCTACCTGGTGATCCATTTGATAACTGGGCAGTAGGAGACGTACTAGTTCCTGCTGGATACAGCGAAGGGTTGACTATGTGCCTGCGTACCACAGATGGTCGAGTTACTGGAGTCATCAATCTCTCAACAACATCTCCAGAACACCCTTCAGATATAGCTCGCGATGCAATAAGCAGTCTTTGTAGCGTGTTAGCAAACATGGCCGATCAAACTCAATCAGGAAAATGGCTTTCAATGTTGATTGGTTCTGGACAATCCGCCGTTGGTATCAGCGCTGATGGTAATCCGATCGCGCTACCTGGATTGCCCGACCATGACTTGTTCCAACCGGGCAGCGATTTGATTTCCTACGCACATCAAAATGCCAGCATGAATTCTTGGAGCTCGTTTATCTGGCCACAAGATCTCAATGACGACATGTTTAGAATTCGGGTAATGCCATGTCGCGGTGAGAATCAACCTATGTCGGCAGTAATCTCACTGGATGTCGCAGATGTTGGGCCACTTACACATCGTGAACTCGAAGTCTTAACGTTGGCAGCAAACGGTTTATCTAACTTGGAAATTGGCGCCGCATTGCAAATCAGTTCACGAACTGTCGGATCTCACATTGAACACATTCTCGATAAGTTAGGTGCGCCAAATCGCGCTGCCGCGGCAGCTAGAGCAATTACTGAAGGATTGATTCTTGGCCAGGTAAAGAGATTCGACTAATCCTTACAGAGCGTGGGTCGCTACCACTTGAGAAATGCGATCTGCTTGAGCAGCTGAAAGTTTTTGATCTGGCAAATTCTCAAAGGCATGTCCATACGGATCATTCATGCCAGTTTTGATACCAGACATCTCCTCAAGAACTGCAAGCCCACAATAAGGTACATAAACCGGAGAGTATCCACCTTCATGCGTCATCATGACTCGACCCGAGCAAACTTCATCTGCTAGTAAAAGTATCTTCTTGGTTAGCTCGCTATAGCCAGCAGCAGTTAGCAGCATCTGGGCAAGTGGATCGAATGCACTTGAATCAAAACCAGAAGTGATCACGATTACATCAGGATTAAATCGATGAATCGCTGGCAA
>JACCDP010913083.1_pt1 | contig 11050 bp, 19 predicted proteins | sample 7445841 | NCBI WGS metagenome assembly JACCDP01 (sample SAMN15323441, study PRJNA562643) | freshwater metagenome | isolation source: river surface water | place: USA:Blue River Watershed | collected 2017-08-17
AAAATTAGATACTAAAAAAATGAGAGAAATTTGTAAGCCTTTTGCGTATGAACTGGCAAAATATGTCTTTCATCCTTTAAGATTAGAAAGAATGGCTGATGCTTATGGGTTTGACATGCACGAATATATTGAATTAATTTAAATTGGATTTTGTATTATTAAGTGTAATCATCCAACCATTCTGGATGTGTACCTGGACCACCATCTAAAATTTCATCGCCACACGGCTCATAATCATATTCGCCTCCACAACAATATTCGCAAAAATATTCATCTTCTCTTTCGTCGTCTTCTAATTCTGCTTGTCTATCACAGTCTCTTTCAACATCCTCTGCTTCCCATAACTTATGTTTTTCAAGTTGTTCCTCTAATTTTTTCATGAGTTCTTGTAACTGGTCCCACCAATCGTCATACTTCATATATCGCGTCATATCAATAACTTCATCTTCTTGAACTTTACGAAAACTAATCATACTATCTTTCCAACCATTTGGTTTAGAAGTAAGTTTATACCCAGTTAAACGTGATAACCAATCATACAATTTTTTGGTATAGTCAGAATTATAATCATACAAAATATTTGTATACTCAAAATTTTCATCCCTTTCTTCAAATGATACATTATTTGTTAGCAAGCTATTATAATGATTGGCTGACATTAAATCATCAATTTCGCCATTCCAAAAGATATCTCTCAAAGTAAAGTATACATTATCTTCTAATGACTTGCTCTTGAACGAGTTATTATTCATTAAACTAATATATCTTACACCATTAATTAATCTGCCTGCCATCTTATAATATAATTATTATTCAATATTTATATTATTTTATAATCAATTTTATTTCCAGCTTTACACCTTTTCTCAATTAAAACGTCCACCTTAACTATTTAACTAAATATATAATACCAAGAACGCTCAAAAAAATGTCCTTCTGCTGGATTAATGTGATAATTTAATTCTAATATTAATCTTTTATAATATTCAATTGGTTTATTTATTATATTTTCTTTTTTAACAGCAAAAATAGCACTACAATAAATAGCAATCGGATTTGGATAATTTATATCTATGTTGCTTTTAAACCATTCTAAAAATGTAATAGGATTATTGTTTTTATAATTATCCTTTAAATAATAACCATTGGGTCTTAAATTCCATTCTCTATCCCAATGAATATTATTTCCTACATCATTATGTAAAAAAAAATTTCTTGATTTTGAGTGATTTAATGCGTCATTTTTTATATTTATTAAATAATTAATATCATCACTTCCTATATGATCTGATATTCTTGCTTGTGTAAAAACTACTACATCAGGTAAATTGTTGTAATTTGTAATTATGTAATGTAAATAAGTTTCACTTTCTCTTCCTACATTTTCTAAGAGTATTTCATTATTAATATTTAATTTATTACCTTTATTATATATTATACAATTTGACATTTCACTATTTAACCATTCAATATTTTCATTATACCTCGCTACTACAATTTTATATGACATCTAAATATTATTTAGATAAATAAAGTGAGCGTTTTAACTAAGAAAAGGTGTAAAAACTCCACTTTTTTAAAAGTGGATTAACATCTAAAGGCAAAAGCTAAAATACCAACACCAATAATGCCTAATGCTAACCCCATGTGATAGTTATACTGCATCTCTCTATACATCTGAAGCCAAGCTCTAATCTCTTCTTTATTTTGAAGATGTTTTAACATCCAATCAGACTTAGGATGAAGAATATAATAGAAGTAGTTTGTCATAAAAGCAGTAGCTACAACAGTGCACACTAAAGCGCTATTGCTCATCTTTACCTGTTTCATTTTAAGATTGTAATAGATGATACAGAGAGAAAAAATAAAGCCTAAAGCATATCCTTGATAACTTATGGATAATCTCTCTTGACTAATTGTATCATATTTGTTCTGTAAATCGGTGGTTAATGTACCCTTGTAATGGTTAATAATATCACTCTTACCGGTGATATTATAAAAATAGATCATACCTATAATAAAGACGGCGGATATTGCGCAACTTATAGAACAAGCCATTTATATAATATAAGTTTATTTTTACAGTTAGATATTTGGATGGTGCCAAATGTGAAGATTTAAATTAATGTTGGGCACGATATGGCGGGAAATAATGTAGTTGTTGATTTACTTGATTATTGGACAACTGAGCCTTGAATTGCTTTTTACAGCTGTTACATTGCTTAAAAGAACCATCCTTTGCTAAATTCATTGTATTATTCGATGAACAAAATATACAGATGGGAGAGAATCTCGAATCCAACCCTCCGTTCATAATATAAGGACTAAATGAACTGAATTGGTATGCGGTTTCTAAATTCGTTTGAGCTAAATCCCCATTAAACATATTCGGATTACTCATAATAATATTTCAAATATTATAGTTTGTAATATTTTCTTTATTTTTCTTTTTTTACTCCTGAAACTTCAACATATACACATGTATCATAACCACAAGGTGAACAACCAGCATCAAAATATAAATTAGTGGTTTGTTTAGCAAACATCATAAGTTTAAGTAAATCTTTGTCTAACCCACATTTTATAAAGTCAACATTATGTAATTGTGAAATTTTAGTTCGTGAATTAGATTTATTATTAACAATCATATCATTTATAGAAGTTTCTAAAGCATTTTTTAGCTGAAAACAGTCTTGTTCTTTTAATTTAGATTGAGTTAATTTTTTCTGGTTATATTTTTCTTGTTGGTTTAATAAAAAGCCTTTAAATTGTTCTTTGTCAATGTTTAAACTATCACTCATTCTCGGTGTTATTGTTATAACAATTTAGTTTTTTTTAACATTTCAAACGCCGATTATTTTAACTTATAATAAGTTAAAGAGAAGTAATAATATTATTATATCAGAAATGGGAATTTATAGTAGTGGTAGTATTTTTGGAATAAGAATATATAATTTTAATGATGATATTAGTAATATATTATTTGAAGAAAAATATGATGAAATAATGAGTTATATTCAAATGAGGGAAGCATATTTATTCTACACTAACTTAAATGATAAAAATGAATTGCGTTTTCAATATTATACTGAATGTAGTAGCACATTAAGTAATAATAGAGATACCTTTATGATGTGGCAACCATTGTCTTTAGATACATTTTTAGAAAAATTCGGCGTTTGAAATGTTAAAAGGTGTAAATCATTTCAAATTTTAAACAAAAAAATGTATAATTATAATATATGAAGTACTTTGATATGTATATCACCCTTATTTTTATTGTTAAAGTTGCTTTTATTATTTTAGCAGTGTATAGTCTCTATATAAAGGCTAAAAAACCAAAGGATACAAAATTAAAACAAACTATTCAATTTTGGAAAGAGAGAATGGAATTTTTATTTATCACTCTTATGTCGATTTTTCTTATTTATTTATTTAATCCAAGAGCAAATAATTTAAATATGATAAGTGGTGAAGCAAAATTATTATTATACTTATTTGGTTTTGTCTTGTTATTAACAGAAAGCTGGAGCAGTTTTATTCATGAATCACCTATTTTCAAACAGTTTCAATCTGTTTTAGCATAAATTATACAAATAATCAGGCTTTAACAAAAACTCTAATCCATCTAAACAGCAAAAATTCTATGTTAATGACATCTTATTCTCTCCAGTATTTTCTGTAGATTCTGATTTATTTTCATCCAACAACATAATTGCCATCGCAGAATAGTTGTGTAAATCAATCAATGTATCTCTTAAGCTTTCTGTATTTACAAGACTAATGTTATTATTTGACACTGAAATAAGTCGTTGAATTTTATCACCCATTCTTACAATAACACCAACAGGTCCATAATTCGCAAACGCATCTCCATAATCGGTGTTCTTCTTGATAAATAATTCCAATCCTTCTTTTTGAACTAGAGTGAATTGTTCAATTCTATTTACTTCTTTCATTACAAATAATATAAAATAATTTTTATATCATTTACATTTTAATTTTATTTACATTCGTTTTCGTTGAGCTAAATATCCTGCTGAAGAACGACCTACCCTTCCTACATCAGTATGTGGTTTGTAAATGAATGTTCCTTTGCTTGTTGTATAACAAAAATTACTTGAACATCCATTATAGATTTGATTATAAGGAAGTAAAGTAGTATCAAACATTGTTTTAAAATTGGTTGCTTTATTCAAACGATTGGATGGATAAGGTGTTGTATAAGTGGTGGCTGATAACATCGAATTGAACATTTATATTATAACAATATAATATAAATAGTAAAGTTTTTGTTATACAATGGAAACAATTACTGCTGCGATTATAGTCATTTATAGTTTTATGACATTTCTCATCCTTTTTGATGTTCGATAAATTACTTTAATGTCTTCCACATGATCCACATCCAGGTCTAACATTATGGACACGACCCAACATAGACGCGTTTAAAGCAGATGGAGCTTTAGGGGAAGCCATATGTGGTGCTGCTCCTAAACTAGCAAGATTAATTTGCTTAACCATCGCAGGTGGAGGATTACCATTAGATAAAAACATATTTATTTTGGCAGGCATATTATAATTAATCTAAATATTATAATTATTTTTTTTGTGAAAATTTAAACAATAATACATTTAAGCAATAATACATTTAACATTATTAATTTAAGCATTAAAATATTGATTCATATCTATCGCACAGATTTGTGTTTGATTTGATATATATGTATTGCCACTTATTCCTAACTTAGTATCTGATTCACAATTGCAAGGAAAATACACTAACAATGAATTTACATTATCCACTTGTTGAATTGTCCCGTTGTCAAACTGTATAGTGTATATACCTGTCTCCGTATCAACTGCTGTTACTGTCGCTTTTGTGTAAAAAGTATTACCCGTTTGAACAGCATACACGTAGTCTCCTACATGAAATCCATATTCTGATACAGGATAAGGAGCATAAAGTGGATTGTTGTATAGTTTGATATCTTGTTGTAAAGGACTATCAATTGGACAATCGCATCCATTTACTATATTTGTTTTCGTTGTTTTACCGCCATAAACTGGGAATGCTGGATTAAAAGGCATTGGTGCACCAAATGTAGGTGGAACAACCCCTCTTCTCATAGGTCCTTTACCTTTTAATCTATTGAGATATCTATCATATGAATTATGTTTAATATCACAGCCTTTACCACCAGGTGTTTGACTTCCAGGTTTACTTGATGTAACTGATGTATGTCGTCTATTCATAGCAGTATGATAACCTGTTGGTATAGTTGCTCGTTGGACACTTGGCACTGGTCTGTCACTCATTTGATTCCAACATACTCCATATAAACCATTATTGGGATCATTGATTGGTTTCTTATAAGCAGTTAGAGGCCCTAAATTTGCTGTATAGAGAGAACCTTCCACTCTAACTGTATTCTGGATAATTTTTAGTTTTTGATACTGATCAGCAGGTGTAAAACCATTCACACTTGTTTGAGTTCTATTTGGAAAAGTAGGATTACAACTGCGATATCTATAATAAAAAGGTGGTAGTCCTAATTGTTTGGCATAGGGAACATTATTTACTAATGAAGTTAGACCTATTTGATTCATATATATATAAACTTTTATATTATTTTTAAAATTGATTTATTTTTAATGCTGAATAAATAAAGCATAAACATAAATTACAATGAATAGAATTGCGTTCGATATTCCAAATAAAATCAAGCAACCTAGTCAGTGTTGCAAGTATTGCGGAAAAAGTTACTTAAAAAAAACAAATTTAGATAAACATATTATCATTTGTGAATTATTGAATAACAGCAAACATAAAATAATGATAGAGGATGATGATGAAGTGCCTTCACAACGTAAAATGTATCAACTATTATTAGAATTAGGGAGTAAATACAATAAACTTGAAGAAAAAGTGGATGAATTGAGTAAATGGGTTATTAAAAAGAAGAAAAAGATTAATGTAATTGAATGGCTTAATGCTAATATAACACCAGAAATTGAGTTTGATAAATTAATTGAGAAAATTGTTGTGGATAAAAATGATATTAACTATTTATTCCAAAATTCATTTGCCGATACACTCAACCAAATATTTTCGAGGAATATTTATAACCGTTCTGAAACGGAATATCCAATATTTGCGTTTGTTCAAAAACCAAACCAATTTTATATTTATGAAAACCAAGAAGCTAGATGGGTGGAAGTAACTAGAGAGAACTTGATAAAATTCTTAAATCGAGTCCACACAAAATTATATCGCCTTTATCTCGAATGGAAAAAAGAAAATCGAGCACACATTGATGAAGATGAAAAATTATCTCTTTTATGTGATAAAACAACTTGTAAGCTCATGGATATTGATTTTAGACAAGAAGCCATTTTAGGAAAAATAAGAGCAAATATGTATGGAAGAATGAAAACAGAGATGAAAGCAATGGTTGAGTATGAATTCGAGTTTTAAATTAGATAATTAAAAGAAAAACTTTTATTAACTGAAAGTATGGTAAGGTGTGAAATTCACCATTATACTTTTGTTTTTTAATTCGCCCAAGTCGGCGTTTTAAATGTCCAAAGGTGTAATTTATAATAAGAAGAGATAATATATAGAAATAATTATGCCATTACATTTACTTACTGGTAGTAATAAAAGAAATAATATCCGTCTAATCGAAACAGAAAATGATATTGGTGGTGACATAGAACCTTTTTATATTAAAGAATTAAAAATACAAATAATAAATAAACTATTAATACCTATATCAAATGATGATCTCGATTCACTTATTGACGCCAGTTCGAATTATGATTACTTGATATCTTTTTACAAAGATAAAATATTAGAATTTATTAATTTATATAATTCTAAATATGATCTATTAACATATAGTTATATGCTTCAAGTTATTAGTTATGCTATTCATTATTATGACCTCATGATACGTAGTTCCCCAATTAAAATAGAGGAAAAACAATTCGGTAAAGTCCAAAAACATCTTGGTATTATTCAAATGAAGGCAGAATATATTTTATATGACCAAATAATTGGTAAGCCTAATAGAAAAAACAACGAAAAATATAAACCCGAAATATTAAGAGATATTAAAATATTATTAAACGGATTAAATACTGACTTTTATAAAATTAAAGATTTTATTTTAGACAAATATAAGTAAAAATTTTGAATATATTATAATATTTATATATAATATAGATGAGTGGAACACTTGATACTACTGTCCCATATGTCACTTTTGCTAGTGTAGTAAATGATTTATCAACTGTTGAAATTACTATACCTGGAGTAAAGGTAGTTAATATTGTTAGCCCAATAGAAATAACATTACAACAGTTTAAAAGGGCGTTTTATTATTCTGGTGCCGATGAATCAGCTTACGCAAATAATTTAACTTATTATAATCCTATAAATGTGGTTAGTTGGATATCGCCTAATGATTCTAAAAAATTGAAGAATATATTATATTTAAATTCAGGAGGTGGAACAGTTACAGAATCAGTAGATGGAAATGACGTGATAGTCCAGTTACCTGTAAAAGTTATTGATAACAGCGAATTCATTATAGGTAGTTTTATAATCAATGATATTGTTGAAGCTTCTGATAGTGAGTATGAATCATGGTCATATGATTCACAACTCAACTTAAACAAAAAGCTTGCTGCAATTAATTATATATATGAATTTCCTATTAATATCCAAACCACTAATTCATTAACATTTGAACAATTAGAAGAAATCGTAAACACCACTATAACTAGCTATGGTGTCAGTAATAATAAAACATATACTAATGGTGCTTTCCTAGCAGTAAATCTTAATTTTTTAGTTAGTTTTAAATCTACTGTTAAAACTACTACAGTTATTGGCGGAACAACAGAAATTGCTTCACAAGTATCAGATACACAATTTTTGTATCAATATCAAGTAACAGATTGGCAGTATAAGATAGGTAATTAAGATAAATTAAGTTTAACTAATTATTTTATTATTAAAAATACATATTAATAATAAATGTCGAACTTAGAATTTGATATTAATCATTATACATTTGCTGATATGTTAAAAGTATTTAAATTTACAGACGAAACTTTTTTTAATAATTTTAAAGAAAAAGAAAGTTATATGAATAATACTTTAGTTAAAGTCAAAACTAATTTTGACAATAACATCTATATTTTTTATGTAAAAGTATTTAAAATCTTAACTGTGATTCATGAATTATTTATTAAAGACAACAATATACGATCTTTATGTGGATTATTATGTGAAAGTATAAAACAAATAGAACAATTTCAAGAAAAAAATAGTGATGAAATAGTTGATCATTTAAATAATAATAATTATTTAGGAAAACCTTTAATTCAACAAGACAAGACAAATATTGTATTTAGCACAAGCAATACTAGTATAGCACCTGGTAAATTAAACTCTATTAAGCGAGTAACACAAAAATCGAATTTTTATTTAAATAGTATGTTTCGACAAAATTATACAACATCATTGTCTACTAATTTTTATTATGATTTACCAGTTGAGGTAAAAAATGTTGTAGCACTTAGTCTTGGTTCGATTGAATTGCCGAATTCATGGTATACAATATCTTCTAAATTAAATAATAATACCTTTAATATTATCACTAATAATGGTAGTATAAAAAAAACATGGAATATTATAGTAGAAGACGGAAATTATACATCTGATTCACTTCAAACATATTTGAATAGTAAATATTTTTACATGTCAAAAACTTATACTGGCGAAGAATTGTCTAATATAAAATTTACAGTTGATAATATAACCGCAAAAACTATTTTTGAAATAGTTGTTCCGTCACCTAGCTTTTCATTCAGTATTTTTTTTGATGAAAAAAATGAATTTGTATGTCCGTCAAAAAAAAATATTCTATCAATAGCATGGATTATGGGTTTTAGAAAATTACAATACACTGATATAATTAATAAATTAGTTTCAGAAGCATTAATGGATTGTGCTGGTGATAGATACATTTATTTCTCTCTGGATGATTTTCAGTATAACAAGAATTCAAACAATATTATATGTTTTACAGATAATACAGCTGATAATAATATTCTAGCAAAAATTCCTTTAACGTTTGGTAAATATTCCGTTATTATAGATAATACTTGTGGTAGTTTAGCTAAAACAAGAGTGTATAATGGTCCTGTTACTATTAAACGAATTCATGTTGTTTTATATGATAAATATGGAAATATAATAGATTTAAATGAAATGGATTTTAGTTTTACATTAGAATTCGAGATATTATATGAAGGTTTTAATTTTGATAACGTAAATTACTAGTTTTCAGGAACTATTTGTGGATTAAGATTGTCAATCATGGATGTATCTACACAAGGTAATCGTCCATGATTGAAACATTGATATAATCCAATTAAGCATGCGAATGGCGAAACTATGATTAACGCAAATATTCCTCCCTCCATATTTTTAGTGTATCATTAAAAAAATAAAGATTTTATTTCAATTTTTAATATTTATGCGGTGAAACTAATATTTGAAATTAATATTTATACATTGAAATAGTTATATTATTTTCTTGAAAATCGTGATGTTCAAATAATTCACCAAATATAGTATTATCCATATAAATATCATAATTTAATCGAAACAATGCGCTTCTATAAATGACAGTATACATTATGTTATATGTATTATTATTTTGATCCGTAAATTCAAGATACATAGTAGTTTTAGGAGTAATAACATTCCATTTATTGACAATATATTCTTTTTTTAATGGTATTAAGATGCCATACGTCTCATATATATCAATAACCGCAAAATCATTATGTAATTCAACATATATATTCATGTCTTGTTTTTCATTTGACTTTCTATATTTTAATACATTGTTTACATAGTTATAGTTGGTTGAATATTTATTTACCTTCCAGATAAGTTTTCCAGTTTTTACGTCGATAAAAGGACGCCATTTCATATTTCGCATTTGAGCATAATATTCGAAAATAATGTTAGTAATATCGGATGGAATATATAATGACATTTTAATTTACATTTTAAATGTAATTATATTTTGTATTCAATTTTATTAATATTTTTCAATAATAATTGAATAAGCATTGTAACCGAATTTACGAATATCAAGCAAATTGCTATGAATATTGCCATCTTGATAAATCTCATAATCAAACCTACGTAATGTTGACCTTCCAAATATTAAACAAAATATTGAATATATAGAATTTTCATCAGTATATTCAATATATAACTTGGATATAGGAATTATCATTTGATATTTATTAATATATTGTTCTTTCTTTAAACATATACATTTTCCTAATCTGTTATACATGTCAATGGTTTCACCACCCATCACTACAGAAATGTCAATGATTATATCATTCGGTAAATTTTGTTTCCTATGTTTTAATAATTTATTTATATTGTTATATTTTGCCGAATATGTATTAACTTTCCATTGAAGTTTTCCAGATTTAACATCAATAAAAGGGATCCATTTCATGTTTTGTAACTGAGCATAATACTCGAAAATAATGTTAGTAACATCTGAAGGAATATATAATGCCATTTTTGTTTACGCTAAAATATAATATGTTTTTGATTTCAATTTTAAGAAATAAATAAATATTAATCAATTTCATATATAAATCCATCTTCTGTATTACGAAATTGTTTTCCATTATATGTAAATCGTAATAAATAAATATATAATATTTTAGAGATGACAGATTCGACACATAATTCTGTAAATTTTCCGGAGCATTGGTCTATTATATATTGTAAAATAAAACGGCAACAACCTTTATTACGATAGTTAGGTTCTACATATATTCCATGTAATACAAATCTCTCTGTGTCAGTTTTATAAAATATTAATTCTCCATAGTCACAATCAAAAATAACTTTTCCTTTTTCAAAACTTGAATAATTGGTAAAATAAGCGTCTATTATTTCTTTAAATTGGTCCATTAAATAATAATGGATTAAATTTTA
>JACCDP011487510.1_pt1 | contig 11050 bp, 9 predicted proteins | sample 7445841 | NCBI WGS metagenome assembly JACCDP01 (sample SAMN15323441, study PRJNA562643) | freshwater metagenome | isolation source: river surface water | place: USA:Blue River Watershed | collected 2017-08-17
GTACGGGCCTTGTTGGGGTGGTGGTGCGCGTCAGCGGGAAGTTTTCTTCTGCCCCGACTGCCGCAGGGCTCACCAGGAATGGAAGGCGCGCCAAGCGGAGCCGTGAGTGTGGCGTGCGACCGCCAGTTCCCGCAGCTGACGGCCGGCGTGCTTCAGGGTTTGGTCGCCGGGCGGGCTCGTTGCCAATGAGCGCAGTCGCCCCGCCGAAGACGACGCGCATCATCGTTGCGCGTCCATTTCACGTTGTGCCGTCTGCTTTTTCGGTTAGGAAAAAGCGAGCCGCAACAGCTGCTCGACTCACTCCACAGTCACACTCTTGGCGAGGTTACGTGGCTTGTCGACGTCGGTGCCTCGGGCGCAGGCGGTGTGGTAGGCCAGCAATTGCAGCGGCACGACGTGCAGGATGGGGCTGAGTGCGCCGTAGTGCTCGGGCATGCGGATGACGTGCAGGCCGGCTTCGCTTTCGATGGCGGTGTCGCCGTCGGCGAAGACGTAGAGCTGGCCGCCGCGGGCGCGTACTTCCTGCATGTTGCTCTTGAGCTTTTCCAGCAGCGCGTCGTTCGGGGCGACGGTCACGACCGGCATTTCAGCCGTGACGAGGGCCAGCGGGCCGTGCTTGAGTTCGCCGGCCGGGTAGGCCTCGGCGTGGATGTAGCTGATCTCCTTGAGCTTGAGCGCCCCTTCGAGTGCGATGGGGTAGTGCAGGCCGCGGCCGAGGAAGAGGGCGTTCTCCTTGCGCGCGAATTCCTCGCTCCAGGCGATGACCTGCGGCTCCAGCGCGAGCACGGCCTGCACGGCGACCGGCAGGTGGCGCAGGTCCTTCAGGTGCTGGGCCTCGGCGGCCTCGCTGAGGTGGCCGCGTGTCTGCGCGAGTGCGAGCGTGAGCAGGAACAGGCCGACGAGCTGGGTGGTGAAAGCCTTGGTGGAGGCCACGCCGATCTCGGCGCCCGCGCGGGTGATGTAGGCCAGTTCGCACTCGCGCACCATGGCGCTGGTGGCCACGTTGCAGATGGTCAGCGTGTGCACCATGCCGAGCGCGCGAGCGTGCTTGAGTGCGGCGATGGTGTCGGCGGTCTCGCCGCTCTGGCTGATGGTGACGACCAGCGTGCGCGGGTCGGGCACGCTGTCGCGGTAGCGGTACTCGCTGGCGATCTCCACGCTGGTGGGAATCTTGGCGATGCTTTCCAGCCAGTACTTGGCGGTGGAGCCGGAGTAGTAGCTGGTGCCACAGGCCAGGATGAGGACCTTGTCCACTTCCTTGAACACGCGGTAGGCGCCGTCACCGAAGAGTTCGGGCGTGATGCTGGTGATGGCTTCGAGCGTGTTGGCGATGGCGGTCGGCTGCTCGAAGATTTCCTTCTGCATGTAGTGCCGGTAGGGGCCCAGTTCGGCGGCGCCGCTGTGGGCGTGCACGGTCTTGACCTCGCGCTGCGCGGCGGCGTAGCGGCCGGTGGCGGCGTCCAGCCGGCTGATCCAGTAACGGCCCAGCTGCAGGTCGACGACGTCGCCTTCCTCGAGGTAGACGATCTGATCGGTCACGCCGGCCAGCGCCATGGCGTCGGAGGCGACGAAGTTCTCGCCCTCGCCCACGCCCAGCACCAGCGGCGAGCCCTCGCGTGCGGCCACCACGCGGTGCGGCTCGTCGCGGCAGAACACCGCCACGGCATAGGCGCCCTTCAGGCGGGGCAGTGCCTGCTGCACGGCCTCCAGCAGGTCGCCGTTGTAGAGGTGATCGATGAGGTGGGCGATGACCTCGGTGTCGGTCTGGCTGGAGAAGACATAGCCGCGGGCCTTGAGCTCGGCGCGCAGTTCGTCGTGGTTCTCGATGATGCCGTTATGCACCAGCGCCACGCGGCCGACGGCAGTTGGGCTGGCTGCGGCGCCGGCGTTGGGGCCCGCCGAGAAGTGCGGGTGCGCGTTGTGCACGGCCGGGGCGCCGTGGGTGGCCCAGCGCGTATGGGCGATGCCGGTGCCGGCAGCGATGCCGTCTTGCTGGGCCTGGTGCTGCAGCTCGGCCACGCGTGACGTGGAGCGGGCACGGCGCAGGGCGCCGTCCTGGTGGACGGCCACGCCACAGGAGTCATAGCCGCGGTATTCGAGGCGCTTCAGGCCTTCGACGAGGATGGGAACGATGTTGCGCTGACTGACCGCGCCGACGATGCCGCACATGGGATGACTCGCTGTTTTCGGGAATGGCATGCATGCTAGGCATGCTGGGGTGATGGATGCATGCAAAATGTCGATTTAAATGAATGAATATTTCTCGCTGGCTTGGTGGTGAAAGATTCTTTTGAATTGATTGAAGATATGAATGAATTGGATGCCGTTGACCTGCGGCTGCTGCAAGCGCTGCAGCTGGATGCCTCGCTGAGCAACCAGGCGCTGGCCGACCGTGTGGCGGTGTCGCCGGCCACCTGCCTGCGCCGCGTGAAGCGGCTCGTGGAGGCGGGCATCGTCGAGCGCCGGGTGGCCATCCTGTCGCCCGACAAGCTGGGCGCCGGGCTGTCGGCCATCGTGGAGATCACGCTGGACCGCCAGGGCGCGGAGCATCTGGATGCGTTCGAGGCCCGTGCCGTTGAGGAGCCGGCCGTGCAGCAATGCTGGCGGGTGTCGCCCGGGCCGGACTTCGTGCTCGTCGTGCAGGTGGCCGACATGCCGGCCTATCACGCGCTGACGCAGCGGTTGCTGACGCAGGACGCCAATGTGCGGAACATCAAGGCGTTCTTCAGCGTGAAGCGTGCCAAGTTCGACACCCGCATCTGCGTGCCCACTCCCTAGTTTGCTGTGGGCCGGCGCCAGGGGGTGTTGAGGCCGACGCCCAGAATCCCGGCCGTTCATTGGTTCGCTGGAGTTCCGGATGTCTGCCCCCTTGTCTCGCCGCCCCGCCGCGCTGTTGCTTGCCGCCGGGCTTGCCGGGGGCGCCCCGGCGGCGCAGGCCTTGAACATCGTGTTCAACGATGTCGGCAGCGCGGCCATGAGCCGCGAGCAGTTCTCCGCCTTCGAGAGCGCGGCCGCGTTCTGGCAGGCACGCCTCACCGACCCCGTCACGATCTACATCAACATCGGCTTCGACAACCTCGGCACCACGACACTGGGTACGACGACCTGGGCGCAGCGAGAGGTGGGCTACGGTGAATTGCGCAGTCTGCTGACGGCCGATGCCACCTCGGCCGTGGATGCCAGTGCCGTGGCGCACCTGCAGCCCGGCGGGTCTCTGACCTTCATTGCGACGCAGGCCAACCTGAGCACGCGGCTGGACCGGGATGGGTCGGCGAACAACAGCCGGCTCAAGCTGACGACGGCGAACGCCAAGGCGCTGGGCCTGAATGCCACCACAAGCATTGCCAACCCTGACGCGACGATCCGTTTTTCCAGCAGCTACGCCGGCAGCTTCGACTACAGCCGTGCCAGTGGGCTGGCCTTTGACCAGATCGACTTCGTCTCGCTGGCCGAGCACGAGATCGGCCATGCGCTGGGTTTCGTGTCCGGTGTCGACAGCATCGACGCGTGCATCAGCCAGGCCACGCATTGCGGTGCGATCCGTGGGCTGGAGGGGCGCGCCTGGTACACGGCGCTGGACCTGTTCCGCTACTCGGCCCCCGGCACGCTCAATCTGAGCGTCGGCGCAGGGGCACAGCCGTATTTTTCGGTGGATGGCGGCGAGACGGCGCTGCAGAGCTTTGCCACCGGCCGCAACCACGGCGACGGCACGCAGGCCAGCCACTTCAAGGACGGTGGCGGCTCGCTGATGGCGCCGCACATGGCTTATGGCCAAGCCTACGACGCTGCCGACGCCGACCTGATGGCGTTGGATGCGATCGGTTGGGACGTCAGCGCCGCGCCCGTCCCGGAGCCGGGCACCTACGCGATGCTGCTCAGCGGCCTGGCGGTGCTGGCCTGGGCCGCCCGCCGCCGCGGCTGATCAGCGCTTGAGCAGGCCCAGGCCCTTGAGGTAGTCGCCCTCGGGGAAGCACACCGTCTGCGGGTGGTCGGCCGCAGCCGAGAGGCGCTCGACGATGTAGCCGTCCACGCCCGCGTCCAGCCCGGCGCCGGCCACGATCTTGTGGAACAGGTCGGGTGCGATGCCGCCGGAGCACGAGAACGTGTAGAGCAGCCCGCCGTCGTTCAGCAGCATGAAGGCCAGGCGGTTGATGTCCTTGTAGGCCCGCGACGCGCGCTCGGCATGCGCCACGGTGGGCGCGAACTTGGGCGGGTCGAGCACGATGGCGTCGAAGCGCCGGCCTTCGGCAAGGCAGCGGCGCAGCGTGGCGTTGACGTCGGCATCCCAGGCTTCGTGCCGGCCGGCGTCGAAGCCGTTCAGCACCACATGCGCCTTGGCGCGCTCCAGCGCCGGGCCGGACGAATCCACGCTGACCACCTGCTCAGCGCCGCCCGCGAGCGCCGCGACCGAGAAGCCGCCGGTGTAGCTGAAGCAGTTCAGCACCGTCTTCACGCCGTACTGCTTCACCGCGTCGGCGAAGCGCTTGCGGCTGTCGCGCTGGTCCAGGTAGTAGCCGGTCTTGTGCCCCTCGGCGACGTCCAGCGTGAGGCGCCAGTCATGCTCGTGGATGGTCAGCGCCGTGTCGCCAGACCCGCGCAGCCAGCCCGTTTGCACGGGCAGGCCTTCCCACTCGCGGGCTTGGGCGTCGGAGCGCTCGTACAGCCGCGAAAGGCCGGTCTCGGCCAGCAGCGCATCCGCGATGACGGCCTTCCAGCGCTCGGCGCCGGCGCTGCCGAACTGCGCGACGAGTGTGTCGCCATAGCGGTCGACGATCAGGCCCGGCAGCCCGTCGGCCTCGCCGTGGATCAGCCGCCAGGCGTCCGACGCAATGGCCAGCCGCTTGCGCATCGCCACGGCCTGCGCGATGCGGCGCGTGAAGAAGGCCGCGTCGATGCGTTCAGCTTCGTCGAAGCTCCAGGCGCGCAGCCGGATCTGCGACTTGGGGCTGAACGCCGCCCAGGCCAGGAACTGGCCGCCGGCGGCTTCCACGCGCACGGTCTCGCCCGAGTCACCGCCGCCACGGGCGATGGAGCTTTCGAACACCCAGGGGTGGCGCTTGGCGAGCGAGCGCTCCTTGCCGGCGCGCAGAACAATTTTTTTCATCGCCGGGCCGCCCCAAGATGAAATGCGCCCGCTCGGGGGCCAGTGGCCACACAAGGTGTGGCCGCGCGGGGGCTGGTGTTTCTCATCGTTGCAGGGTGCCGAAGGCGTAGCTGAGTTGCAGATGGGTGAGCGCGGAGGACTGGTCGTTGCCGCGCAGTGTGCGGAACTGGCCCACACCGGCGCGCAGCCGCAGCCGTTCGGCCAGTTGCCACTGGGCCCAGACTTCGGCCTGCGTCACCGCGCCGCCGCCGACCTTGACGCCGCCACCGCCCGCCGCGCCGGCCAGCCACTCGGCGCCGATGCGCGTGTGGCCCCACAGCGGCGCGCTCTGCACGCCCAGCCCGACGAGGCCGAACGAGTAGGCCCCGGCGCTGCCGGCCGCGGCGCTGCCGGCCTGCGCCGTGCCGTAGACATGCGACGAGAGCTCGCGCGACATGCTCACAGCCAGGTGGCTGACCGCTTCCTCGCGGCCGTTCTTGAAGCGCACGCGGGGCAGGTGCAACACGCTGGCGCCTAGCTGCTGCACGCGCACCGTGCCACCGGGGTCGCTGCCGATCAGCGTGGGCGTGCGGTCCAGCGGCATGGCCAGCACGGCGCGCACATAGGGCGCCGTGTAGGCGCCGCTGGGCGCATAGGTGTAGCCGGCGTCCATGCGCACGGTGGGGCCCCACGGCGTGATCCAGCGCAGCGTCGGGCCGGCGCGCAGCAGCCAGCCATTGCCGGTGTCCACGTTGCCGCCGCCGCCCAGGCCACCGGCGAACTGGCCGCCCACGCGCAGGCGCGGCGTGCCGAACAGGGCCCAGTCCTGGCCGATCTGGCCCAGCACTTCCATGTAGCCGTCGACGCCGCCCTTGGCCGCGCCGGCCGCCTCCACGCCCCACCAGCTGCCCTCGGCGATGTACTGGCGCAGTTCCCCGCCCGCCTTGCCGACCTTGCCCGAGTAGGGCGCGCCGCCACGCGTGCGGCTGGAGGGGCGCGGCTTCTCGAAGCCGGCGGTCAGCGCGATCTCGTCGAAGCCCAGGCCCGTGCGCCGGCCTGCGCGGGCCGGGCGGCCGGCGTCGTCCGGCGAGAAGCTGGCGAAGTCCATCGCGCGGCCGACCGTGAAGGCCAGGCCCACGCTGCTCTTCACGTTGCCGCTCGGGAAGCGGATCTGCGAGACGCCGATGCCGGTGTACCAGGCGCCGTTTTCGGTGCGCAGCGACAGCTCCGGCCGCAGCATGAGGCCGCCGCCGAAGCGCGTCTGCGCGCTCGACAGGCCGCCACCCGCGCCGACGTAGAGGCTGGCCGCCACATGCGTGTTGGCGGACAGGCGCCAGCGCCGCTGGCCCGTGAAGCCCACGGTGAAGATGCCGCCGTAGTTGCCCTTGGCCGTGCCGTAGAAGCCCGGGCCGAAGCCCCAGTCGTCGTCGAAGGCCATCAGGTAGCTCACCGACGTGAAGGCCGTGCGGCCGCCGTCGGGCATCTTCATGGCCGTCCAGTTGGCCTCGACGGCTGCGGGGCGCACCGCGTTCAGCCGCGCCGGATTGTCGAAGGGCGTGTCATCGGGTGTGGCCAGCGCACAGGTCGGCAGCAGCGCCATCAGCATGGCAGCTCGGTAGGTCATGGGCGGGTCATTTCTTGGCGCGCGGATGGGCGGCGTCGTAGATACGCGCGAGGTGTTGGTGATCCAGTTGCGTGTAGACCTGGGTCGTCGTGATGTGGGCGTGCCCCAGCAGCTCCTGCACGGCGCGCAGGTCACCGCTGGACTGCAGCAGGTGCGACGCGAAGCTGTGCCGCAGCATGTGCGGATGCACGTGGGCTGGCATGCCGGCGCTGATGGCCCGGGCGGACAGCATCGCGCGCAGCGTGGAGCCCGCCAGGCGCTGGCCGCGCGCGCCGACGAACAGCGCGGGCTCGCCGGGCGCTGCGAGCTGCCCGCGCACCGCCAGCCAGTCCTGCAGCGCCTGCGCTGCCGCCCGGCCCAGCGGCGTGCTGCGGCGTTTGCCGCCCTTGCCCAGCACATGGGCTTCGCCGGATTGCAGGTCCACCCAGCCTTCGGCCGCACCGCTGGCCTGGGCATCCAGGCCGATCAGCTCGGCCGCGCGCAGGCCGGCGCCGTACAGCAGCTCCACGATGGCGCGGTCGCGCACCTCCAGCCGCGAGTCGGGCATTTCGTCGGGCACATGGCTGGCCAGTTGCACGGCGTCGTCCACGCCCAGCGCCTTGGGCAGCGGCTTGGGCGCCTTGGGCGCGCGCAGGCCGTCGAAGGGGTTCAGCGCGACGCGGCCCTGCAGCCCCAGCCAGCGGTAGCAGCTGCGCCAGATCGACAGCTGCAGTGCGATCGACTTGGCCGCCAGGCCTTCGCGGTGCAGCAGTGCCGCGAGGCGCCGTGCCTGGGCGAGGTTGAGCGCGCGGGCGTCGATGGCCGCATCGGCCAGCAGGCGCTGCAGGCGCGCCAGCCCGTCGGTGTAGAGCGTCAGGGTGCGCGGGCTCAGGCGCTGCTGCACGCGGGCGTGCTGCAGAAAATCGCTGAAATCCCCGCTGAGCGACACACTTTCAGGCATGACAAGCGGCAGCGCGTGCCAGGCGAACACCCGTCCAGCGGCTGCCGCGGAACCGGCTTGGCCGGGCCACGGCCAGCGCCCCCTTGACGGGGCCGGCGAAGCCGGTCGGGAGTGGGCTCATGCCGCCAGCAGGCCCGCCAGGCCGGCGCTGGCGATCTCGCCGACGCGGGTCAGGAAGTCGGTGCCCATCTCGGCCGTGTAGCGCGTCGGGTCCGGCGAGCCCAGCACCAGCAGGCCGAAGGGCTTGCCTTCGTTGATCTTGGTCAGGCTCAGCGGAATCAGCGCCAGCGATGTCGCCGTGCCGCCGCTCTCGCTCAGGCCCAGCCAGCGCGCGGCCTCGAAGCCCGAGTTCACGCCGCAGTAGGGCTGGCTCAGGCTGGCCGCGAAGCTCTTCACGTCGGCACTGACCGACGCGGCGAACTCGGCCGCCTCGTGCGCGGGCGCCACACCCCACAGGCGCAGGCTGGCCTGCGGAATCATGAACTGGTGGCGCAGCTCGGCGAGCAGCACTTTCGGCAGCTCGGCCGGCGCACCGGCGGCCCGCATGACGGCCAGCGTCCAGCGGTGCAAGCGGTCGGCGAGGGCCACGTTGTCCTGGCCGTTGCGGATCATGTCGATGATGCGCAGCTCCAGGCCCTTGATCTTGTCGCGCAGCATCTCGGCCTGGCGCTCCTGCAGCGACACGGCGCGGGCGCCGTGCGGGTGCTGCAGTTGCACCGAAGCCAGCAACGCCGCGTGGCGCTCGAAAAAGCCGGGCGTGGTCGCCAGGTAGTTGGCGATGTCGGTTTCGGTGATGCCTTGCACCGCATCGGCGGCGGGGTTGGAACTCACAGCTCGATCTCTCCGTCAAAAACTTTGGTGGCCGGGCCGGTCATCAGCACGGGGCTGTCGCCTCCCGCCCATTCGATGCGCAGCAGGCCGCCGCGCGTCTGCACTTCCACGGCTGCGTCCAGCCAGCCGGCGCGGATGCCCACGACGACGGCCGCGCAGGCGCCGGTGCCGCAGGCCAGCGTCTCGCCGGCATCGCGCTCGAACACGCGCAGCGCGACGCGGTCGCGGGCGAGGATCTGCATGAAGCCGGCGTTCACGCGCCGGGCGAAGCGCGCGTGGCGTTCGATGGCCGGGCCCAGCGTGGCCACCGGCGCGGTGTCGACGTCGGCCACGCGCTGCACCGCGTGCGGGTTGCCCATGGACACGACGCCCAGCTCCACCCCTTCGACCGGCCACAGCTCGAAGCCGTTGACGAGCCGCGGCGTCAGGCCGGCAGCGTCGAAGGGCAGGGCGGCAGGGTCGAAGTTCGGGGCGCCCATGTTGACGGTCACGCGGCCATCGTCCTGCAGCGCCAGCCGCAGGCGGCGGTTCATCGTGTCCACGGCGATCTCGCGCTTGGCGGTCAGCCCGGCGTCGACGACATAGCGCACGAAGCAGCGCGAGCCGTTGCCGCAATGCTCCACCTCGTCGCCGGTGTTGTTGAAGATGCGGTAGCGGAAGTCTGCCCCGGCATCGGTGCTGGGCTCGATGACGAGGATCTGGTCACAGCCCACGCCGAAGCGACGGTCGCCGAGGAACCTCATCTGTTGGGGCGTCAGGCTCAAGGGCTGCTTCGTCGCGTCGATGACGACGAAGTCATTGCCCGCGCCGTGCATCTTGGTGAAGCGCAATCTCATAGCCGCCGATTATCCGGCGCGACGCCACGCGCGGCCCGGCCGATTTGAATGGAAGGGGCTGCCCGTGGCGCCCGCTTCAGGGGAGGCGGGCGAAGCCGGTGGCGGGAGAGGGCTCATCACTCCGGCGCCGCGCCGATGTCGAGGCCGCGCGGCGATTTGTAGCGGTGATAGCCCCACAGGTATTGCCCCGGCGCGCGCAGGATCACGCTTTCCATGGCCGCGTTGATCGTCGTGGCGGCGTCCTCGGCGGAGGCGTCACGGGCGATCTCCGGGGCCGGCATCACGTGCACGACGAAGCCTTCGCCGCCGGGCAGCCGCTCACCCCAGATCAGCAGCAGCGCCGCGCCCGTCTGCTGCACGAGGCGGGCGGCCAGCGTCATCGTGTAGGCCGGCTTGCCGAAGAAGGGCGCCCACACGCCCAGGCCGTCGGGCGGCACCTGGTCGGGCAGCAGGCCGATGACCTCGCCACGGCGCAGCGCGCGGATCATCTGGCGCACGCCGGCCAGCGAGGCCGGTGCCGTGGCCAGGCCCGGCCGCTCGCGCGAGCCGGCCATCACGTCGCGCAGCGACGCCTGTCGCGCGGGGCGGTAGAGCACGGTGATGGGGGCCTCCGGCGAGGTGAAACGCTCGGCGATGGCCTGGGCGCAGATCTCGAAGCAGCCCATGTGCGGCGTCAGCATGACCAGGCCGCGCCGCTCGGCCAGTGCGGCCTCGATCAGCTCGCCGCCGTCCCAGCGCAGCTTGCTGCCCAGCGGCTGGCGCCGTGTGCCCACCCACAGCCACGGCAGCTCGGCGGCCATGCGCCCGGCCGCCGCGATGGCGGGCCGCGCCTGCGCCCACGGCAGGCCGGCCTGCGCGACGTTGGCCTTGAACCGGCGCCGGTAAACCCCTGAAGACAAATAGACGATCCAGCCCAGAATCGACCCGATGGCGTGCAAAAACGCCAGCGGCAGGTGCGACAAGCAACGAAAGACCCAGCCCATGTTTTCTATACTGCGCTCATCGCCGAGTTAATGAACTACTTGCGGGGCGATCCACAAATCCCGCTAAAGCGTTCGCCGCACCCTCCTCAGGCAAGGCAACGCCGACCCACAAGCAACAGGAGTTTAAAAGTGGCGAACGATTTCCTCTTCACGTCCGAGTCGGTCTCGGAAGGGCACCCCGACAAGGTGGCCGACCAGATCTCCGACGCCATCCTCGACGCCATCTTCGAGCAGGACCCGCGCAGCCGCGTGGCCGCCGAGACGCTGTGCAACACCGGCCTCGTCGTGCTGGCCGGCGAGATCACCACCAATGCGCACGTCGACTACATCCAGGTCGCGCGGGACACCATCAAGCGCATCGGCTACGACAACACCGATTACGGCATCGACTACAAGGGCTGTGCGGTCCTCGTCGCCTACGACAAGCAGAGCAACGACATCGCCCAGGGCGTGGACCACGCGTCCGACGACCACCTGAACACCGGCGCCGGTGACCAGGGCCTGATGTTCGGCTACGCCTGCGACGAAACACCCGAGCTGATGCCCGCGCCCATCTACTATGCACACCGGCTGGTTGAGCGCCAGGCCCAGCTGCGCAAGGACGGCCGCCTGCCCTTCCTGCGCCCGGACGCCAAGAGCCAGGTGACGATGCGTTATGTGGATGGCAAGCCCCACAGCATCGACACCGTGGTGCTGAGCACCCAGCACAGCCCCGAATGGAGCCTGGGCGACAAGATGAAGCCCGAGTTCAAC
>JACCDP010076096.1_pt1 | contig 11047 bp, 7 predicted proteins | sample 7445841 | NCBI WGS metagenome assembly JACCDP01 (sample SAMN15323441, study PRJNA562643) | freshwater metagenome | isolation source: river surface water | place: USA:Blue River Watershed | collected 2017-08-17
AATACTTGGGGCAATAATTGTTTGATCAGCGCCAAACATAGTAACATCTGATTTGACTGAATTAGAACGACTTTTTTTTCTCATATCAAAACCTATGGTGTAGTTTCAATAGTTATAAGATCATAAATATCCCATAAAATTGGCCCGTTATTGATTCTAGTCACATCAGTTCCAGGAGTTACATAAGCATCAACCACTCTGTCGAATACTTGCAAATCGTCTCCAAGAGGAAATCTTTGGTTTCTAGTTGTTCCTTTCGGTACTGTAGTTGTCAGTGTAATTAACTCGCCATTAGAACCATTTTGAGCAATTACGGTTACAACAAGATCGTTCTTGATTGTTTGATCATCAGTTGTTGCTATGCCAGTGGTGGACCCATTGAACACTACATTGGAAGAAGTAAGATCTTCAACATTGGGAACATAAACTGAAATTCTACTTGGTTGCAGAGCTATTCTGTTTGTGAGTTTAATTCCACGCCTTAAGATTTCACCTGAGATGTTTCCATCATCAAGGTACCCTCTAAATTTATAATAAGCAGTTCCACCTGTTCCAGTCCAAGATGTGCCACTGTTTATAGATGTCAAACCTTGCCCAGAGCTACCTGCAATTACTCTAGTAAATAAACTTGTTGATCCTAAACCAGTAGTAAAATCTGAAGGTTTATTGATCATAAGCCAGTACGAAGAACCTTGCTCTAAATTAGCTCCGGTGCCAAACTTTATTGTATATTCGTTTGTACCTTGAAGTATGTCAGAATTTCTCAACACTGACGAGCTGGTGATCATTCCATTTGGTGTAGGAGTAGAACCTGTAGCTGAAAAAATTGAAACTGAAAGTCCTGTTGTCCCACTTCCAGAAGTTTGTCCACCAGCTGTGTATTTTAATTTTAATGTGACACCACCAATAAAACAATCTTCATTTGGTGTAATTTTGAAAGCAGTCAAGCCATTTCTTAGTAATAAATCAGTGTCGTCTACAATTGTTGTCATTGTATTGTAGGATGGATACTGAATTTCATTTGTATTTGTGAGCTTTCTTTCAATTAAATCACTATTCAATTGTGGCTTTTTATAAACGTGATAGAAAAGTGGATTTGTAATACCTGCCCCAGTCCAAGTCAATTCTGTTAAGTAATTGCTAGATGTAAAATTGGATGACACCAAATTACTATAAACTGGAATACTTTCTACATATTCATCTGTTGAAATATTATAAACTATAGTCACACCATAAATTTGAGTGCCTGAAGAAAGTGAAGAAATATAATTCGAGCAAGGAATAACTCCATTTGTAAAACCAGTAGCAGCAGCTGTATTGTTGCTTCCTATGGCTGAATTATATGTAATCAGATCTCCTCTGAATATTGCAAACGTATGCTGAACATCGGATCCTATTGTTTCAAAATATGCTTTTGAAAAATTATAAGGTAATTCAAATCTCTCTAAACCACTGAATGATGTACCTTTTGAGTAAAATTCAGTTTTTCTGAAAGGTTGCGTTGCAAGTAATTCTCTGTTTGTTACACTCGCATTTGCAGAAACAGTGCTCAAATAACGATAAACTGCTGAAACAGTATTTCTTACATAATCATTTGACTTGTAAGATGTCAAAGAACTATTGGCTTCTGTGCAACTTTGAATAATTAAATTTTTATCAGCAGAATCACCTAGTATTTGATAAGTAGATATATCTGTAGGCATATCCACTACTGTTCTAGTTAAACCAGTACCAGAATCCACAACCACTGGATCTTCAGGATTTTTTACCATCACTCTGCTAATTGGTATCCAGCTTTGTGGTAACGGCGGAAAATAATCGAAAGTATTTACATTTTCAGAAGTTTCTAATACTGGAAATCCTGTAATGTATTTTACTCTAGGTTGAAATAAGAAAGTTACAGGGTTGTCAAGATAGTATGTTGCTGGTAATGTTCCAAAAGATGTTCCGTTGTAATATGATGGATCAACGATAAGTCCAGTCAAATCTTCAGTAACATTTGAAAAAGTAATTAAGTAATTTCCAACAAATGCCTGAATTGGAAAGCCCAAATTTACTGCAATTGATGTATCCTTGACCAACAGCACAGAAGTACCTGCTAAACAAGTATCACTCACAGTGGTTGCCCAGGTTTGAGTTGCTTTTTGAACTTCGGAAATTGGCAAACCTAGTGTCAAACCATATTTGTAACTTGTTCCAAAACCACCTGTTGAGTAATTTTTAGACCACTCTTTCTTAAGAGGAATCTTTTGAGGCTGCAAGTTTATGACAGACCCATTGTATGCTACTTGTCCACTTCTTACCGTTACATAATATGGGTCGTAGGTTATATCGTAAGTAGTGTCACACCCTAAAGGAGCAGTTTCTAGAATTCCAAAATATGGGAATCCAGTGTTTGCCATTGACAACAAATTGTTTATCTCAAAAATAGAAGAACCAGGAGTATCTACATCTCCAATGCCATAGTATAAAGCATCATAAATATTGCCTACTGTTTTTGTTAATTCAAGAACTATCTCTTCTACTTTTGATGAAATTGCCATTTTATATATTTATACTCAACTCTGATGATAGATAAGATAAAAGTCTAGATGGTAGTAATGTCCCTGAATTTTGCCAATATGATGTAAAATCAGGCTCCCAAGATGAACTACCAACCCAATTCGAAATAATATCTTTGGTTAAATTTTTCTGTGTATTATATTGTTCTGAAATTAATACATAATTTCTTATAATTGATGAAACTACTATTCTTGAAATGTTCTCTTCTGTATAGCCAAAATAACCTCTTGGTAATCTTTCATCAATCAATTTGAAGAAAACTCTTGAATTTTTTATTGTTTGATCATAATAAGAAACATCTGCAATAAATTTATATAATTCTAAATCGTAAGTTTTATCTGTTGAGAAAGATAATTCTTGTGATGTTCTAGCAATTTCTTCAGCAGTATCAATATCTATGTCTTTGCTTATAATCAATGGATTTCCAGTTGGATCATTTACAGGTCTAGCTAAAGAAAAGATTAATTCTTCTCCGTCAACACTATCTGAAGATAAAAAAACTTTTCCAAATATATATCCATCAGACATTGTGTCAATATTTCCCAAAACTTCTTGAACTGTATATCCTTGCTCATTTCCAGAAGGAAGTTCGATATTCGTATTTGACAAAACTGTTTTGATTAAGCCTTTTCCAAAACTTAAGACATTCAAAACCATATTGTAATTTTGTGATTTTATTGCTGACAATCCATAAAGCAATTGTAAATTACGCTCTACAGTGTTGTATGATAAAGCATACTCTTGAGAAGCTAATGCCATATCAACTGTTTTTTCTGTTTGGTCTAGAGCAAGCACTAAATTATTCATTGTGATTGCTGACGCATAATTCATTGCCATTATTTGTTCCTAATCACAATCTTGTCAGTAACTGGGAAGCCATAATATTGATCGTTTATTTCTTCCAAAGTTTTACCAACAACTAAGTATGTTATATTTTCAATTTTGTTGCTGTCAATTAACACTGGGCTGACTGACATATCTTGATAGAAAGAGTTATTAACTTCTTGCCAGGTTGATGTACCAGTTTTTCTCCACTCTAATTTTAAATTATGCAAGTTTTGATAATTATTAAATTGTAATTCTAGTGTTATTGGTTGAGAACTTCCTGTGGCAACATAAGAAGTAGTAAATGAAGTGGCAGAAGTATTATTCCAATCACTTATGTATGGTTTATCTTCGTTATTTATGTAAAATTTCACACCGCCATTTGTAGTTACTCTAAAATCAAAAGTTGCTCCAATTGATGAAAGAGCTGTGAAATCTCCTACGGCATAACCATTGAAATAATTTGTCTGTCCTAATCCACTAAAATTATCAAAATTTACATTATGATGAGCTGAGGTTAAGTCACTCATTTCGTTGCTATCTAATTCAAGATAATTCCAAGAAGATTTTTTATACCATTGAGTAATCCAAGTAGGTGTTTTATCAAGTTTTATGTATTTTGTTTGTAATTGATTGTCCACATTGTATTTAAGATACAAATGAATATCGTTCGCTCTGTTGATAAATCTGTTAGTGTTATCTCCAAAGTAATGAGTATTTGCTGAACCTGATAAATTATTACTCAAATAAATTTTATATGAATTTATTCCAGAATCGTAAGTCAAGTTTGTAATTGCTGTTCCACTTGCTATAACACTTGACGTGACTGCTATACCAACCATTACAGAAGCGTCAAAATTTTCTTCTGGCATATAAAGTAAGTTTGTTCCAGAAGCTCCAGTAGCTCCAATTGCAACAACTTTAGATACAAATGATCTTGGATAAATAGAGAGTTGAGATGGTGTGAATAAATTTTGATTATTTATTGTCCAGAATTCATCTACATAGTAATCAGAATTATTTGCTCTACTTTTATTAGGAGCTGGCATAATAAGAGAAGAATCTTTAAAATCTCTATTAAATCCAGCATAAATTTCACTATCTAAATCGAAAAATTCTACAAATGGTGTGCCTGTAGAAGCGGTCCAAGAATATCCATCATAAAAAGCCATATTGGAAGCTGTTGGAGTAGAAGATTCTTGTATTTGTAATCTTAAATCATACTTAATTACATAGTTTTGATTATCACTTGTTCCAGCACTTGCAGATAAAGTCAATACTGAAGATGAACCTATAGAAGCAATTTCATACCAAGTGGAAATATTACTAAATATTGTGCTACCAAATCCTATAGAAGCATTTTTTTGATATTTGTTAAAATCAGTTGTTGTATTGTTGACTGGATTATATAGTCCACTTACCGCTGTTCCACTTACACTTACTAATCCAAGCGTTTTTGCATCATAATTTGGTGGATTTGTATTAGATTCAAATACAATCCAGTAAGTTCTATTCTTTGTAAATGAATAATTTACAAAGAAATAAACATCATCAAAAATGTTCTTAATAGATGAGTAGAAAACTTTAGAGCCAGTAATAAGTTTAGTATTTGGAAGACTGTTATAATTGTCCCAAATACTTAATTGAATATAAGCATCAGGATTATTAAAAATAGCTAAACTTTGTAATCTAATTCTTAGTGACTTGACATCTTGATATTCGTTTGGTGTGATCTTAAAAGCAAACCTATTGTAGTTTACACTCTTATAATTGCCCTTAATAGTTTGGTTTATATTTGTAGCATCAACTATAGATATTTGTTGTTTGTAAATATTTTCTAGACTATTTATTGAAGAGTCTGAAGTAGAATATCCAGCTATAGAAATAATAAAAGAATCAGATCTTAAATCTAAAATATTTTGTGCTGTGAAAATTTTAGTATCTTTTTCAGCTCCAACTACTTCTTCATAATTAGAAATCCAATACTTACTTCTGTTGTATGCATAATTAGAAACAGTCATACCCAATTCTTTGATAGTGGTAAATGTATTTGGGAATTGACTAGCATCTGGAGTGTAAAAAGATTCTGTAAGCTCGTAATCACTAATTTTGTCTTGAATTTCTGTTTCTGTAATATTTGGATTAGCTGATTTCAAATTAGCAATAAAGTCTGATTCAGTTTGCTTTGTAGAATCCACAGGCTGAACTTGCTTTGTTAAAATTGCTCTGCTTTCACCCATTTGCATATTAGGAATAATTGCAGCACTTCCATAAAGTCTGTATTCTTCCATTGAGTTGAAAGTACCAGGAGCATTATTATTTCTTTCTGTTTGTGAGCCTTGTTTAAAATATCCAGAAGTTGTTAAATTTTTCTTTTGTCTGTTGAGATATTCATCATCAGTAATAAAGAATTTAGAAGAATTTAATTTGATATTTTTAATTAATTTATCGCTAGTGCCATCTTGAAAAACAATTGAAAAAGCATAATCTTTTGTCAATTTAGTTCCAGTTGTTTCTTGGTCAAGCAAATCTGGTATGTTTGATACTTCTTGATAAAATTCAAACTCAGTTTCACTTTCAAAATTTATATCATAAAGCTCCATACCATCTTCATCGTATCTGAAAACAATTTTTGTTGGTGGAGTTGAAAGCCAAGAAATCATTGCATTAGCACCAATTTCATTAACTTCTATGTTGATAGGTTCAGTTTCTAATGGGCTGTTTTTGACTCCGTATGCCTGATTGTCTACAGAAGATTTGTAATTTTCTTCAAGAGTTAAATATGTATCTGTAATGATTGAAAGAACTTGACCATAAAGAATATTGCCATCTGCACTGTAAAGATAGTCGCCCTCAGTAATTTCTTTTGTAAATTTTGATGAACTGCCAATTACTACATTATTTCCAGATGCTATTGTGATCTTTCCGGAACCTTTAGTTGTTTGAAAATTAGATTTTAAGGCTGGCGCAATTGGGTATTTTAATAAATTATGTAACAGTTTAGTTTTCTTGAAGCTGTTGTTCTTGAAATCAACATAGCTGTTTGTTCCATAAGATTTAAAATTAGTAAATGGGGCTACTAAATCTGCTCCTAGTTTGTCATAAATATTTTTATATTCATCACTTCTAGTGAAAGTAGTCATTGAAATAACATCTTGCAGGGTGTCATTTATTAAGTCACTATCACCTATGGGAGGAACAGCAAAATTATCCGCACTTCTTTTGATATAAACAATTGATGCATTGTTCAAATTGTATGTTGTGCTTGACTTACTCTTTATTGTCCCAGAAGTTTTCAATGATGGGTAAGAAAGAATCATCTTGGCAACAATGTCGTAATCCTTATCAATTGTCGGATAATTCTCAAAATCTTCCCAATCTACGGGAACAGACTCTTGAGGCATAGCTTTACCAAAAAATAGGTAGAAGTCTATGTCCCCATTTTCATATTGATTTCCAGAAATAATGTTCTTGGTTGCTAATAAAACTGGCAGATATTCAAAGGAACTTAAAGAGACATAATTTGCTAAAGAATTTGTATCCCCATATGCACTAAATGTCTCTGGGTACAAATATCTGAATGGCTCTGTAGTTGTTATGAAATCACCATCATAATATTTCTGATTTGTTTTGCTTTTTGAAAAAAGATAAACATTTGTATCATTTACACCTGTTTTATCAAATGCAATATAGTTTTGAATATCTTTTTGTAAATAGGTTTTTCTTGGATAAATATTCCAAGCAGAAGATAAATTATTTGAGTTGAAAGTGACCGCAGTTCCAGAAGTATATGTTGGATAAGATGTGAAGAAATTTGTATCGTGTGTATCCCAATAGAAGGCTAAATGATACCAATAATTTGCTGTCCAAGATGCTGGTGTTTTAACTTTGAACAAATAATGATCTTTGATTCTATCTGTTGTTGATCCAGCAGAAGATACTTCGGAAACATTGTAAGCAAGATAGGTTAGAGCTAATCCTGCCATACTTCCTGCAAGTGAGAAAGTGGATCCTATGCCTTCTGTTTTTAAGAATATGTGTGAAGCTATACCAAGATCTTTCGGAGTGTTTGTAAGCGGATTGATAAATTGTGCGCCTTCAAAATACGACTTTGGAATAATTATATGCGCTTCGTTGTTTGATATTGTTCCAGTGTTTTTAACAGATATCCATCTTGATGAATTAAATAAATTAACTCTTTGATACAAACTACCATTCCATCTAACAGGATAATCATAGTTTGTTCTTTCCGAACCATCCCCAGGCTCAGAGTTTATATTATAAATTATGTAAGATGTATTAGCATTGCCAGCAGCATTGTAAGGTGGAACATAATATTGCCAAGCATTATAATCCCAAACTCCCCAGCCCTCAGTTGCTGGAGGATTGTAATACTGAGGAGTCCAACCACCTGTATTTGCAAAACTAGCAATTTTTTGATCTACTGTATATTGTCCACCTTGAAAACCAAAAGATATATCTTCAGTGGTGTTAAAAGTTTGGTAAGGTTTAGTTGTTAATCCTTGTGGTGTCTTTCCAGCTAAATCATAGTCGTGAAAAATTGTTGATCCTCTGAACTTGACAACAATTCTTTCATAATCCAAAAAATAACCACGTTTCAAAGATAAATCACCAACCAAATCTTTGTAAGCGTATTTTGCTTTTCCGATTTGATTTATGATAAATTCAAGGCCTTTTTTGGATACGAGACTCATTGTTAATATGCAGTTGTTGGTACGTTATCTGGACCAAAATAAATTTGTCTAATTAATTCTTTTGCTGTGATTGTAATTGTGCCACTTCTGAAAAGTTGCTTACCAGTAGCGTCATCTGAAGATTTGTTATCATTACAAAGTACGTCGTATAGCATTCTGACTGGTTCAACATTATCAGCTTGCATTCTCAGTATATTATTTCTTGCTTTAGTTGGTAAATTTGCAACAGTAGTCCCAGCTCCAACATCGTTATACATTCTGATAAATGCTTCAGCTGCTTTACCACTATCAGGAAGGGCTGGAGCTGCTAAATTTGCTGGGTGAGTTTCTGCCCAAAGAGTGTTAAATTCATTTGTTACTGTTGTAGCGTACGAACTTAATATACTATTATGGTCTACAGTGAAATGAGCTGGTGAAAGAGTAAATTTTTCACAAATTGGACAAATATCTACAACCCATATCCTTCTATGCTTTCTTAATATTGATAATATTATTCTCGTAGCTTCTTGAGTTACTCTTTCAGTAGTGTCTATATTATCAGAGCCTACGTTAACTTCAATGCTTACATTATGTTCAAATTCTTGCAAACCAAATGATATATCTTTTAGCGGAGAACTAGCACCCTTAAAGATAATAGAAATTGCATTAGGTCTTACTGCTGCTTCTCCAATGTAAAAACCAGAAACAGGCCTATCAAAGATTACTGCTTCACCTTTGGCATTTTTTGGTAATTCATAAAACAAAATGCCTCTTAAGGTATCATAAACTCGTTCAAGCATTTATTTCACCTATTGACTTTGGCCTTTTGATCGCTTGCCCTCTGTTGGATTACTTACCACTCCCCTCAATGTAGATCTTACGAATCTGTCTCCACGAGTATTTCTTTGGCCAAATAATCTAATCTCACCGTTTTGAATTCTTACAATTTCGTTTTGCGCAAAATCAAATCTAACTTTTTGTGCATCAGAGTATTGTGGGTCAGCTCCTTGAAGTGCTTGCATATAATACATTTGAGCAGCAAGAATAGCACAAATTACAGGAACGGGATGCGGATAAGAAACATCTCCACCCATATTTACTTGTTTCAGTGGTACATCATACATTGTAGCAAGATTGGCATCTATTTCTGCAGAAGCTTGCTGAATAAAGAAGTCTAAGTCAATATTTGAAGCTGATTCTGGAGTAGGATTTCTAAAATTTGGAATAGGATTGTCACCCTCAGTTACAACATTGGGCGGAAGATATTGCTTAACATCGTTTGTCGTGCAGTAAGAACGTGGCATTATACTACTCCTGTTTGTGGTCTTAAATATTTAGGTGTATACTCTACACCTTGATCACCTTGTATCAATCCCATTTCTTGTGCATCTTTCCTGTGCACTAAAGTAAACACGTTAGAATTATCAAGGTCGTTTGCTGATGTTGCGCCTGAGTTTACAAATCTTGGAAAATCAATATCTACGTCTCTGTATCCACCAGATTTGGCATTGAAAATTTCAACACCATCAGGAGCAAATTTACTTCCTTGTAATCTATTTAGAGTTTGAGCTAATTTTGAGTTTACATTTGTTGCTAAAACAAATCCATTATTATCGTGAACAAATCCACAAGCTTTATCAATAGATAAATTTCTAGGAACTGCCTTGGTCAAATTGTAAATATATAATTCTTCTTTACCCGTACAGATATATGTTTGTCCTGAAGCAACAACAATATCCATCTGTTGTTCTTGAGCCATTTGTTTAGCTCTTAAACCAACTGCTGGAGTGTCGGGGGAAAGAATTCCAACAATATCCAAACCATTAATGATGGCCGATGTAAGAATTGATTTAATAGTAGAGTTTAAGTAATCTTCGTTCGAAAAAGCTTCTTCTTTGTCAATAAAAATGCACAAATCCATTCTTAAAACATTTTTTCTAAGAGCTGTGCATTCTTTTGCTATGTGATACCAAGAGCGTTCCATAATTAAGAAAATACTAGGTATCGAGTCTCTTTACCTATCTTTTGTTTCCACAGTCGGGGCAAAACTTCTCCAGTCCAAGGAACTTAAATCCACATTCGATGCAGAATTTTGCTAGTTGAGCTGTTCCACACTTAAGACAAAATTTAGCATCAAGTGGCAAAGCATATAAACATTCAGAATTAGAACAATCCTTAAAATGTTTTTCAACTTGCTTACGTTCAGTAGTCCCATCCATCTCGTCAAGCTCAGAAATCAAGTCAGCAATATTTACTGTATTTGGGGCAATTGACGAATGTTGTTCCACTTCTTCTTGTGTTTCAGGTTCAGATGGCTTCAATATAGGCTGTTTTTCTGCCCATTTTTGAAATTCTGGGCTGTCAAAAAGACTTTGCTTTGGTTCTGCATTTACATCGCCAAATTCATTGATTTTGAGGTCAACTTCATGATCAGATAATTCCATCTCATCCCCAAGCACTGTGTGTCCAAATTTATTTACTTTTGGCTTGGGGAGATCTTCACGATGGGGATTTGTGAAAGAGTGTCTTAAAGCTTTGATCTGATCGTCATTCATAAACTAATTTTACAGTTTATTGCTTCTTTTTGTCATCTCTTCTTTCGTATTTGAAGCTGACAACCTCGAATGAATTAGCTTCAGATTCATCTCCAGCAGCAAATTCTTTAGTGGTGTCTGAATGACTTTCAACTGCTTGTAGAATCTTGCTCATCAATTGTGTGTCTGGGATTGGTCCATTGTGCTTTGCCTTAATTTCAACTGCAAAGCTATGTACTGTTCCATCTTCGTCTACTAGGCTAACACTTGGGCGTGGTTTGGCGAACGATTCAATCTTAGGGCGCATCCCAGTGTCAATGGTAGAATTTTCTGTTCCCATTGGTGCTGTGGTTCCCAAATCGAAAACTGCGTCATTGATTCTGTCTCCCAATTCAGGGTTGACTTGTGCTACTCTAGTCTTTATGTCGTCCA
>JACCDP010235428.1_pt1 | contig 11046 bp, 5 predicted proteins | sample 7445841 | NCBI WGS metagenome assembly JACCDP01 (sample SAMN15323441, study PRJNA562643) | freshwater metagenome | isolation source: river surface water | place: USA:Blue River Watershed | collected 2017-08-17
CAACTCAATGTTATGAAAAATTTCAGACAAAATATTCTGAAAATTTTTCTGCAAGTCTCTTACTTCAGGATCCTCTGAGGGATCCAATACATAGTCAGGAAACTCTCCGATCGACTGTGTCGAGAGCTTAGGATCTAGAACTGGAGTGGACGCAAAAAGACTCTGAGTTATTAGCCAAAGGCTCATAAGTCCCATGCCCACAATTTTTGCTATCCAATAACCCAAAACTAGTGGCTCCTACACTGAGCACTATCCAATTCATATCATTGGTTTGTATATCGGTGACTTCTCCGAATTCTGAAAAAACGGACTGAGTTTACCTTTAAACCAAAAGCTAAGCCCTGAATCTAAAAAAAAGCTAATTTTCTGGGATTAGAACTAATTTTTGAGACATATGCCTACTCGATGAGCTGGTGAGCTACCGTCCGCTGTCATGTGTTAGCGCATTTCATATGCACCTCCAGTCGCGGGTTTAAGTCTCCATAACTTTTCATAAAAGTAGAGTTTGATAAGCTTCGCTGGACTTCAGTTTCTAGGCAACCGATCGATAACTTAAAGGGATGGTTCTATGTTTAAGTGCTCTGGAGCCCTATGGTTAAGGTCTTTCTCAGACTCATCTACTTAGTCTTCTTAGGAAGCTCCACTTCCCTTTGGGCTAAATCCATCGTCATTGAAGAAGGCTTTTCAAGCCTCAAACTGGGTCCACACCTCGAGCTAGCAGTCACCTCAGAAGAAGAGCTACCAACCTCACTTAGCGCGACCGTATCTTCTCTCACCTGGAAAGCAAGCCAAAGCGAAGTTCCTAACCTGGGCTATCGCTCTGGCTCCTTATGGGCTAGGGTCGAACTTCATGATAGGCGAGCACAAGCGGAAGCGCTCTATTTAGAACTTACATACGCACAGGCCGATTTAGTCGATGTTTTCGATATGAGCGGGAATCAGATCACACACCTGCAGTCTGGTGATCACCGGCTGATGAAAGACTGGGCTGTAGACAGTCGATTCCCAACATTTCGTCTCGAAGCAGCCAGAGACCGCGTCGTTTACCTTCGACTTGCTGGCCAGAGCTCCTTTCAGCTGCCACTTTCGCTTTCTGCTCAGAGCAGTTATTTTGCTGAGAGAGAAAAGCAGGAGATGATACAAGCTCTATACTATGGTGCCTTAGTAGTCATGCTTCTTTACAACACTCTCCTTTGGATAGGAACTAAAATCAGAATCTACGGGTTATATGTTCTCTACCTTTTGGGCTACATGATCTTTCAGTTGGCTTTGAATGGACATGGATATCGACATGTTTGGCCTGATGCGATTGGGTTTGCAGATAGTTCGACAATCTTGGGGATACTGATATTTGCCAACGCTTCCTTATGGTTTTCACGCGAGCTCCTTGAGATAAACCAAATACCTCAATTAGCTCGTTATCTACAAAACATGCTCCTATGGAGCCCCCTTCTAGTTTTTACATCCTTGATTTTTATAAACTATCGTTTTGCAATAAACCTCCTCTATCTAGGATTCGTTCTTCCATGGTTAGGATTGATGATATATGTGTCTATGCATGCCATTCGCAGAAGGGATCGCATCGCACGCTGGTACGTGATCTCCTGGTCTATATTCCTGACTGGTTGCTTCCTTGCGCTCTCCCAACGCCTCCAAATTCTCCCAAGCAATATCTGGACAACCTACGGCATTCAGGTAGGCTCTGTTCTCGAATTCCTCCTCTTTTCCTTCGCCCTCGCAGAGCGTATAAAGATCCTGCAGGAAAAGGTTCAAAAGGAGCAATCCCGGGTACTTGAGATAGAGAAAATAGCTCATGCCGCAGCCGAGCATGCCTTACAGCAAGAGCGGGATCTCAGTACACAGCGCGAATATCTTCTAGCAAACACGAGTCATGAACTTCGGACACCGCTCAATGGCATCATGGGCTATCTGGAGTTGGTCTTGGAAGACCGCACTGGGCATCTTCCAGGCCAGGCCAAAATCCAGATACATAAAGCTCTGCGCCTAGCGGAATCACTGAAATACCAGGTCAACACAATTCTCGACCTCTCGAAGGTCAAGAGCGGCGAGCTATCCCTGACACCTCATGCTATCAACCTAGCTGATCTTATGGGAGAAGCGGATACTTTGGCTGAAGGCCTAGGCTTTATTTCTGATCAAGTAGCTTATAACTCTAGCCTTCAAACAGAAAAAACTCACTTCATCGGGGATAGAGAAAAAATATTCACTATCATTCGCAATCTTTTGGGAAATGCTTTTAAATTTCGTGCGGCTGATCGAAAAAATCGGGTGGCTCTTACTATTCACTGCACGCACGCAAGGCTACACATCACGGTAGAAGACTGTGGCATAGGCATAGATCCAAAAGATCACGAAGCTATCTTCCAGGACTTTTTTCAAATTCAACGTGACACGCGGCGTGCTTATGAAGGCACTGGACTAGGCTTGAGTCTCGTTAAAAAACTGGTCACTCTAATGGGGGGAACCCTCCAACTGACTTCGGAACTAGGCCAGGGGAGCACCTTTACAGTGATCATCCCAGAACGTGACGAGAGCGAGCTCGATATCCTCCGCGATGAGGAGCGTATTCAAGTGCCCTCGGTTGTGGGTGGTCATCTCCAGCAAACACTTGAGATTAAGTATGATCCCATCGGAGCTGGATACTCAATCTTTATCATCGATGACCATCAAGCTAACTGTGACGTGATAGGGGGAATGTTGCGAGCCCAAGAATATGAGGTCGAAGCTTGCCTTTCCGGTGCAAAAGGTCTCGAGCTCATGCGCGCTAATCCTCCTGATCTTCTCATTTTAGACATGATGCTACCTGAAGTTTCCGGTGAAGATGTCATGCGAACTATGCATGATGACCCCATCCTCCAAGAAATTCCTGTGATTATCGTAACAGCTGGTGCGAGTGAACATGATCGTATTCACGCTCTCTCACTAGGAGCAGATGATTACCTGCCAAAGCCCGTCAACTCACTGGAACTGCGTCTGCGAGTGAGAAACCTCATTCACCGTCATGAACTGCTCAGACAGATAGAACGAGGCCATCAAGAGCTAAAGATGGTTCAGATGGGTGAGATGTTCGGCGACCTCAGTCACGAGCTCAAAAACATACTCTTTGGCTCTAGCCTTCAAGCTGATCTGGAAAAAGACGATGCTCTTCTGGCTGTGAGTGTTCTTAGCTTTAGTGAAACTACCCGTGAGATCTTTATTCAAGGACTTCTCAGCCCGATTTTTGAGGGTCATCTCCCTGAACGTTTGCAAAATCTTCAACTCCCCAAGGGAGACCTCCTCAACAAACTGCGACGACAGGTGCGCCTTTTGGTAGCCGAGATGAATATTCCAGCCGAAGATCAACTCGTCATTTGGTCTGAGATTTTGAACTTTCCACCAGAAGAGCTCCATTTCACTAGTATTCAGCTCAAGCTTTTTATGCAAAATAAGCAGCTGCTTCACACGATCTCTCGCTGTCGAGACTTTACGCAGAGCATCCTTACCTTCTCGCGTGATGACAGACATAACTTTGCTCTCTCATCTCTCCAAGATTGCTGGCAGCAAACGAAGACTATGGTCAATGCAAGACTTCGTAAAAACTCCATTCAGGTTCGATCACAACTCACCGAACAGATGGTTAGTTTTCCAGCCAGTCAACTCCTTCAGATTCTTCTCAATCTGACCATCAATGCTCTCGATGCTGTCGAAGATCTCTTGCCTGCTGAAAAATGGATTGCCGTCGAATCAAAAGAAGTCCAAGGCAAAATTGTTCTGATGTTCAGCAATGGTGGGGCACCTATTCCTCGTGAGATTCATGAAAAGATATTTGAGCGAGGCTTTTCGACGAAGGGCCGCAAAGGCAATGGCCTAGGTCTTTATTTAGCCAAACGTCTCTTGCATAAGTCGGGGGGCGAACTGCTTTATAATGGTGAAGCTACATCACCTTGTTTTCATATTATCTTGCTACGTGCAGAAGATCATGCCCTTAAGACAGGAACTTAAACAGGGGAGTTAAGGTATGGCTGCTGCAGAAAAATTTTCATCCGAGGATACGACGACTCCTATTTTAAAGCCCAGTCTTCCCCCAATTCTCCGCTATGGAATCTTTCCGGTTTATCTCTTTGGGGGCCTTGCTCTTGCCGTCTTTGGCCAAAGTGCTGGGCTGTCGGAAATCGTCCTTTTTCTTTCAATCATAGGGCCTTTGGGTCTCATTCTCATGGCATTGGAATATACCTATCCTCGCCAAGCAGAGTGGAAACTCACTAAAATTGATTTTTTGCAGGACATTTGGTTTTTGGTCGTTGGGCAAATTCAAGGTGCTGTGATCATGTCTCTGAAAGTTTTTATAGTGACCGTAGGAGGAGCCTGGCTAGCTGCTAAATTCATTCCTCCCTCTCAACTCTGGCCTCATCACTGGCCTGCTCTCGCTCAAGCAGGCCTCGCCCTCGTTGTATTTACCTTTTGTCGTTACTGGTATCATCGAGCGATGCACCAGCCTGGTAAGCTTTGGGAGTGCCATGCTCTCCATCACAGTGTTGAAAAATTCAGTTGGTTGAAGTCGGTCTGGGGACATCCACTCGACGGAATCCCTATGGATTTGATAGGAACTCTTCCGCTTATGCTCTTGGGAATCTCGCCATCTGTCCTCGTCCTCATGGTTATTCCAGTCAGCATTATTGGGATGCTAGCGCATACAACTCTGGACCTTAGAACGGGTTGGTTCCGCTATATCTTTGTCACGATAGAAGTCCATGAAGTTCATCACACGGATGACATTCCCGGGGAAGGACATAACTTTTGCGATGCCATTACACTTTGGGATCATGTTTTTGGAACGTATCATGTAGATGTCGCAAGAATAGGCACTCGTAAGCTTGGCTTTTACTCATGGCCAAAGCACCTTCCAAAACCTGCACGTATATGGGATTTGTATAAGTTACCGTTTCATCGGTAGAAGAGAGATGGCGCACCCGGAGCGATTCGAACGCCCGACCTCCAGATTCGTAGTCTGATGCTCTATCCAGCTGAGCTACGGGTGCGTGGAGACATGTATTTATACTAGGGTAGCTTTGCGAGCAAGCACTAATTGAGAAAAAGTTGAATTCAAAGGCAGCTCCTCGAAAAGGAGGTCATTTTGGCTAGTTAGCTTTCATTGGATGATGCATGCGGAGAGACTAACCTGGAACTTGTCGAGCCATCAAGGACCTTTGCATGGCTTGAGCAAGATTCCAATATTCCGGGGTGATAGCTGTGGATTAAAAATCTCATAAAGCTCGCTTTGGTAACCCCGCTCTTCAAACAGCATCGCTCTGTCTAGTATAAGAAGTACTTCAAGTGGCCGAGCCATGCGATTGCGAAGCAAGGCCGCAGTCCACTGCTCCTCGAGCATGGCCTCTTGCTTTTGAAAATAATCTTCGATTGCTGACTCTGAGCATGGCATCGGAAGCTTCATTTGCTCCAAGCGATTTGCTGCATAACTCGCAAAGCTCCCTCGGTAATGACGCGCAGCAGTTTGCCCTACTGGCACAAAATCTTTGAGACCTAGCTCGTCTTGCAGGAAATGATGCAGTGCAAAACGATACAATTGCACCCTATGCTGAAATCGAAAATCATCGAAGCCTCGCTCTTTACCGCCGCGAGTCATGAGAAATAGTGCTTCTGCGGTCCAACCCATGGGATTTTCTCGTGCCACCACTGACTGTTCTAGATCCTTCTCGAGCTGAAGCTTGTCATAGCAACAGCCAAAATTCAGGACCACCACATGCTCTGAAACAAGCTTTAAATGCTCCCAAGCTAATGGACCGCAGGTATGAAGTCCTACGCTTAGGGTCGGACGGTGAGGATTCCAAGCATCGGAAGTCTCTAAACAGTCAGGAAATATTCCCGTAACGAATTGAAAAGGCTTCTGAATAAGGTTTTTCCAAGGCCGCCTTTGAAGCAGGCGCAAGCCTTCTTGTTGAAAAAGTGCTTCGCGATCGATCGAAACTGTATCAAGGGACCACTGTGCAGCAATGTGCCGAGCCAAGTGTCCTGCTCCACCCCCAATATCTAAGAGTTGTTCCCAGCTTGGCTCTTGCTTCTCCAGAAACTTTAAAATGCACGCTATTTCATGATTTTTCTTCGGTGTCAGTCCTTCCTCTCGAGGACCTTCGATCGCATTCGCAAGTGGCATTCTAGACAAGTGGACAAGCGGATTGAGAGATCGATGCCATGCTGCTACACCTTCTGGCAAGTCAGATACCTCTCGACCATTCAAAAACTCGTACTGTTCAGCCAGATCCATACTTGAAAAAGCTGCTAAGACCTCTGCCCCTATACAAGCTTTCATCGAGTCCCAGGACTTCAAAACCGAATAGCCCCACACCTCTTGCCAAGGTCTCAAGTGCTCTCTCAAGGCAAGATAGCGAGCCTCTTTTCTCATCGTGGCAAACCTACTAAAGGAGGAACGACAAAGCGCACTGGAATCTTTTCTTGCTGAGCGTAAGCCTTGATCTTTTCGATCCCATCACGAACGTGCGAAAGGTATTTTTTAGCGGTTTCCTGGTGAAAACCTATGGAAACAAACACATCTTTTTGCGGATCTTTTTTCCACTGCTCGGCATTGAGTTGGAAGGTCTTAAAGATTGAATCGCTAGGAGTATAATCAGCGAGACAGCCATTATTGGGAAGTTCCCAAAGCTTTTTGCCAGCGATAGGCTCCATCAGATAAGGCTGACTTGTAGGTTCTATCCCAGCCCAGATCTTGGCAACGACAGGATAAAGTAACGAGCGACCCCAACGTTCTTTGAGGAACTCGGCATGCGTCGCGGAGGAGTCGAGTTCGAATCCTTCAGCAGCAAGAGCTCGAAAAGTTCTCGCCTCTGCCTGCCACGCGCCTGCCCGAAAACTTTTGGGGTGCGCAAATCCATGACTCGTAAGAATTTTAATGCTAGTTTGAATCAATTTTCTGAGTTCAGGTTCCGAGTAGGAAGCGAGATTCACATCATGTCCACAGTCTGGATCACACTTGGAGAGATCGAGGTAACCACGAAAAGCTGGTTCTGTGCGAAATTTTACTCCAGACGCCTCAACCAAACTCTTCCAAGGATGAATATGAAGCGCTTCCTCATCTCCCTTGCGAATGACAGAGCGAATAGCTTGCTCCACAAACTTACTGTCGGCTTGTGGCTTGGTAAAGTAGGCTGCATTCAAAAAATGTTGCAAGGGAACATCAGCAAAATCCTTGCGAAACTCCTGCATGGCTTGAAGGTTTTCCTCTGCCAGATCTCGCCCCTCCCAATCGACACTTACAACGATCTGAACAGCAGCAAATGTAGAGCAGGAAAATCCCAAAAGTCCTAAGAACACACATAAGCGTAGTGTCATTTTCATGAACGCTCCTCCTCGGCGAAGCACTGGACTGACCTATTCCAAACAATTGTGCTTGCTTCCACTCAAAGTGTGGCAAAGCTCACGCACAGTTTCCTAAGAATTCTTATTCTTTGCGGCTGCCACCCATGGCACAAGCCTTGCAGAACATAGCTTAAGACAAAACGGATAGAGGGTGTTCTCAATAGAAACTCCCTATACCGCTGAACCAAGGGAAGTCCAGAGCCAAAGTCCACATCACGATTCCGCTATCCATCCAGCATGAACTTCAGGGCTTCGGCCCCTATCCCCCAATTTCCTCGATACCCATGAGACTCAGGACTGGCTTCCCCTGGTCCCGCGATAAAGCCCTATCGACCCTAAAGACAAGCTTCCAGTCATTATGCTCATCCGGATCGACCAAAATTTGCTCTATGTCCCAGCCAGAACCATCGTCCGCCAGGTGAATATGACAATATTGAGGATGACGCGCTTGTCGATCGGTAAGAATGAGCTGATGGTCCGCAAAATATAGCTCAAATTGTGTCTCTACACGAGCCACATCCCACTTCTCATCGCTCGATCCTTGGGACGGTGATAAGAGTTCCAAGGCACTCTCGTAGTTTCCTGCCGCCAATGCACGAACAAAGCGGAACACCTCGTTCCGAATGAGTACTGCAAAAGCCCGTTTATCCTTAGTGACATCAAAAGGCTCTTCGATAGTGTTCTCATTAGCTTCAGAAGGAATCTCTTTCTTGCCGCTTCGCATCCGCTCCCACTCATCGAGGAGACTCGAATCGATACCACGAATCATGGTTCCAAAGTAGTCGATCATCGCCTCGATTTCTTCGTTGCGATAAGCTTCAGGAACTGTCTGGACGAGAACCTTGTAAAGTTCAGTCAAGTAACGCAAAACCAGACCTTCCGCCCGCTGATGCTCGTAATCACGCACATATTCATCGAAGGATTGGAAAGTCTCATACATCTCTCGTCCAATCGCTTTGGGACGAATATTCTCATTACCTACCCAAGGATGAACAGCGGCAAAGCGATTGAAGGTATCGTAAATGAAATCTCTATTGGGCTTCGGATATTCCATCTGTTCCAGCTCGGCTATACGATCTTCGTACTCGACGCCTTCAGCCTTCATTTCAACCATACGTATGCGTTTCAAGCGATCGAGCTGCTTCCGCAGGAGAATATCAGGATTCTCTAGAATCGCTTCACAGAGACTGAGAACATCGAGCGCGTAAGTCTCACTCTGAGGGTCGAATAATTTGATCGTATCGATGAGGTAAAGTGCAAGTGTGTGGTTTAACGAAAAGTCATTTTGAAGACTTTCATCTATCACTAGCCGTTTTGTCTTGCGACCATCTACCTCTTCAAATTGAACGATACGACGATCGACTAGCGACCGAAACATTTGAAATGCCGTACGACGCAACTGCCGCTTGGCGGTCGGACTTTCATGACAGTCTTTGACGAGATTCTTCATCGCCACACAACCACCACTGAGAGGTCGACTCAAGATATTCAATAGCATCGCATGTGATACTTGGAACCGTGAAACCAGAGGTTCGGAATTCGATTGTACCAACTTCTGAAAGGTTTGCTCATCCCAATGTACATAACCTTTTTCGGGCGGCTTTTTCTTAACTATCTTTCTAAGCTTTTTGGGATCTCCACCAGCCTTAGCCGTTAACACTGCATTTTCGATGACATGCTCAGGAGCTTGAATCACCACAGTCCCTCTATCATCAAAACCCTTGCGCCCAGCTCGTCCCGAAATCTGTTGAAAATCTCGTACACTCAAAATAGTGGCCTTACTGCCATCAAACTTGCAAAGTTTGGTAAAGAGTACCGTTCGGATGGGGACATTGACCCCAACCCCTAGGGTATCTGTACCACTTATGACTTTGAGCAAACCTCTTTGTGCAAGCTGTTCTACGAGAAGACGATACTTGGGCAGAAGACCCGCATGATGAAGTCCGACTCCATGCTTCAAAATCTTTTGGATTTCCTTGCCATAAGGACTCGAAAATTTCACGTGGCTAATCGCTTGGGAAATCGCCTGCTTTTCCTCCTTAGTGGCAAAGTCGAAGGAAAGCAGATTTTGAGCTTCTTCGGCACAGTCTCTTTGGGTGAAATTGACGAGATAGATCGGAGCTCGCCCACTCTGTAAGAGGCTTCGTATGGTTTCATGCAAGGGAGTTTCTTGATACACAAAGTCCAGTGGAACGGGTCGATGTGTGCTCTTGACCACTGCAGTGGGACGCTGCGTAAGCTTATTCAAGCACTCCTCAAAAAAGCTGGTTTCCCCAAATGTCGCTGACATCAGCAAAAAGCGCGACTGAGGCATCGTCAATAAGGGAACCTGCCACGCAACACCACGCTCTCGATCTGAATAGTAGTGAAATTCGTCCATGATAACGTCGTGAACGAAAGCTTCGGGTCCTTCGCTTAAAGCAATATTTGAAAGAATCTCTGCGGTACAGCAAAGGATAGGCGCATCTCGATTGACGGAAGCATCCCCTGTGATCATCCCTACATTGTCGGGTCCAAAATCCTGACAAAGCGCCAAAAATTTTTCATTCACTAAAGCTTTGATGGGACATGTATAGACGGATCGACGGCCATCACAGATAGAAAGATAATGGAGAGCCAGAGCCACCATTGATTTTCCAGATCCCGTCGGAGTATTGAGGATCACATTGCCCCCATCGAAAAGGCTCAATATTGCCTCTTCTTGGGCAGGATATAGCTCGACACCCTTATCCTTAACGTAATCCATAAAGCGCATCAGGAGTTCACCGCTATCTAAGCGCTGACCCACTGGTGGGAGCCTTTTTTCCAGTGGGGCTAAACTTCGGCTTCCTTCAGGAGCGGGCAACTCGCTTGTCGAACTCACAGGTGACTCCCTCTTCAATCAAAGATGAGGGAGATTTACCAGAAAACACTGGTCGTGGCTATGGGCGCATCGTCCTCGCCCGGCCGGTGCTTGACTTTAGGACTAGGCTTTCCCCAAAGAGCGAGCTAAGGTAGGGCCACGCGACTGACTTATGCGTCTAATTGGCATCAAAAGGATGACCGAAAGTATATGAAAGCTCCCTGTCCATACTTTGGTAAGTGCTCTGGTTGTACTCTCCAGCAATTCCCCTATGTCAAACAGCTGGCAGATAAGTCTAAGCTGGTCCGCCGAGAATTTGCCGAATGTGTAAGTTCAAATGCAGACGTGGAATCTCGTATTCATCCTACCGTGCCCAGTCCTGATCCTTTTGCCTATCGCATCTCAAGCAAACTCTGCCTTCACCAAGATGACGAAGGGCATCGGTCTATAGGACTTTACCGACAAAAGTCAAAACAGGTCCTCGATATACCGAAGTGCCCTGTTCATCATCCTCAACTGGACAAACTTATCGATCGACTCTTTAGGCGTAATTCAAAACTTCCAGCGCCTTTTTACAATCACAGCAAAAAGGGCTTTCAGGCCAATAAGCTAAAATTTGTTACAGTACGCTACAATCCTTCGACGGACGTGTTCGGACTCGTTCTTTCCCATACAGGCGTCGACCGCGAAGCTCTCGAGCTTTGGTGTCAATCCCTGCGCAGCGGTGATAAGATTTCGTTCTACGAGAGCCGGTTGGAAAAATCCGACGACGACCTTGTCCTTTCGCGGCATGTCGAGCACCTCGCTGGGCC
>JACCDP011254323.1_pt1 | contig 11046 bp, 25 predicted proteins | sample 7445841 | NCBI WGS metagenome assembly JACCDP01 (sample SAMN15323441, study PRJNA562643) | freshwater metagenome | isolation source: river surface water | place: USA:Blue River Watershed | collected 2017-08-17
AAGAAACAACGATTGGATTTGGTGGTTTTGAATTCGAAATCATTCCCAGCGTAGTAGAGAAAGAGTGGCAAAATCAAAAATATTTGGAATTAAATCCAGAATTCGAAGCCACATTTTTGAAATGGTTCGGAGCGGCAGCATGGCAAGCGTTTGCCAAAGTTTGCGTGGAACACAAGAATGTTCTTGACTTGAAGACTGTTTTGCACTATAATTTGTCATGAGCGAAAAAACTATTGAAATACTGTCTGCTGTTTGTTTTGTTTTTTTGCTGATTGCTGCTTGTATGGTAGCAGCGCAAAGAGATGAGTTGAAACAAGAAGCAGTTGATCGTGGCTTTGCAGAGTGGCGAATTATCAAAGGCAGCAAAAAAACAGAATTCAAATGGAAAGGCGAAGAATGAAACTAATTCCAATCGCTCAACGCCTTTACAATATCCTAATGGATGAACTTGACGAGCGAGACAGCAGCAGAACAAGTGGAATTTATGAGGAAAACTTCTTTTCCGACGAAGATAAGTATCACATCCTGCGCTATCTTACAAACATGCTGGAAACAGAAGAATCTCAACTCTATAAAAAACTAAATGAAAATCAAGATCACTGACGCTCATACAGAAGACGGCAAAACGCCAATCCTGCTTGAAAACATTAAATTGTCCGAAAACAAGCATGGTCAAATTATTCTTGGATTCGAAACAAAGAATCACAAGTATCTTGACATTAGTTACAGCATTGCGTCTTCTCACGTTGATGGCGAATATTGCGAGTTTGGCATGGCAGAGGGTTTCGTAATCGCGACTCAGGAACGCTGCGTTCCCGAAGGTGTCGAAAGAGAATATCCAGAAAGCATTCTCACTCTTTACCTGATTCCAGAAAATGAAGAAGAAAAGAACAAACTTTGGGCTAAAGAAGCAGTCTTGCCGACAAAGTGGAGTTATCAGATTTGTCTTGTTCCATTTCACGATTTTTACGAAAATTAAAATATGAATATTATTCAAAAAGCAGCAGACTTTGCCCGAAAAGCTCATGAGGGGCAGAAGCGCAAAGATGGCAAAGACTACTTCACTCATGTTGAAGAAGTTGCCATTATTGTAAATAATAGCTGGACAGTGGAAGATCACCAAAAAATTTGGAATAATTTTAAAGACGATGTAATCGCTGCTGCATACTTGCATGACACGATTGAAGACTGCGGAGTAACCAAACAACAACTCATTGACGAAGGTTTTTCACACATAACTGCTGAACTTGTTGAAACCCTTTCTAAAAAGGAGGGTGAAAACTATTTTGATTTTATTATGAGAATTAGTAAAGATCGGTTTAGTTTTGGTGCGGTTGCTATTAAGCTCGCTGACCTTTCGCACAACATGAGCGACCTCAAAGAAGACAGTCTCAAAGACAAATATCGTCTTGCTTATTATGTTCTCGAATCTCAATCTAAAATCCCATGATTGAAGACGTAGCAATTCCCCACAATGTTTGGGAAGCCGCATTAAAAGTTTCTAACTATGCCAAAAAGCAGGGCTGGGGAAATGAATGGTGTATGGCTGGCATCACAGACCGCGCCATACATGACGCCTACCACGAATATAAAAACGAATACGATAAGTTAAAAAGCATCTGCGCTCGCATTTATTACGCGAGAATCGCCATGAGAAGTGATTTAGTGACGAAAGGACTGATCGAACTTGATGATTATTTTCGCGGCGAGAGCGTGAATTAATTTGACAACCACAATACCAATACTATATTTAACGCATGAAATACGAATTCACGAACGAAACCATTCTCCATAATAACATTACTCTTCATCGTATCCGCGCCTTGCGCAATTTTAGTAATGTGAAAGTTGGTGAACTCGGTGGCTGGATTGAGAAAAAAGAAAATCTTTCGCAAGAATGCAACGCTTGGGTGTCTGGCAACGCTTGGGTGTCTGGCAGCGCTCGGGTGTCTGGCAACGCTCGGGTGTCTGACAACGCTTGGGTGCATGGCGGCGCTCAGGTGTCTGGCAACGCTTGGGTGTCTGGCAGCGCTCAGGTGTCTGGCAGCGCTCAGGTGTCTGGCAGCGCTCGGGTGTCTGACAATGCCCAAGTAAGCGAATCTATTTTTCTAACTTCTGGAAATACAGATTTCGATACTCAAAAAAATCTTTTGGGGACTATTCGCAACAGTTTAAATTTAATGCCTGTGAACGGAGAACTTCTCTTTTATAAGAGAGTGAACAGCAATCTGTCTAGTGAATATGATAATTCATTTATTTATAAAATCGGAGAAGAGGTTGAAGTGAAAACATACAATCCTGATCGGTCTGTTTCCTGTGGAGCTGGTATTCACGGTTCTCACGCAAATTATTATCCAATTAAAACTGGCGACGATAAAGTAATTCTAGCTCTTTCTTGTAAAGTTGAAGATATTATCACTTGTCAAGATGGTAAAATCCGAGTAAAAAAAGCTAAAGTTCTTGGAATTTGCGATATGTAACTTGACAACCACAAAAATTCAGCTAAATTAAAGATATGCTTCACGAATCTCTCGAACATCTTAATTCCGAAAAAAGCTGGCAATGGTGGCTTGATAATTACGAAACAATGGGTTTCGAAGCATCAAGAGGAAGGCTATTGCTCAACAGGAATCGTCGCAAAAATCAAATTGCTTTTCTGAACGACATTGCTCGCATCTATAAAAAAGCACAAAAAAGGTTTGAAGACTTTTATAACGGCAAAATCATTCCAATCCTTGATGAAGCAAAGAGTCGAGCAGAAGATGGCGAGGTCATCCTACATGCCAAACCTTCTCATAAGTTTGAGCCGTATAGGGACTGCACTTGGTGGGCTTATGACTATCACGATTCAGGCAAGCCTTATGGTTGGGGCTATTCTTTTGATTGGATTGAAGAACCTCAAGAGAAGATTAATCACGACCTTGGGCAAGCTTTGTATGATTCGCGAGAAAAGAATGATCGCCTCAATGGTCGAGTTTGGGTTCTTGAACAAGTTCTCAAAGCTGAACTGAGTCAATATATATACAATATTTATTCTTGGAATTGGCTAGAGGAAAATCAACTCACTCAGCGCGAAAAAATCATCAAAATCACCTTGCAAGGAGACGAATATTGGTATAAGATTGGTCGCTCCCGTCATGGAGTCCCAATTTGGGAAAACTTCATCTGGCAAAACAACAAAATCGAAGAAATTGAACTATAATTGAAGTAATAATTTAATTGAAACAAAAAAATGAAAGCATACAAAGTAACACTACTCATTAACGACCACGATGAAGTCGGAGACGAAATCAAAAACATCATCGAAGATCAAAAGTATCCTAACTATTGCATCGCGCCTCTTGTAATGGACATTCAAAGCGTTGACATTGGTGAATGGTCGGACGATCATCCGCTCAATAAACACAGCACCATGAAAGAGGAATTTAATAAGCTGTTTAATTATGAGACTCGAATGTAAACTCTGCGGCAAAAGACTAGACAGCAGCGAACTACTCTCTGCGCCTAGTCCTTTTGACCCCGATGACGTTCTTCAAGCCTGTCCTCAATGCAAGCAAGTGAGTGATGGATTTGATCATCTTTGCGATGTTAGCGGATGCAATGACTTTGTTGGCTGCGGGCTTCCGCTGCCAGAAAAATATCAAAAACTACTCGGCAAAGACTATCTTCACACTTGCCACAAACACTGGCTTCAATACAAAGACTAACAATGAAACTATTTTTTCCAATCATTTTGGCGCTCATACTCATCTTCATTAGGAGCAAGCAGAATCCAGAATGCAAAACTCACCTTCCAATCGTTCACAACGGCCAAAAAGAATGCTTTGTTTGTTTTCGCAAGCTATGAAAGACCTTGTTGAGATCATTAAAGACGAATTTAAATTCATTAAATCAAATCCAGAAAGCATAATTGCAGTCATTTTGATTCTTTTGTATTTTGCTTTTGTCATTTTTCTCGCTTTTAAAGCTTGACAAACAGTTAACTTAGAATATAGTACATCATGTTCAAAATTATTACAGAAAAAGAAAAAGAAATCCTCACTTTCAAAGAGGTCGCAGAAAATCAGTTTTTCGTGGACGAAAGCGGCAATCTTTGTCAAAAAATTGATTATGAAACTTATACGGTCATCGCTAATAAAGAAGGCGAGCCTTCTTGCTTCTATTTGGATGAAGTGAGTTGCGATACGATTGTGAAAAAGATTTTTCCCAAAGTTCAGAAGATTGAATTTTAATTATTATCATGATTAACCTCAAAAGAGCCATGTTTCTACTGTCTGTTGTTCTTTGGATGCCTTCTTGCGCACCAGAACCAGAACCAGTTTTTGTTTCGCAAGAAAAATATGACGAATATCTTGAAAAAACATACGCGCCTAGACAAATGAAGTTTCTTCCAAAAGAAGCCAAACTCATTAAAGCTTTTTCGCCAGTGTTAGGAGATAGCTTTATTGTTTTTGAGCTTGATGGAAAAAAGTATCTTTATCGTCGCTGGATTGCTGGTAATGGCAGTAGCGAGGTTTTGTGCCCTTATTAAGAATAAATAATCATTAAATGAGCGTGTGGCGAAATGCAAACGCTATGAGGACTCTCCGATAGAAACTTCAATGTCTAATGTAGGTTCGATTCCTGCCACGCTCACTATTTTTAGTTAACAATCGCTCTTAACCTCTTATATTATCGCCATGAACAAAACAGACAAACAAATCGCCAAGCTTGAACAGGAACTTGAGAAACTCAAACAAATCAGGCTCCAAGAAATCGAAGCCGCTAAACCCAAGCCTAAACCCAAGCCTAAACTGTTTGATGGGAATGGTATGGCGGGAGTTAAAACATTTTTTAATCTTATCGAAAATAATGCGCAAAAAGTAAACCCAGACGCACGTTTTCAAATCAGAGATGGTGGTAAATATTACCATAATGCGATTTTCCTTGGATATAGCAAGGATTGTCCATGGGAACTGATAGAGGATAAAAATTGTCTCATTCTCAAAGTGAAGGAACCAGAAGACTCTAAAAACACCTTTGAGAAATTCCGCATCACTTGGAAGAAGCATGATGGCAGTAAAAACAAGCCAAGTGAACTGAAAAACAGTGATAAAATTGGATTTATCACAAAAGAAGAATACAATGGAGAGATTGATTTTGTGGATATGACATTCACTGTCGAGAATATTGATTGGCACAACGACATTCTTGGATACTATAAGAAATAAAAAAAATGATGCCGTTTTATTTTCTTGGAGATTTTGATTTTGATCCTATTATTTTGCGCCGATTTATGAAGGTTTTGTTTTTTATTTTTGGCAGTCTAGCATGTTTTTTGCTGTCTTGGCATATTCGAAACGAGGGCAAAGAAGAGGGTATCAAAATCGCTCGTATTGAGGCTGTTGAACAAGGCTTTGCTGAATGGGTTTCAGATTCCGCTGGAAATACAACCTTTAAATGGAAAGAAATAATCAAATGAAAACTTTTTTCTTGAGACTCGTTTTGGTTCTCATTGCTCCTTATGGGTTTTTAATTTATTTTAATGCTGCTTTGAATGGTTGGGAAAATGGCGCTCTATGGTGGCAGCTTTGGCGCGATTTGTGGTTTGATAGGCCAGCCTCAGTCTGTTTTAATTTTGAAGAATAAAAATGAAAAAATTTATCCGCTGGTCATGGTTCGCTTGTTTCCTTGGCGAATTTGAGTGGTATCGCCGCCTCTATGGAGGCAAATGGGCGCGGGTTTGGGTAGATGACCCCTGTTATTCTTGCTTGTGGCTGAACCTGCCTGATTGGGCCAACGAATCATATCGCGAACTTAATTGGCGCGGAAAGCCTGAATTTCGCGATTATAATGTTGACAAGAGGTAAATTAAGATTAAATTAACAACATCTGCAATGAGTGATACTCCAAGAACAGATGCAAATGTAAGCATCACAACAAAAGAAGGTTGCGAAACAATCGCGCCTGACTTCGCTCGACAGCTTGAACGAGAACTAAACGATGCACGCGCAGAACTAGCTCACTGGAAAGCTAATCACGATAATCAAGTAAAAATTAAATCAACACTCATTGAAAGACCCGATCTTGGAGACAGAGCTTCAAAAATACAAAAGCTAATCAAAGAAAACTCCATTATGCGAGAAGCCCTAGAAGCCGTTGGAGATAGGTTTTGTGATGGCGAAAACACTTATGACGATTGGCGTTTCATGGGTGAAACAGTAAAAAAAAGCTCTTGACAAACTCCTGAACCCTGATAAAGTATAACCACAATGAACATTATTTACAAAAACAAAGACACGGAAAAACAACTATATTTCGAAGATTGCGAAATTAACCAGTTTTTTGTTAAAGGAGGCTGTCTTTTTCAAAAGGTCGGCCCTTATGCTGTAAATCAAATCACTAATGAACAAGGAACGCCTTGTGCTGATCAAGACGAGTTTACGCCAGATTATGCAATCGAACGACTGATTCCTCTTGTGGATAAGATTGAGTATTGAGTTCAGTAGCCCCAAAAACCCCCATTTTCGCGGCTTTCTGATAATTTCTAATTAATTACAATGCTGAGATAGTTTCCAAAGAGGTTAAAAACCCTTAAAAAGGGCATTATAAATTAATAAAAAACATTTTCGCGGTTTATTGGGATAACCCATTAGTAAATTATCACTTTTGAGAAAAGGAGAAGTTAGGACAACTTTTTCTCTTGTTTAAAGAAGGGGGAGAAGAACACTAGCTTTGAATAGAGGAGCTTCAATTACGAAAGAGGACTTTAACAAATAAGAGGTTTTGTTTCACCTCCGTAAGGCGTTGAAAATGAACGCTTTATTTCAGATAGCGATCAACGATAAAGAACACAGAAACTACTACCAGCACCGCTGGTAAGTACAACAAAAGAACAAAGAATACTACTATATATATAAGGAATAATAAAGAAGAAGATAAAAGACATGAGAAAGATGAGTGGGGGTGCTTACACAAGGAATTAAAATTCTTTAAAAATTCCCACACTTTTACACAGCGGCCTTGTTTTTCTCTTGACATATTACCTATTACACCCTATATTAACGCCACGATGAAAAAAGCCCTCCACACCGCCAAGGTTGTCTGTAAAGTGTTGATGTTCAACACTCTATGCATCTCTATTTTTTGCCTTTTGGTTCCAATTTTGGTGTTTTTTCAGCTAGTTGGAGCGTTGTGTTCTAACATTGAAAGCTGTTACTCTGCCCTAAAAGAAGAGAACATTAAGCTCATGCAAGACTTGGAAATAGACAAGAAAAATGAAAACAATAAAACCCAAGCTCACGTCTTGGGAGAAAAGTTGAAAGAAAGTGTTCGAAATAATTAGTTTTTTATTTTTTGATTGTCTTGTTTCTTAGAGCGAAGATTACAGATCAGCTATTGGCTTCACCAGAGTCTTTCTTATCGGGTTTTCCCACACTAACTAACACGACAGTCATAAATAAACGCTAACGCATTCATTTTGCCTGTTGATTAAGACTGAGACAAGCTCTCAGAACACACATTATATTACACCAATTCTGAACGATTTTCCACCAAATAAAAGAATTTTGAGCGTTTTCTAGCCAAATATAAAGTTTTTCAATTATGAAGTGCCACTCCAAACTCTGCGCCAATCCAGCAAGCTACGTTAATACCAGCACGAAAGTTTACAAGTGCGCGGGCTGTCGCGCCAAAAGCCCTGACCGCTATGCATTCACTTGGTTCGAGCTAAAAGACGAACATAAAACGCTCGATGAAGATTCGCCGCTTGAAATTCCGAAAGCAAAGGCGCGAAATAATTACTATTGCACTCAAATGCTTGACACTGGCAGGTGGGGCATCCACACTCGCGATGGCGAATACTTCGTTGTTGTGTTGGAAAAGCAGGAAGAAGCAGAGATTGTGACTAGTGCGCTTAATAAAGCATTTAAAAATGGCGCGAATAGTGTTCTTCTTGATTTGAACTCTTTTTCTCTTGACATTCGCCGCAAAAATGGTATAATTTGGGGCGACGGTAACACTTCACAGAACAGCAATTACTAACACGATTTCTCTTAATAATGCGGTTGGCTAGGCCTGGTGGTCTGGCGAGTCTCATAAGCTTGCAACCTGAGTTCGATTCTCAGAGCCGCAACCAATTACTAACGCGATTTCTCGTAATAAACAAAACATAAAAAATCATAACATGATTCCTGCAAGAGCGCCACTATATAGAGCGCATAAAATTGTATTTTGTTCGAGCAAAAGCGATATTACAATGAGAGACATTATGCAAGCCTACATTGTGATTGAATTGTCAACAGACACATTTCGTGTTGTCAAAAATATGTTTAGTGCCTCAAATCATTTGCCTCAACCAATTTCAGAACTTGCAGAGTTTGTGTCAAAAGCTTATGCAGATATTAAACACCGTGAAATTTCAAGAACAGCAGTTGTTGATTTGTGAACGCGATTTTTCGTAATAATGAGCGATTTTTAAACAAATAAAGTATGCCAGCATATACTGTCCACTATAACCACAGCGAAGAACAAGAATTTAAAACCGCCACAGATGGTTGGAAATGGCGGCATGTTTTGGAAGACTTGGACAATGACTTGCGCCGTTGGATCAAGTATCCCGACAATAAAAACTCATTAGATATTGCGACGCTGGAACGTGTTCGCACAATGATCTATGACAAAATGAGCGGCGAAAATCTTTCTTTTGATTAAGAACAACTTGACAAGGAATAAAAATAGCATATAATATTGCCATGAACAACACCAACTACGACAAAGCCGTTCGTCTTGCCGCCTCTCACTTTCTTAGTGCTGTGCCAAACAACGCTACCGCAGAAGATATTTTTCTTGCTCTCCAAGCTGATGAACTGCCCGAAGGCTACCGCGAATGGGGAGCATTGTCCTGTGACATGAGTGAAGTTGAAGAGTTGATCAGAATTCTCGCGGATGACTTTGTGAATTTCGCGAAACTTGTTGACAAGGAATAAAAACCCAGTATAATATCCTCACTATGAACAACGAATCCAAAACCCGTGGTCGTCCTAAAGGCGCGAAATCCCTTGTTAACATTACTCTGAGGCAGCTTAATGAGCTTTTCAATCAAGATATTGCAATTCCTGTCGGCGCAATATTTTTGAGGGAATATGGAATTTCTGTCGAAAAGCCTGCTCCGCTAGTTGTGGCGGAAACCGTTGCGCCCGCCGAGTCTGAGCCTCAAATCCAGTTTAGCGTTACGCGCTTCGACGAAGAGCGTGAGGAACTGCCCGCCCCGCCAGAAGAAATCTTTGTGGGGGTAGAGTGAATATCAAGGGCGGGGTGGTAATTCGCCCCGCTTCTTTTTCTGTTTTGTTTCACTAATTTTAGCGCGAACTTCTTCAGACAGCGGAACGCCTCTTCTTTGTTTAGCTGATTCCTTAAGAATTTTGCGAACGTGGTCAGGCATAGGTTGACCTTTTTTTCCTTTATGAGCTTCACTAATTTTACGTCGAGTTTCTTCTGATAAAGGCTTTCTTTTTCTTTTTTTAGCAGCTTCGCTTAATTTTAAACAATGTTCTTCTGAAAGTTTTTTTCCTTTTAGCGATGGTCTTTTAGTTCTTTTTTGAGAATCGCTCATTTTTCTACGGGACTCTTGGGAAAATCGAAATCCCTTTTTCTTTTCACTAAACGCTTTCCTTGCTACTGAATAAGCCCTAGAGTTACAATAACGATTCTGCTTAAGATTAGAAGTTAACATCATATTAAAAGCGAACGCCATTTTATCATTTCTGTAAATTTTCCAAAGTAACCAGTGAGCTACGAAATGCTCTCGCGCTGTTAAAGAAACAATATTATCTTTACTATTAGAGCCTCCCATACTGCGCGGAATGATATGGTGTTTTTCCATATAATCGTTTAATAGTGGCAAGTTTGGACGTAGCTTAGCAGACTCGATTAAATCGCTGTAGATTTTAGAATAGTTCACATATATATTACATCTTTAAATTCGTTTTTCTTCACATTAATCTTGACATATCCAATCGTTCGCCTATATTAGTTGCACCATGAACCACTCCGCATTCAATCATATCATCGGTCAAGACCACATCAAGCGCCAGCTTTCCTTTTATCTGGACGCTTACAAGGCAACGGGTGTTCTGCCCTTCCTGATGTTCAACGGCCAGCGCGGCATTGGCAAGACTGAATTCGCTCGCGCCGTTGGTGCCGCCTGCAAGAAAACCTTTTACGAGGTTAACAGCAGCAGCATCAAGAACGAAAAACAGTTCTTTGAACAGTTCATGCCGCAGGTGCAGGACACCGAGTGTGTGATTTTCTTCGATGAGGCGCACGAACTTCCCCGCAAGCTTGTCGCTGCTTTCCTCACTGTGTTTAACACAGAAAAGAAAAGCGTGGTTTACTACACCTTTCAGGATGTGGAATACCGTTTCGACTTCACGAAGATGAGCTTCATCTTCGCAACGACTGAAATGGATCGTTTGTTTGCGCCCTTCAAGGATCGTCTCACGGTTGTTGATTTTGTCACTTACAGCAACGACGAAATCAAGCGCATCATTCAAAAGCGTTTGCCCGATGTGAAGTTTGAAGGCGGAGTCTTGAACGAGATTGCCACCACGATTCGCGGCAACGCCCGCAGTGCCGTCAAGCGTGCCAAAGAAATCGAAATGTATTGTGAGTCAAACAACAGCCCCAGCTTCACCATGCCAGATTGGGTTAATCTTTGCGAGAAGGCAAACATTAACAAGCGCGGCCTTTCCAACACTGAGATTCAAATTCTCACCGCTCTCAAGGAGCGCGGCCCCCTCACTCTCACCATGCTTTCCGCCATTACTGGTCTTAGCGTGCAAGCTCTTCGCAAGGATGCAGAACTTCACCTGCTTAAGATGAACCTGCTCCGCATTGATGGCAAGCGGGAAATCACAAGCCAAGGCTTGCGCCTCCTTGAAACAATTGTCTAACGGTGGTTCGTAGGACACTCCCCCCTCTCCCTAAAGTAATCTCCGAGAACTAGGGATTGGGGGGAACTCTTAAGCGGGTGTATCGGAACAACCTTCTAAGTTGTAGCACCGTAAT
>JACCDP010331098.1_pt1 | contig 11045 bp, 9 predicted proteins | sample 7445841 | NCBI WGS metagenome assembly JACCDP01 (sample SAMN15323441, study PRJNA562643) | freshwater metagenome | isolation source: river surface water | place: USA:Blue River Watershed | collected 2017-08-17
CATCCGATCGCATTTTAAATTTCTTACATCCATTGCCAGTTAACGCTATCTGGGGTGTTGGCCCAAAGACTGCTGAAACTTTAGCACGTTTAGGTTTACGAACTGTGGCAGACATTGCTAATTTGCCACGCGCAACTTTAATTAGAGCGCTTGGTCAAGCAAGTGGTGCTTCACTATATGAATTAGCTTGGGGTCGTGATTATCGAGATGTCACGCCGAATGAACCAGATAAAAGCATTTCTGCTGCCGAAACATTCGCACAAGATCTAGATGACCCTGAAGAAATTCTGCGCGAGTTCTTGCGTCTTACTGAAAAAGCGGCAGCGCGGTTACGTGAAAAAGAGTTATATGCAAAGACAATTTCGATTAAAGTTCGCTTTGCAGATTTCTCTACTATCTCGCGTTCTCGCACTCTTGCCCTTCCAATTGATAACACCCATGAAATTTATGAAACGGCTAAAGCGCTCTACCTGGCGCTGGGGCTAGATCGGGCAAGACTGCGCTTAGTAGGAATTTCTCTCGATAATTTAAGTGAAGCGGCCCCCGAACAGCTGATTCTTGGCGCTCGCGAGCGGGGTTGGCGCGAGGCAGATACCGCAATTGATCGGGCAACCGAGCGCTTTGGCGGAGGCAGCGTTCGCCCTGGGCGATTAATCAAGAAATCCTCAGTAGATCCAAAGCAGCAAGCGGGCGAAAAAAGTAGCGAGTAAGGCGTGCATGTTCTATTGTGGCCTTATGCCACTTTCCGACCGCGAAGAGAAGCTATTGGCCCAGATGGAGAAGGCCCTTTTAGCCGATGATCCACGCCTAGTTTCAGCGCTGACAGGCGCCCCAACTAAGAGTTCACGTCGTAATTTAGGCCTAGCTGTTCTCCTATTTTTCGCAGGTTTTGCCGGCGTTCTAGCTGGAGTATTTAGCAAGACTGCACCAATTAGCTGGGCCGGATTTATCGTTTCGCTAATTGGAGCATCGATTCTGGCCAATGGTTTAAAGGCTAAAGTCTCAGCCCTTACCAGTGGCCAACGCCCCGCAAAGCCAGTTAAAAAGGGCTTTAAAGAGCGTATGGAAGAGCGCTGGGATAATAATGGCCGGCAGGATCCATTTAACTAACTTCAAATCTAGGTAATTTAAAACCCTTATCTGCAACCCCTTGTCCATGCGGGCAAGGGTTTTTTTCTGCCCGAAACCAGCCCCGAAATCAGCCCGGAAACCAGCCCGGAAACCAGCCCGGAAAACAGGGCGGCAAAAGGTGGAGGGAGAGCCCAAAAAGTGGGGTGGATTGGGGAAATAAGTGGCGCTAGGTGGTTGTAAATGGAGGAAAATGGAGTAAAGTGGGGAACTAGAGCATTCAAACCTTGGGGAAGGGGGAGCTCATGTTTCTTGGCACTCACGAGCCTCGCCTTGATGAAAAGGGCCGTTTAATCCTTCCTGCCAAGTTCCGCGAAGATCTATCTGCTGGCCTAGTAATTACAAAAGGCCAAGAGCGTTGTCTTTATGTTTTTCCATCAGCTGAATTTGCAACTCTTACTGAACAACTTCGCCAAGCACCTGTAACTGTTAAGGGTGCCCGCGATTACATGCGTGTGATGTTCGCCGGAGCTCACGATGAAATTCCTGATCGTCAAGGTCGCATCACGATTCCGCAAGCACTTCGTACTTATGCCGGACTTGATCGCGATTGCGTAGTTATCGGCGCTAACACTCGCGTTGAAATTTGGGATTCAACTTCTTGGAACCAATACCTAAGCGATCGCGAAAAGGGATTCGCTGAAGTTTCCGAGGAGGTGTTCCCAGGTCTCTTTTGATCTAACCACTATCTCTTTTGGCCACCGCCGACCCTACGAAAACGGCGTCCCTTCCCCGGCGCCGTTTATGAAAATCCGTCGGCCGGCGGTGACCAGAGCAGATAGCGATAACGAAAAACGAAACATGGAACACAAGCAGTAAAGCAAGACCGGCAAGTGAAGGTAACAGCAGTTAACGAAAGGGGGAGAAGATGCAAGAACATATTTCAGTAATGCGAGATACCTGCATTGATCTTTTGACCCCTGCAATTAATAAATCTGAAATTCCAGTAGTTGTTGATGCAACTCTAGGATTGGGCGGACATAGCGAAGCTCTTCTTGAATCAAATGCCAATCTCTTCCTAATTGGAATCGATCGCGACGCAGATGCGATCAAAAAAGCTGAAGCTCGCTTAAGCGGTTATCAAAATCGTTTTAAGTTAAATCATGCAATCTTCGATGAAATAACAGCTGCGGTAAATAGTGCTGGTTTTGAAAAAGTAGATGGCATTCTCTTTGACTTAGGTGTTTCTTCAATGCAGTTAGATCAAAGCGATCGCGGTTTTTCATACTCGCAAGATGCTCCGCTTGATATGCGAATGGATCGCTCTACCGGAATTACGGCAAGTGAAATCGTAAATACATATGCACCGGGCGAATTAGTTCGAATCCTTCGTACTTATGGTGAAGAGAAATTTGCTACTCGCATCGTTGAAAATATTGTTAAGGAGCGCGCAAAAGCGCCGCTTAACTCAACTGCCCAACTTGCCTCTTTAGTCAAGGAAAGCATTCCAGCTGCTACCCGCCGCACTGGTGGCAATCCTGCCAAGCGCACTTTCCAAGCACTGCGCATTGAGACTAATGATGAACTGGGCGCCGTTAATCGTGCGATTCCACAAGCCCTTGAACTTCTTAAGGTAGGCGGGCGATTAGTAGTCATGTCCTTCCAATCTCTGGAAGATCGAATTGTGAAAGAGATTTTTACTCAAGCGACAACCTCTGGAACTCCACGAGATTTACCAGTTGAACTTCCAGAATTTGCCGCGAAATTTGCACTTGTCGTTCGCGGATCTGTTTTACCAAGTGAAGAAGAGATTGCCGCGAACTCACGTGCACAATCTGTACGTCTACGTGCAATAGAACGGGTGGCCGCATAATGGCAATCACAGCGCTGGCTCCAGCAATTAGTCGATCCAAGCAGAAAGTAATAGAGCGCTCATCTGAAGTTGCGCTCCGCTTAGTTCCAAAGATCGACACGGATAAGCGAGCTGACCAGAAAGTATTTATGCTCTTTCTAACTGCAATCGGAGTAATGGGATTAGTTGCATTACTTTTTGTAAATACCTTATTGGCACAAGATGCCTTTAAGCTTTCAAAACTTCAACTCGAAGCCAGACTGTTAACTGATCAGCGCGAAGCCTATATTCGCCAGCTTGATCGAATTTCTTCACCAATGGCGCTAGCAGCTGCTGCTACCGAGATGGGTATGAAGCAATCTGAGAATCCACAATTCTTAAATCTCGACGCCCCAGTTGCTACTGAAGTTGTAAGTGGAGGATCAATTGGGTAATTTCACTTTAGCCCGTCGACGCATTCAGATTCTGATTGCGTTATCACTTGTTTTCATGGCGATCTTCATCGGCAAAGTGGTTTGGGTGCAAGTAATTACCGCAAGCTCAATTCGCGAACGCGCAGTAAATGAGATGGAGAATGTTGCAACCTTACAAGCTCCACGAGGCACTATTACCGATGTAAATGGAGTTGCCCTGGCAAAGAGCGTAAATGCCATCAATATCGTGGTTGATCAGAGCGCAATTTCTAATCCACGGTATACCGCCAGGTTCGCTTCGCCAATCCTGAGAATGCCGGCATCGGAACTGCAAGAACTCTTTACGGGTGAACTTAAGTGGAAATTAATCTACCGAAATGCCAAGCCAGCAATCTGGATGCAACTAAAAGAAGCTATTGCAACTCACAATGAAGCGCTAGAACCAAAGGAATTTGATCGACGAATTACCGCTTTCTATCCAGAGCGCGCATATATCCGCGAATATCCATCTGGTTCTTTAGTTTCCTCACTTATTGGTTTCGTTAATCAAGAAGGAGTTGGTGCCACCGGCCTTGAGTCAAGTATGAATTCAATTATCACTGGAACTAACGGCAAATACTCATATGCCAATGGTTATGGTGCCGAAATTCCCGGCTCCCAATCTGAAATTATTGCAGCTAAAGCAGGAACTTCGATTAGATTGACAATCGATCGTGATATTCAATGGGTTGCATCTAAAGCGATTGCTGATGCAGTCAAATCTTCGCGCGCAAGCAGCGGCACAGTAATTGTGATGGACCCTAAGACAGGTGCAATTTTGGCCCACGCAACTGCGCCAACTTTTGATTTAAATAATCGTGACAATATCTCGCTAGCTGCGATGCGAAATCCTTCAGTACAAGATGTTTATGAACCAGGATCTACTGGAAAGATTATGACTATCGCAGCAGCGATAGAAGAGAAGAAAGTAACTCCAACTACTTTGTTCCGAGTTCCGTATTCAATTAAGCGGGCAGGCACGCCTTTCCATGATCATGAGCGTCACCCAATTCAGAATCTAACTACTTCAGGGATTTTGGCAGTTTCCAGCAATACCGGAACGATCTTCATTGGCGAAAAACTTACGAATAATCAATTACACGATTACCTAACTAAATTCGGTATCGGCGAAAGTACTGGTTCTGGCTTGCCGGGAGAATCGCGAGGCATTCTTCGTCCAGTCTCTGATTGGTCAGGTACTACAGCTCCAACCGTGGCATTCGGACAGGGTTACTCAGTAACAGCAATGCAGGCGACGAGTGTATTTGCCACTATCGCCAACGATGGTGTTCGAGTTTCACCAACTGTAATTGCGGGCACTAACTCTGCGAATGGAAATTTCATACCTTCAAAGCCTAGAAGTAATCAACGTGTAGTTAGCGCTGAAACAGCTAAAGCAATGAGATTAATGATGGAAAGCGTAGTTTCAGGAAACGGAACTGCACCATCTGCTGCGATTCCAGGTTACCGAGTCGCTGGCAAAACCGGAACTGCATCTCGCTATAACGACATTTGCGGATGCTATAGCGGCTATACCGCTTCCTTTATCGGATTCGCACCTGCTGATGCTCCTCGCTACGTAGTAAGCGTGACTATTCAGGATCCAAAGGGAATGCACTGGGGCGGATATCTCGGTGGGCCAGTTTTCAAAAAAGTAATGTCATTTGCACTTAAGTCGAAACATATCGCTCCAACAGGAACTCAGATAGTTCCAATCGCACTAAATGCCAAAGAGTTAAACCAGCAAAAAGTTACTATTCCAACGAATTCTGCGAGCGGTCCGCGGTAAATGTTGCGACCTCACGAACCAATTTCCGGACAAACCCTTCGTGCGGTCCGCAATTTAATTTCTGCCGAGACCATTCTGACAGAGTCTGAGTTAGATTCAATTAAGATAACTGGTGCTTCAATAGATTCAAATCAAATTGAAACAGGCGACATCTTTATAGCGGTTGCTGGTCAAAAGGCACATGGTGCGACTTTCGCAGGTAACGCCAAAGTAAATGGGGCAGTTGCAGTAATTACCGATAAGACTGGTGCGGCCTTAATAACTGATTTACCAGTTCTAATTGTTGATGATCCGCGCGCACTAGCTGGTTCTGTTGCCGCATGGTTGCAAGGTGAACCTATGCGAGATCTTTTTAGCGTGGCAGTCACTGGAACAAATGGCAAAACCACGGTGACTACTCTGCTCTACCAAATCGCAATGTCTGCAGGTAGAGCAAGCGGCTTAATTGGGACAGTAGAAACCCGCATTGGCGAGGAAGTAATCTCTTCTGTTAGAACCACACCGGAAGCGCCAGAACTGCAATCGATTGCTGCAACTATGCGCGAACGACATATGCGTAATTTATTTATGGAAGTTTCTAGCCATGCGCTGTCACTTAATCGCATAGGTGGATCGAACTTTAAGATTGCAGCCTTTACTAATTTGTCTCAAGATCATTTAGATTTTCATCCAGATATGGATCATTACTTTGCGGCAAAGGCCGAGTTATTTACTTATAAATATGCGGAAACAGCTTTTATAAATATTGATAGCGATTGGGGCAGGAAGCTGCTTGAAATACAAGAACTTCCAGCTGTGCGAGTATCACGCAGCGATAGAAGCGCAGATTGGTACTTTGAGCGCATAGATCCAGGTGTCAGAATTACTAACATCGCTATCAGGGGTAGCGGTGGAGTTCTAATTGAGACTTCGACCAAGCTTGCCGGTGACTTTAATTTAGATAATTTGCTGATGGCTATTTCAATCTCGTTCGCTTCCGGAATCGACCCAATCGATATTGCTGCGATCACGCCTCAGTTAATAGGGGCTGAAGGTCGATTAGAGCAGGTTGATCTTGGCCAAAGTTATTTAGCTCTCGTTGATTACGCCCACTCACCAGATTCGGTTGAAAGCGTTCTAGCAACTCTTCGCCAGAGGACTTCAGGCAAAATAATTGCAGTACTTGGATGTGGTGGAGATCGCGACAAAAGCAAGCGACCGCTAATGGGTAAAGCTCTTTTAACAGGCGCCGATATAGCAATATTTACCAGTGATAATCCACGCAGTGAAGATCCGCAGGTAATTTTGCAGGAAATGGTTTCTGGCTTACAACTAACAGAAAAAAGTAAAATTGAAGTCGATCGAAAGAGTGCAATCGAATATGCCGTCTCTCAGGCATCAGCTGGCGATCTGGTAATCCTGTTGGGCAAAGGACATGAGCGCGGGCAAGAGATCAATGGCGTGAAGTATGAGTTTGATGATCGAATAACTTTGGCCGCTGCGATAGAGGCTCGGTCATGATTAATTTAACCGCAGCCGAGATAGCTACGATTATTGAAGGGGAATTACATGCCGATCCTTCAATCAAAATCTCTAAAGCGCCAGTATTCGATTCACGTAAAGCTCAGCCGGGTTCAATATTTCTAGCGTTAGTTGGCGAAAATGCAGATGGGCATGAGTTTGTCCAAGCTGCTTTTGATAACGGTGCATCAATAGCTATAACTACCAAAGTTGTATCCGGACCTTGCATAGTTGTTGCCGATGTGATGGATGCGCTTTCTGCTTTGGCCACATATGTTCGCGACAAGTTAAGCACATTACGGGTGATTGGTATTACTGGTTCGCAAGGAAAGACCACAACCAAAGACCTGCTGAATTTCATTCTTTCGGCGGTAGACCAGACGGTAGCGCCCGTTGGTTCTTTCAATAATGAACTTGGCGTACCTCTAACAATTCTTGAGTGCACCGAATCAACTAAATATTGCATCGTCGAAATGGGAGCTCGCCACGTGGGAGACATCTCCGCTCTTTGCCAGATTGCAAAACCGGAGATTGGCGCAGTATTAAAAGTTGGGAATGCTCACCTGGGTGAGTTTGGGTCTCGCGAAGCAATCGCTCAAGCGAAATCAGAATTAATTACTGCTCTCAAATCAGGTGGTACTGCAATTTTGGGAACTTATGATGAATTCACGCCAGCAATGAAGACAGCTGAAGGGGTAACTGTCATAACTTTCGGCGAACGAAGCGATTGCAACGTTCGGGCAGCCGATGTCGAAATTCGCGAAGGCCGTCCGCACTTTGATTTAGTGACTAAAGATGGTCGGGCTGCTGTCGGTATGAGACTTGCAGGATTGCATCAGATCCCAAACGCACTTGCTGCCGCAGCCATTTCAAGTGCTCTTGGTTTAAGTGTTGACCAGATTGCTGGCGCTCTTTCGATGGCTGAGCTCGCGAGCAAGTGGCGAATGGAGATTACCGAGGCCAACGATCGGTTACTAATCAATGATTCCTACAATGCAAATCCAGAATCCATGGCGGCAGCGTTGCGAACACTTGCGCTATTTGCGCAAGAGCGAGGCGGATCATCCTGGGCAGTTATCGGAAAGATGCACGAGTTAGGTCAGTCAGAAGCAGCCGATCATGCCGCAATTGGAAAGCTTATTAGTGACTTAGCGATAGATAATTTAGTAGCAGTGGATATGCCGGAATATGTCAGTGATTTTCCAAAACCTAGCGACACTAAAGTGCATCTACTTTCCAATAAATCAGAGGCTATTGACCTGCTGAGTCAGATGGAACCAGGAGATGTGCTGCTAGTAAAAGCATCTCGAGCCGAACACTTCGAGCAAATTGCCTTAGAAATAGCTATTAAGTGGCAAACTGATGCGGGAAAGAAGGATGAAGAGTAAATGAGACAGATTCTAATTTCGGGCGCCGTTGCGCTCTTCTTCTCACTTTTTGGAACACCGGTATTAATCAGATTGCTTGCCAAGGTCGGTTACGGACAGATCATTCGCGACGATGGACCTAGTTCTCATCACACCAAGCGCGGAACACCGACTATGGGTGGCTTGGTAATTATTTTCGCTGCGATAGTTGGTTATTTTCTAAGCCACGGAATAACCCAGACAGCGGTAACCGCATCAGCTATGTTGGTAATTGGGTTAGTTGTCGGTCTAGGTTTCGTAGGGTTCTTAGATGATTGGCTAAAAGTTTCACGTGAGAAATCACTCGGCCTTAAGGGTCGCCAGAAAATAATCGGCCAAGTTTTAATAGCGGCAACCTTTGGCTATCTCGGAATTCAATTTGCCGATAGCGATGGACTGACTCCGATTTCACTAAATTTATCTGCGGTCCGAGATACTGGAATTGTTCTTGGTGCTGTCCTAGTAGTTATCTGGATTTCACTAATGGTTACCGCAACAAGCAATGGCGTTAACCTGACTGATGGTCTCGATGGGTTGGCAACCGGAGCCTCAGTTATGACTTTCTTGGCTTTTATCTTGATCGGGGTATGGGAATTTGGTCAAAGTTGTGCGATCTCAACCGTTGCAACTGCTGGCTGTTATCAAGTTCGCGACCCATTGGACCTTGCAGTGCTGGCAGCCGCACTTGCAGGCGCATGCACAGGATTTCTTTGGTGGAATGCTTCACCTGCACAGATATTTATGGGGGATACCGGCTCTCTTGCATTAGGTGGCGCACTAGCTGGTTTGGCCAGCACTCTTAGAGTGCAACTATTACTTATCCCGCTCGGTGGACTCTTTGTGATCATCACCGCATCTGTAATTATTCAAACTCTATATTTCAAAGCAACTGGCGGAAAACGAATATTTCGAATGGCGCCCCTACATCATCACTTTGAATTAAAAGGCTGGGGGGAAGTAACTATCGTTTTACGTTTCTGGATCATCGCTGGTTTATGTGTGGCTATTGGCTTAGGGCTCTTCTATGCCCAATGGGTTGCGCTCTAGGCCGCTATCCAGATGACAATTACTGCAAACCTCACCGCATTAGGCGGGGTTACCATTTCCGATAAACCGGTTTTAGTTCTGGGTGCTGGAATTACTGGGTTATCTGTAGCACGAACACTTTCTTCGATGGGTGCGAAAGTTTCAATCTTTGATGAAGGCGAGAATAAGAGCTCAGAATTTCCACTTATCACCGATTCAGAAATAACCATCACGCCATGGGCAGCAGCTGTGATTTCACCTGGTTGGCGACCAACGCATCCAACAATTACTAAGTTGCGCGAACTTGGGATAGTCCTGCTAAATGAAATCGATATTGCCTGGCAGATCAAGCAGCAAATCGCGCCAGAACAAAAATGGCTAGCTATTACCGGAACAAATGGCAAAACATCCACTGTTGAATTAGCCGAATCAATTCTTAAAACTGCCGGGTTAAAAGTATTTGCATGTGGCAATGTCGGAACACCAGTCATTGACGCCGTAACTTCAGATGAGAAATATGATTACTTAGTTCTTGAGCTCTCCTCCTTTCAATTACATTGGGCAGAATCGGCTGAATTCGTAGCAAGCGCGATATTAAATATTGCGCCAGACCATATTGATTGGCACGGTTCAATGCAGGAATATGCTCAGGCAAAACTGGATCTGTTAAGTAGATCTGTAACGGCGATATTAAATGGCGACGATGCAACTGTTGTAGGCGGAAGCGCACATTGGCAGGGTCGAAAAATCTTCTACACATTGCAAACGCCGAAACCCGGTGAACTTGGAGTAGTTGAGGATTTATTAGTTGATAGAGCATTTGTGCCAGATCCTCTGGAAGCTGCCATGTTCTGTGAACTATCCGAAGTTCAACCTTTGGCACCACATACAGTGGCTAATTCACTTGCCGCAGCTGGCATCGCTCGAGCAGTGGGTGTAAGTCATGAAGTAATCCGCGAGGCAATTAAAGGATTTAAGCCAGGACGTCATCGAATTGAATTGGTGCTTGCTAAAGATGGAATTAATTGGATAGATGACTCAAAAGCAACCAATCCTCATGCTGCCCAAGCTTCGGTAGCCTCACAACTAAGCGTGGTGTGGATCGCCGGGGGATTGGCAAAGGGCGCCGAAATGGCTGAGTTAATCTCGCAAATTGGTTCTAGATTACGAGGCGTTGTTCTAATTGGCACAGATCGTGAGTTGATTGCAACAGCGCTTGAAGCAGAATTTCCTGCCGTAACAATTATTCGAATTGACCCTAAGTCCGGACATGATCGGTTAGCTGCGGATAACGAATTTATGGATCAAATTGTCCAGGCAGCTGCAACATTGGCTCAATCCGGAGACACCGTCCTGCTCGCACCTGCATGTGCTTCCATGGATCAGTTTATTTCATATGGCGATCGCGGCGATCGCTTCGCCAAATCAGTTCGAGAAATCGTGGGTAGCAATGACAACGCAGAATAAAGAGAGCAAATTACTCCAGCCATTTAATACATTTACACTTTTTGTGGTGTGTGCAGCGGCGCTTAGTATTTTAGGTTTGGTGATGGTCTTCTCTGCATCTACGATCTATTCGACCAAAGTAAATGGAAACACATACGGAACATTTATACGCCAGCTAGTTTTTCTATTCGCAGCTCTACCAATAGCCTGGGTGGCAGCCAAACTAAGACTTAATCTTTGGCGATTAGTTGGCAAATATGCACTTTTGATCTCAATCGGAATTTTGGCAGTCCTGCTGGTTCCCGGGGTTGGCCGCACGGTAAATGGAAATACCAACTGGATCGGAGTCGGCCCCTTTGTAATCCAACCTTCGGAGGTTGCAAAATTTCTAATGATTATTTGGGCAGCGACCATGTTGGCAAAGTATCAAGAGGCTGGCATTGTGCGCACAAATGTCCTTAAATTAATTGTGCCCGGATACTTAGCGATCCTATTCTTTGTCTTAC
>JACCDP011378211.1_pt1 | contig 11045 bp, 10 predicted proteins | sample 7445841 | NCBI WGS metagenome assembly JACCDP01 (sample SAMN15323441, study PRJNA562643) | freshwater metagenome | isolation source: river surface water | place: USA:Blue River Watershed | collected 2017-08-17
AATGTTCTAGTCCATCTTCTTATTACCTCCTCTTTTTCAAGGGGAGTTAACTTTGTGGCATCAACTGTTACCCCACCTTTACCACCACCAAATGGCACATCAATTAACGCAGTCTTCCAAGTCATTAAAGAAGCAAGTGCTCTAACCTCATCAATATCAACATCTTGGTGAAATCTAATTCCACCTTTTCGTGGTCCCCTTGCACTTGAGTGCTGTACACGGTAACCAGTTAAAACCTCAATGCCACTATCTCGATGAAGTGGAATAGATATTGTTACCTCGCACTCACATGCGCTAATTGCATCGACTAAACCTTTTTTTAAATTTAAGACCGAACCGGCCTGGGCGACTAACTCATTAACCTCGGCAAAAGCAGAACCACTTGACGTCGTTGTCATACTCCTAATCTAAATGATCACACCCAATATAGATAACTTGGCGGGTAAAACCTGCGGTAATTGAGAGCAAACTCTCGGGTAAAACTGCTGATAGGGTCAGCCAGTAGTAAAGAGCCGGGTTGTTAGCTCAGTTGGTAGAGCAGGTGACTCTTAATCACCGGGTCGGGGGTTCGAGTCCCTCACAACCCACCATCGATTCACTATTACCATGGCGTAGTGCGCATAGTTCATAGTTCTATTAACCGAAAATCACTTAAAACATCACTATTGGATATATTTCTAAAAAGAAAACTAGCGAATAAATCACTAGATTTCCTAAGAAAATTTCCAACTCCAATGGTGGTGGTTTCACACGAATACATTGGAAATGAAATAGCAATTGATGGGTTATACGAACAAAGAACACTTACAAACTTGTTTGATGCTCTACAGTTATTTGACTTTCAATTCAAAAGTGGTTCGGCGCTGGATATTGGCGCAAATATTGGGAATCATTCAAGATTTTTTTCTGAGAAATTTCAAAGAGTATATGCATTTGAACCGGATCCATTTATTTATAAAATTCTTAAGATCAATACAAGTTTATTTCCGAACATTGAAACATACAATTTTGCATTAGGAGACTCTAACAAAGTTAGCAGAATATCGGGGGTACTTTCCAACCTAGGTGGAAGTAGCATAAACAGAGAGCAAACAAATGGGACTAAGATAGAAAATCAAAGTTTAATTCAAAACCATCAAATAGAAATTAGAACTCTTGATTCGCTTGAATCTACATTCATCAATCTTAAATTCATCAAAATGGATGTGGAGGGATACGAAGAATTTGTCATAAGAGGTGGTATGAATCTAATTAATAAATTGAAGCCAGTCATTGCTCTTGAACAATCACTCCAAGATTTCAAATATGGTGAATCCCTCGCTATTACAAAACTTAGAGATTCAGGATACATTTTTTTTTGGCAAGAGAATTACTCAATATCCAAATTTACTATTCTAAAAAAACTTTCAAAGTTTTATCAAGTTGCCAGCGGAAGAAGAATAGAGAATCTAGTCACGGGCGATTTTATTCCACCAGCTGACTATCCATTAATTCTTGCAATTGACAAGGCTAAAATTCCAGACATACTCATGCTGGAAGAGAAACATTAATAAGTAATGTTAAAACAGTGAAACGGTTTATAGGGTGACCGGTATAAATTTTGGAAAACTTAGCTTTACGTTGAATACTTACTTATCACAGCTTACATTTATCGGAGGGCATAGTGAATTCAAATAAAAGAAATAAAGCGCTAGATGCCATGCGGGCAGGAAGCGTGATGTTGGTCGTAATCGCACATGCGGGTTTTGAATTCGTTCCTGGCGGTCTTGGCGTAACGATATTTTTCGTAATTAGTGGTTTCATTATAACAAAACTTATTATTGCTGAAATCGACAGGACCGGAAACTTTTTTATATGGAAATTCTATGCCCGAAGATTTTGGAAGATATTTCCTCCATTACTTGCGATAATTCTCATTCCTACTTTGATAACATGGACAACAAATCAAATTACATTAAAACAGTTCATATCCCAAATACTTTTCTACTTCAACTGGAATTTGACTAAATACGGATCGGGCGGCGCACTTCCAGGATCTAGCGTATTATGGAGTCTTAGCATTGAAGAACAATTCTATATTTTGATTGCGTTCGTAACTTATTTTTTGTGCAAAGGTCAAAGAAAAAACTTCAAAAGAAGAATTCTCTGCGTTTACCTGCTAGCTTGGGTAATTTCCACGGCATCAAGAATTTATTATTCCTACTTCAGCCAAATTCCAGCAATCTACGATGAAACTGGCAATCTACCAAGAATATATCTCGGAACTGATACTCGAATGAGTTCCATATGTGCTGGTGCAATCCTGTCGATATTAACAACTAACACAAGTTTTATGACAAAAGTACTACAAATATCAAATAAGAAAATTGTAGTTGCAAATTTGTTCCTATTATTCATTTTGATCTTTTCTCTCATTGTAAGGCAGCAAGGCTTTAGAGACACTCTAAGATTCTCAATCCAAGAATTAGCAATTTGTTGGATCATTCTGATAGGTCCAGTTTCGGAGCGATTGCACAAACAAGTTCGTGCAGTGATTAACTGGAGATTAATTCAACTTATTGGGCATTCGAGTTACTGCATATACCTTTCCCATTCAATAGTGATTTTATTTCTGTCAAATACAATTATTTTTTTTGATTCGAATCTAGTTGAGATAGCTAAAATTCTCAACATATTATTGTCCTCAATATTTGGGATTTTAGTCTATAGAATTGTCGATAAACCATTTGAAAGAATTAGAACTAGATTCAGATGAAATCAATTAAATCTACGAAGTCTATAATTTACTTGAATAACATTGCACCCATTGATATCGTAAATTTTTTCCATATGATTTTTATAGTTCCATAAATTATAAATACGATCAGTTTAATCTGATTAGTATTTCGAGGGAAAAAACTTTTCATTGGTTGGTGTTTAATTAGCATTGCAGTTCTCTTAAAATACTTCTTAGTAATACTAAAAAAATATCTTGGCGCAAATCTAATAAGTTCCTTATGGTAAGTGAATAAAACAGTTTCGAAACCATCTTTTTGGCCCATGAATTTCGATGCTTCTTTGTTACTAGTAATCTGCATTATCGGCTTGCTTGCCCTATCTTTCAAGTCCGTGTTTATTTTCTTGACTACAATTGGAACAAATATTCCACTTAAATATTTATTAATCTGTAGATGAAAATAATCTTCATATGCGTGATTCTCTGGCAAAGGGAATCCAATTAATTGCTCACGCTTTATTAACACACCTAGCTCTTGATCAGTTCCTAGATTAACATTTATATGTTTCAAATATTTCTCAAGGTTTAAATGCGTTGGTGGTTCTATTCTAGGTCTAGCGATACCATCCTCATAAACCATAGAATAATAAATAAAATCTTTTTCAGATTCTAGTCCGGAAATTACTTCCATCAATTTTTCAATACCCCCTGAGGCAAGTTGATCGTCCGAGCCAAGGAACATTATCCAGTCTGAAATTGCATGCTTTGCTCCATGATTAATTGCAGCACAAGTTCCGTTATTTTGTTCGACCTCAATTAATTTTACTCGATCGAAATGAGATATTTCTTTGAAAATTTGGCGCAACTGGAGAACATCCTCAGATCCATCTGAAACTACTAAATATTCAATTCTCAAGTGCATTTCATTCAAAACAGATTCTAAAGTTCTTTTAAAAGTAAGTGCGCGATTATAAATTGGCGTAATAACTGTGATAATTGGGAATATTTCACTGTGGCTATCTGGATTCAACTTGCTATAAACACGATTTTCCAAATTATAATTCAAAATCTACAACCTCAGTACCTTTTCGACCTGACTCTGCACACTCAACTCTTATTTGTAATTCAATCAGGCGACTAATTTCACGAAGATACAATTCGGCAGAACGAGAATTCAATCTGATTCCATATCCAAATTTCGATGCCACATCTTCAGGGTCTGCTGAAGTGCATGTTACTAATGACATTTTACATCCCGCGGCTTCGTAAAGAACTCTTGGACTTCCTTCAAAGTTTGATGTTGAGAACAAAATTTTTGCAGAATTCATTTCGAACGCTAATTTCATGCTTGAAAGTGCAGGCAAAATTTGCATGTTATCTAAGTTCTCTTCCGCCATGACGTCTACCATTTTTGATTCCAAAGATCCATCACCAATGAACTTAAAATTTACATCATTTCGACCAGCTAGCTTGAAAGCTTTTACAACTTTCATTGCGAACAATGGATCTTTAGGATTCTCGAATCTTCCCACCCAAAGGACAGTATTGGCTCTAAGATTCCATGGGATACTTTCAAAAAATATCAAGTCATTGTAAAAAGATGTTGCGAGAGAAATATCCGATCTCTTCAATTTTAACCTGGAATAATCCGATGCAGAATAGACGAAAACTCGATTAGGTACTCTAAGCGATATTTTTTCAAAATAACTGTATATACGAGGAATAAATCTCCAAATTGAATCACTTGATTTGGAAAGCATCGCAGAAGTGTCTGTGTGAATAAATAATGTGATGTAAGCGTTTTTCTTCAGAATTCTAAGCAAGAAGGCATAATCAATCCTATGAATAAATATCGAATTGCCAATCAGTTTACGATTCTTAATAATGGCAAATGCAAATCGCAAAGAAATTGGCGTGAATCTTCTTTTTCTTCGCTTTGCGATTCCAATAGCTTTATATTTCGCCGTTTGAATTTCTTTCATAGATTCATACGTACCAATAACTTTAACTTGCCTTGAAGTTAAATCAATAAAATCTTTAATCCAAGAATCTATACCGCCTGCAACTGCGAAGTTGTCGATACAATATTGGTGTAATACTGTTAATTCTTTATTTTCAAGATTAATTCTCGTGCTCCTAACTTTAAAAATTGTGGAATCCCTAAAACAAGGTATCTTTGAAAAAGTCTTTTAGGCTCATGGACAAGTCGCCAAAGCCACTCAAAACCCATAAAAGAAATTAATGCAGGAGAACGTTTCATTTCACCTGTAAAGTACTTAATTCCCATGCCTATACAAAAAATATTTGAATCAGGTATTTGACTTTGTATTTCAAACGCCATTTTTTCCTGCTTTGGAAACCCATACCCCACCAAGATCACTTTGATCTGAGATTTTTTCAGGTTATAAATAATATTTTTAACTGCATATTCATCCATTAAATTTAAAAAACTTGAGTCCAAGTAAACTTGAGAAATACCCGGATATCTATTTTTCACAATTTTGTCAATCAATTTTTCACTATTTGTGTCTCCACCAATGAATGCGACGCCAATTTTTAGATCGCTACAAATCTCCATCACATCGAAGATTAGTTCTGATCCCGATATCTTTGGGATACATTTGCCAAAAATTTTTGATAAAATATGCACCGGTTGAGAATCACAGAGCACATAATCTGTTTTTTGGACTAGCTCAAGTAATTCCGGCGCTTTCTCAATCTTTGAAAAAAAATCTATATTTGGAGTCGAAATTATAAACCCATTCTTTGATTCTATTTTGGCCGTGAGTTGTTTCAATAATTCATCCTTGGGAATTGAAGAAAATTTAATTCCCCCTATAGATCTATTTGATGACACAATCTTGAGTATAATGCAATAGTAGTGTGGGAAATTCTGGAAAGGCAAAACTATGGGTTTTCATATAATGCCTCTCAGGCAATCAATCGAATTAGCCTCCGACAAAAGGAGATTTGAATTTCAACTCTGATAATTCTAGCATCATTGGTGGTTGGAATTCTAATGCCAACAAGATGGTTTCTTAATTACATTTTGATTATTACAGTGATTTTTCCAATTAACTATATTGTAAACTCATCAACTCCTACAGTTTTTTATCCATGTTTAATCACTTGTCTTACTATGATTTTTAGGCAAATAACAGTGGGTGCGCCTGTGTTCAATTTGCATTTATTTAAAACATTTCCAGTTACGATATTCTTGGCATTTCTTTTTATTGCGCCATTCTTTACACCAATAGTGATCCGTTCCGCTGCATTCAATGTTTCAATTCTTTCCGTCTTGTTAGTGCTAGTGAGTAAAACTCCACAATTTACAATGAATAGCTACCGCACTATTTGGGGTTCTTTAATTACGATAGAGTTTTTTGCTTCAATTTTTCAATTAGTAAACGGTTGGATACCAATATATTCTAGATTGAATATAGATTCGCTTTTCCCTGTGGTTCAAAACTGGTCAGTGACTAGAGTTACGGGAACTTTTGGTCACCCTTTGCCCGCTTCAACTTTTTTCTCTGTATCAAGTGTGTTATTTGCACATTTATTCATAATAAAACGGCGTAGATCGGACTTAATCATATTCTTAGCTTCAACTTTACTTGTTCTGTTCACATTCTCCCGTGGTTCAATAATCGCAACATTTGTGGGCTTTGTATTTGTGCTACTCCAAAACTCTAAAAATAATAGACACACTTTCGCCTCGATATTTTCCATTTTTGCAGCAATTGGAATGGCTTACTTCTTCAGATTCTTTTATGACATAAGAAATAATACATCGGAAGGGACGGGATCCTTTTCAGTAAGGAAAGATGTTTATAACTACCTAGCCTCTTCAATCAATGATTACATTTTGGGTGTTGGGGGCGGAAATGCTCAGTATTATTTTCAAAACAATTTTTCATCAAGTTTGATAATTGAAAATTCAACTTTACAAAGCGTAATTGGCATTGGGATTATAGGTACCGGCTTACTGATGTTAAGTTTTGTAGCGCTGGTAAGAAAATTACAGATTAATGCTGCAATTTTTGGCCCAATGGCAACTTTTGTAATTTCAATTAATTCATATAATTTCTTTGAAGGTGCACGCTGGCTTCATGTGCTACCGGCTTTATCAATTATTTTGTTGAAAATCGAAGATAAAAACTCAAAATTTGTTATGAACGATTTTAAGCGTAAATAAGATTAAATAAAGCGCGACTATGCTAGTAAATAAAAAATTTAAGATTAAATAATTAAATGAATCAAAGGAGTACTTGTATGAATACAAGAAAATAACAATTTGACCTCCCACTGATATCAAGCGCATTTTTAATAAGGCTTTAAAATTACCGATCAACGAGTTAAAAATATAACTAGGAACAATGCAGAGCGCAGAAATCCATGTTACAACCACTATTTGAATTACTTTCACAGATCCAGAATATCCGCTGCCTAGAAGCAAAGTAATTGTGCTAGGAAGTACAAATGCCAGAATGGAACTGATGCATATCGGCACAAAGGTGAATAAAAGAGTTGTTCTAATAAAAAGTTTTTCAAGATCTTTTACATTGCCGAAATCAATTTTCTCCTTGAACTTATTTATTAGCAGCGGTCTGGAAGATTCCACTAAAATTGCATTCAAAGCTGCGAGGATTCTGGATCCAAGATAAAATCCAATTAAATCTATATTATCTGACACTTTCTGCATAAAAATTACTGGAAGGAATCCTTGAAAGCTTGCACCTACGTACTCTAAAGAACCGTACAACGCACTTTGCTTATATTTTAGTATATACTCGAAAAATTTGAAGGGCCTTATCCCACTATTCCGTGGAATAAACTTCCAAAATATTACAATCGGTATCGCTTGAGATATCAATTGGGTAAATAAGAAAATCTTTAAATCGGGAAACCAAAGCCCAAAAACTACCGCAAGTGAAATTCCACCAAAACTTCTGAGTAAACCCGCTAAAGCTATAGAGGAGTATGCTCGAGAAAGAACAGCAAATGCCAAGGTAACGCTCCCGATTGAGGTTATGATGATGAAAAGTGGTAAAAATATTACAATTAAAAAATTATTGTTAAAATTTGATTTGAAGAATATTAATGGAAGGAAACAGATTGATACCAAAACAGCACCTAATATGCAGTTTCTAAGGGCAGTTTTACCCAGCTTAATTCGATCCTCAGAACTACTAGCTGTCGCTATTTCAGATTCCACTTTTAAGGTAGTAAATATAGATAAAAACGTGGAAGTTAGCACTAGATATCCAAATAAGCTGATGGCTTCAACCGGATATAGTCTAGTCAAGACTGGCAATGCTAATACTCCTGCAATTTGTGAGATGAAAGCGCTTGCTGAAATCCAGCTTATGGCATTTATTTTTTTCCAAAAAATATGCGCTTTCATATTTTAACCCTCGTTACATTCGGCCTTATGTAGCAATTATGTTTTTTGCACTTCCGCCAACCAATGGAATTTAACTTAAAATCACCGCTTAAGTCTTTTGTAATTACTTTCATAATATTAATGTTACGCATTAAACTATGATTAACATCTTCAATGAAGTGTAATACTAGCAGTCGCTCCCAGCTTTCTAATTGAAAATATTGGCAATTAAAGAAAACTAATCGATTGCAATGACAAGAGAGAAAGGACCCTAGCTTCATTGGAATTAGTACATATTTCAAAATTTCATAAAGTGAAATAATTGCGTCAATTCGAGAAAAATACTGGTACAGTCTTTTACAAGGATTAATTTTTATTTTTTCATTGTTTAAGGGTGCCCAAGAGTGTAAAGAGTGATCTATCGTGAGATATCTATTTGAATTTCTGAACAACGAAGATCTCTTGAACTTGGCTGATTTGATGTAGCATTCAGGAAGAATTTCTACTTTATCCACCTCGGTCAATAATTCGGATAAACTAAACCTATAAATAGTGCGCACAAGAGCCATAGGACCTGTTTGAAGAGCAATAGAACCATAGTCTTCGGATAATGATGCTTTGATTTCATCAAGCAGCACGGTTGAAAAGTATGAATCTTTTGGAATATACATCAAACCATTCATTACGCATCTTTTACTTTCTTTGAATAAAACTGTCTTTTTAAAGCGCTCTAATTGTGTATTTCCAGGTTCCATATCGGCGTCGACGTACCATCCACCAAATTCATTAAGTATGAAAACTCTGCATATATCCGCTAATTTTGCTGGATGAAAACCTAGCGCATCTAAGTTTTTGGTATAAGGCTGGACAGACTGATTGTCCCAAACCTTCACGCGCGAACCATATACATCTTGCCATTTCTTTAAATTAGATTGAATAAGAATCGGAGCTGTATCCCCGATCCAAATAAGATTTATCTGTTCATTCATTGGTAGCCATGCATCTTTTAAATGGACTGCCTAATTTTTTTCTGAAATCGATCACTACTTGGCCTTAACCCGATAAAGCAATATAACTAATATTCGCTTAGCCGTTTTTTGAAGCAAGGACACAGCATACTTCGGAGAAAACAACACGATGGGGAAAAAATGTCTAAACAATAAATCAAGAAAACCCAAGGTTTGGCCTAAAATTCGCTTTAAGTCTTGCGTTGATGTAATTTTCAAAGATGCTTCGCTCAATCGATCAAGCAATTCTAGACTACAATTTTTTGAAACCTCATCAATGTACTTACCGCGAAATCTTTTATTTATTTCCAGATGAAACAAATCCTCGTATGCATAATTTTCAGGTAATTTGACAGATTCATAAACTTTTCGTCTTGCCACTAAACCTTTTTCGTGGTTTTTGGAAATTGATTGATTGAGGTGTATTAGGTATCTTCGGTAATTCAATCTACTACAAGGTTTTGGGTTTGGAGAAATCGAACCTGCCGAATTTACAACGTTTAAGTAATAGAAATCAAACTCTAAAATGTCAGATTCTATAATTTTAGAAATTTTCTTCACAAAGTATGGTGTAAGTACATCGTCAGAATCTAATGTCATTATCCAGTCTGCTTTAGACGCCCGCACTCCAGCGTTGATTGCTGCACCAGTTCCTAAATTGGCGTTTAGTCTCACTAATTTACAGAATTCCTGATCTGTATTAGAACTTATCGTATTGATTAATTCTTCATAGTCCTCGCAACCATCCGACACAACTATATGTTCAATAATTAACTTATCCTGTTGAGAGGTGACAGACAAAAGCGTGGGAATTATAGAATTTGCTCGATTGTAAACTGGAGTAATTATGGCCAGCGACATTTACTATTCCGATCCTACCTCAAATAAGTTAATTTCAATTTTTCGTTCAGCTTAAAATTTAACTTGACTCAAGTAACTTTTATTGTGTTCTTTAGTCAATTCAATATACCCTAATTTTAGCCTTACTAAAGTTTGCTTTCTTGAAAATTCTAGCTGTTCTGTAGATTTTCCGGTAAGCATTGAAAGCCACCTCTCTTTTGGAGAGGATCAGCACTGTTGGGCTGTATAGGTTTTTCAACCTTTTGGATTCCAGGTAGATTTTAATTTAATCAAGGATTCTTTTTGGGCCAAATATGAGGGTCATTTGATAAATCGTGAGTGTAAAAACCGATACTAATTGGGTTTATCGCATGCGCATACCTTTAAACTTTACTCCTAACTCCTAGGAGAATAATGTCCACACATTTCAAAGCACGCATCCTTGTTGCAGAGGATGAAGAGTTCACCCTCAACCTGCTGCGTGAGGTACTAACCAGTGCTAATTTCCAAGTTGAGGCTGTAACAAATGTGGCAGATGCGATTGCCAAAATAGGTAGCTTTGATCCGCATGCGGTTATTACAGATTTAAACTTTGGCATTACAGGGCCAAGTGGAGCTGACCTGTTGCAATATATAGAAAAGGAGCACCCTTGGGTTGGCAAGGTGGTCTTAACCTCACATGCATCCCCTGCGCTAGCAGTTCCAAATGGAATGGCTCTGCCTGCTGGTGTGACTTACCTGGTTAAGTCAGAGCTTGGATCAATTTCAGATCTAGTTGCAGCGGTTGAAAATTCTATCTCTAATCTTGCCTTTGAATCTGTTAAACCTGTTGTGGAAAATGATCGAATACTTATTAGCGCTACGCAGGGTGAGATTTTATTGATGCTATCTGAGGGGTACACAAACTCAGCCATCGCTAAAAAACGTGGGACATCCCTTCGCGCTGCAGAAACTCTGGTGCAACGCACCTTTGCCAGCATGGGAATCAAAAATGATGAGGATTTCAACCCCCGAGTTCTTGCCGTGCGTATGTGGCAACAAGGAAAAGTTGTAGTTAAGTGAAATTTGCCCTTCTAAGATTTCGCTACGCCGCAACTGG
>JACCDP010953365.1_pt1 | contig 11044 bp, 9 predicted proteins | sample 7445841 | NCBI WGS metagenome assembly JACCDP01 (sample SAMN15323441, study PRJNA562643) | freshwater metagenome | isolation source: river surface water | place: USA:Blue River Watershed | collected 2017-08-17
AGAGGTTTTCAAATTCCTCCCCCCAACACTCGTGCAGGCCGGGGGCCTCGTTGGGACAAAAGAGGGACCATTCGCCGTTCTGCTCCACTCGTTTCATGAACAAGTCCGGAATCCAGAGCGCGTAGAAAAGATCGCGGGCCCTCAGTTCCTCCTTGCCATGGTTCTTTTTGAGTTCCAGAAAATCAAAAATATCGGCGTGCCAAGGCTCCAAATAAATGGCAAAAGAACCTTTGCGCTTGCCGCCGCCCTGGTCTACATACCGAGCCGTATCGTTAAAAACCCGCAGCATGGGCACAATCCCGTTGGAGGTACCGTTCGTTCCCTTGATGTAGGAACCGGTCGCCCGCAGGTTGTGGATGCTGAGGCCTATACCGCCCGCACTTTGGGAGATTTTGGCGGTTTGTTTGAGGGTATCGTAAATCCCGTCAATCGAGTCATCCTGCAAGGAGAGGAGAAAGCAACTGGAAAGCTGAGGTTTGGGGGTCCCGGCATTGAACAGGGTGGGGGTGGCGTGGGTGAACCAACGCTCGCTGAGCAATTCGTAGGTGTGCAGTGCCGAAGCAATATTCTCCTTGTGAATGCCAACGGCCACCCTCATCAGCATATGCTGCGGTCTTTCGACCACTTTGCCGTCGATTTTGAGCAAATAAGAGCGCTCCAGGGTTTTGAATCCAAAATAATCGTACTCAAAATCCCTGGAATAGATGATCGCTGAGTCCAGGGCTTCGGCGTGGGCCTCAATGACCTCCATGACATCGGTGGCAATCAGGGCCGCAGGGGACGAGGTCGCCGGATCGATGTAATTGTACAAATCCCGCATGGTTTCGCTAAACGATTTCTTGGTCTCCTTGTGGAGATTGGAAATGGCAATGCGTGCGGCCAACACCGCATAATCCGGGTGGGCGGCTGTGAGGGCCGCGGCCGTTTCTGCGGCCAAATCGTCCAATTGCACCGTGCTTACCCCGTCGTACAATCCGTTAATGACTTTTTTGGCCACTTCAACGGGCTGAACATGTCGGGGGTCCAGACCATAGCACAGCCGTTCAATACGGGTCGTGATTTTGTCGAATTTGACTTCTTCGCGTCTTCCGTCTCTTTTGAGGACTTGCATGGGCCGGGATTTGGTGGGGTGGGCGGTTGAGGTGGGGTGGGCGGCGGCCTGGATTAAAAATCAGCGTCGGTGGTAAAGGAGCTTTGCTGGCTGCGCTCGGCGGAAACGCCGGCCTTTTGGTACTCACCCACTCTTTTTTCGAAGAAATTGGTTTTGCCTTCCATGGAAATAAGCTCCATAAAGTCAAAGGGATTGGTCGCGTTGTAAATCTTGGGTAGCCCCAAGACGCCCATCAAGTGGTCGGCTACGTACTCAATGTATTGACACATCAGGTCGGCGTTCATCCCAATCAACCGGACAGGCAAGGCGTCGGTGACAAATTCCTTCTCGATTTCGACGGCGTTGGAAACGATTTGGCGAACCTGGGCCGGATCGAGCTGGCTGGTGAGGTGACGGGTGTACAACAGGGCCGCAAAGTCTCGGTGCAGGCCCTCATCACGGCTGATCAATTCGTTGGAGAAGGTCAGACCGGGCATGAGTCCCCGCTTCTTGAGCCAGAAAATGCTGCAAAACGATCCGGAGAAGAAGATTCCCTCCACCGCCGCAAAGGCAATGAGTCGCTCGGCAAAAGATCCTTGGCTGATCCAACGCAAGGCCCAATCGGCCTTCTTGCGGACGCAATCCATATGGTCAATGGCATGGAAGAGGTAATTCTTTTCGGCGGGGTCCTTGATATAAGTATCGATAAGCAGGGAATAGGTCTCGGAATGGATGTTCTCCATCATAATCTGAAAACCATAGAAGCAACGGGCTTCGGGGTATTGGACCTCGTTCAAGAAATTGATGGCCAGGTTTTCGTTGACAATGCCGTCACTCGCGGCAAAGAAGGCCAGCACGTGCTTGACGAAATGCTTCTCGTCGGCGTTGAGCTTGTTTTCCCAGTCGGTCAGATCCTGGGCGAGGTCGATTTCTTCGGCTGTCCAAAAACTGGCTTCCGCTTTTTTGTAAAAATTCCAGATATCGCTATGCTGGATTGGAAAAAGGACAAAGCGGTCTTTATTCTCGACGAGAATGGGTTCAGTCATGGGGTAAGAAATTAGTCTGTTAGGCCAAAAAAGCCTTCCCGGAGGGTTGGCTTTTTCAGTACCCAAAAATTGAGAATATTTCCCCGCAATTATTCACAAAGTTCGTGGATTTTTACACAAAGGATTTTTTGGGGAATTGCAGAACAAGGAAGCTCTTTTGCTCAAGAGCCTCGCCACGTCGCCTTGTAATTTTTGAACGCGTACCGGGTCCAAGGGACCTTTTTAATCGTAAATTGGAGCGTAAATGTTCATTAAATTATACAAGTCCTTGACCCAATGAATTTACTCATCGCTGGTACCCTTGCGTCTCAATCCTTGAACCGTCGTCCACTAGTTCGACACCATGCCTCGAACGGGCGCTTGCTTTCTCCTTTAGCCTTTTGGTTGATCACCGCGCTGCTGAGCTTGGCACCATGGATGGGCAACGCTGCTTCCGAAGGACGCAAAGGTGGGACCAAGCCCCCCAAGGCCCGCTACACCAAAGAACTCACCCTGCTTACCCAGTGGCTCACCGGGGATTTTGATAACACCAAACAAACAAGGGTTGACACCACGGCTCCACCGGTCGAAAGCCACATGGTCAAAATATGGGAAAATTATTTTTCGGATGCCGTTTGGATGTACGAAGAATTTCAATCCCCTCCGGGGCAGGTGGTATCGCAACGTATTTATCGGTTCAAAGATTATACGACCGGTCGTTACGAGGCCAAAGTTTACACCCTTGATCAATTCGCCGATTATACCGGAGAATACAAAAATTTGAGGCCTTTTGAGTCCATGACCCCGGAGGATCTCACCGACCATCCTTATTGCGTTGTCTATTTTGTGCGCAAAGGGGAAACCCGCTTTAGTGGCAGCACGGTCGGCAATGAATGCTATCTCAACCGAGGCAAGCATCACTATGTCACCAACCAATTGGATGTGTATCCAACGAGGGTTTCTAGAACCGAACGAATTTTTGGATGGGAAAACGAATTGGTAAGCGGTCCCGCTCCGGATGCCAAGGGATCCGAGCTGCGACGCATCGTGCCCCCCAAGCCCAAGAAAATCAAAAAGCCACCGGTCAAGAAGGCCCCGGCCAAAAAACCTGCCTCCAAAAAGGTGGCCTCCAAAAAGTCAGGGATAGATTCCAAAAAGACCAGCAAGTCCAAATCCAAAGAACAACCTTTGGAAGACCCCAAGAGCGAAGCTGGGAATTAAATCGCCCGCAGCCGACCTTTCAGCGAGCCTCGCAACTTACCGTTCAACGAGCGGTGAAGATTCGTTGGACCAGGATGCCCGCAGCCGTTCAGACCGAGCCGCAAGCCAACGGTGGAGGTTGTAAAATAACACAAAATGCAGGAGGACTGCAAATTCCATTCCTAGCAGGTACCAAGGCCAGGGTCCAATCAGAAATGGGTTGTCCACCAAGGGCCGCTCCGCCAGGTACATGTAATTGGATCCTAACAAATAATTGACGGTACCCATCACCGGCAAAACCAACTGGGTGTATCCAAATATTTTGAGCCAACTGCGCCGGCGTGGTTTGAGGCCCATCCGCACCGTGGCAAACAAACCCGCCACCAAAATACCCGCATGGCTGATGGTGTATTCGATATGGTTGTAGAGGCTGTTGCCGTCGTCCAATTCGGGGGTCAAAAAGGAGTGGAGGGCCCCTGCTCCCCAAAACAACAAGAACTCATAAACCAACGGGTGGCCGGTCCAAAGCGTTATCGCCGCCCATATGACCGAAAAGGAACACATCTGCAGAGGCAGGCTGTTATGGGCCTTCCATTCGCCGGTCCAAGCCAAGACCCCTTGACGAAGGAGCAAATTGCCCAAAAGGATCACGGCCAGAACCCGACCAAAGCGGCGGATTTGCCCTTCATTCCAGGTTTTGCTCAGGTGGAGGATCCCAAAAAGAGCGACCACCAGAACCAGGTTCATGGTCAGCCAAACAGGGGAGCCGGGTTCAACGGGATGGTGTAGTTCCAAGGCGCGGGCTTTTGATGCTTGCTAAAGTTAGCCATGCTAGCAATACAAAAACACCCGCAGCGATCATGGGGGCTCGGAGGTCCCATGCCACCACCACCCCTCCGATCAAGGGAGGCAGCAATTGAGCAAAGGAATTCACCGACTGATTGATGCCCAAAATTTCACCTTGAACGGAAGAATCGGCCCGGTTGGAGACCAGGGAAAGCAAGTTGGGGGAGCTAAAACCCTGACCCAAGCTGACCAAAGGGAGGATGGCATAGAGCCAAAGGGCTTCTGATGGCCACAAAATCCCCAAAAACCCCAGAGCCAGGACCGGTAAACTGATCCGAAGGATGCTCTCAGGCTTGAAACGGGCTGACAGAGGGCGGAGCAAACCCCCTTGGGTCACCGCAATCCACAAACCCAGGTAGCCAAAGAGGTTCCCGATATCCCGCTGCCGATAATCAAAGCGCTCAATCATGTAAACCTGCAGGTACTGCGAAAAAAAACTGAAACCAAAGACCATCAGAAACGAAACCAAAAACAATCGTCGCAGGGTTGGGTGACCAAAAGCAGTTCGAATTTGTCGAACGCCATCCCCCAAACGCAGGGGACGGTGGGTTCGTTGGGCCAGGGTTTCTTTGAAATAGCTGCGTATCATCCAAAGGTTCAAAGCACTCAGGATCGCAGCCGCCCAAAAGGGCGTTTCGTATCCCAATGCGGGATGGTTTAGGGGATCCGAAAGCAAGCCCCCCAAAAAGGGCCCCAAGACAAAGCCAATCCCAAAAGCCGCACCAACCATCCCAAAATTTCGACTCTTTTCTTCCGGCGAACTCAAATCCGCAATCGCCGAAAAAGTCACCGCCAGGTTTCCTGAACAAAAACCCAGCATCAGGCGTCCCCCAAAAAGCAGAGGCAAGGATTCCATGAGAATACCGGCCCCAAAAACCAGGTACGAAGCCATGGTGCCAGCTACCGTCCAAAAGAGGACCGGCTTGCGACCGTGGCGATCGGAAAGACTACCCAGAAGACCGGAACCCAGGAACTGAGCCAGGCTGAAACTGCTTAACAAAAAACCCAAAACCAGGGTTCGATCCCCAAAAGGGGTGGAGGGATCCAAAAGGTTTCGGTTGGGGTCCAAGATCAGCGGAGTCACCACCGGGATGATGAGCCCTATGCCCATCATGTCGATGAGCGTGGTCCCAAAGATGATCCGAAGCAGGGTGCGATTCCCCGAAACGGAGGTTTTGTTACCAGGAGGCAAGGTAGGTTTCGCCACCGCTTACTTTTTGGCCAACGCGGACCAGGGGTTGGGCCCCGGGGGGCAGGTAAACATCCACCCGGCTTCCAAACTTGATGAAACCAAACTCATCACCCTGCTTCACCGTATCGCCTTCAGCGACATACCAACGAATTCGGCGGGCCAGGGCCCCCGCAATTTGACGAAACAAAACCTCTTGTCCGTTTTGGGCACGCACCACCACGGTGGTTCGTTCGTTGAGGGTCGAAGACTTGGGGTGCCATGCGACCAGGTAATCGCCCGGATGGTACCGAAAGTAAGAAACCACCCCGCTCACCGGATTGCGGTTCACATGGACGTTAATCGGGGACATAAAGATGGAAATCTGCAATCGCTCGTCCCCAAAATATTCCGGTTCCCGCACCTTCTCGATGATGACCACTTGCCCATCCGCCGGTGCGATAATCCGTTGCGGATCCAGAACGGTGTTTCGTTGCGGGTTGCGAAAAAATTGCACCACCAGGACGGTAACCAGCCCCAGCAAGAGATAGGCGACCCAAGCAAGCCAGGTAGGACTTGTCAAGTAACGATGCACCAACCAAGCCCCCACCCCGCAGAGGACGAGGGTGGCCAAAATCAGGGTATAACCTTCGCGATGGATCACGATGGGTCCTTAGATGCCACCGCGCAACTGCGTGACCTGGGCGACCTTGTCAATGGCGACAACGTAGGCGGCAATGCGCATGGAACATTGATGTTTGAGGCTGGTTTGGTAGACCACTTCAAAGGCCTCCTTCATGTTCCGATCGGCGCGGCGATTCACCCGCTCTTCGGTCCAGAAATAACCCAAACGGTTTTGGACCCATTCAAAGTAAGAAACCGTTACACCACCGGCATTGGCCAGGATGTCCGGAACCACCAGGATCCCTTTTTGGTTCAAGGTTTCGTCGGCACTCGCGGCGATGGGTCCGTTGGCCCCTTCGACGATGAGCTTGGCCTGGATGCGCCCAGCATTTTGGGCGGTGATTTGGTCTTCCATAGCGGCTGGAATCAAAACATCCACCGGTAATTCCAACAAGGCTTCGTTGGAGATGGGTTCAGCCCCGCCAAAACCGGCCAATTGATTTCCATGGGCCGCGCTATAGGCCATGGCTTCTTGGATGTTAATGCCGTTGCTGTTGTAATAGCCACCGGTAACATCCGATATCGCCAGGATTTTGAGGCCTTGTTGCTCCATGAGTTTGGCCGAGATGGAACCCACATTGCCAAAGCCCTGAACCGCACACGTTGATTTGAAAGGATTCAGTCCCATTTTGAGCATGGCACTGCGTGCAGCCACCATGACGCCACGACCGGTCGCTTCGACCCGGCCTTTGGAACCACCCATGACTAGGGGCTTTCCGGTGACGACCGAAGGAGAGGAGTAGCCGACCAAGCGGGAATATTGATCCATAATCCAAGCCATTTCGCGGGGGCCTGTTCCCATATCCGGTGCAGGGATGTCCTTTTCGGGACCGAAAACATCAATCATAGCGCGGGTATAGGCCCTCGTTAGGCGCTCCAATTCACCAACCGACATGGACCGGGGGTCGCATTTGACCCCGCCTTTGCCACCCCCAAAAGGAATGTTCGAGACAGCGCATTTCCAGGTCATCCAAGCCGCTAGGGCCTTGACCTCGTCCAGATCAACATCCAGCGAATAACGAATTCCTCCTTTGGCCGGGCCCAGGTTGATGTTATGAACAACACGAATACCCTCAAAAATCTGAATGCTGCCGTTGTCCATCGAAACCGGTAGGTTGACAATGACTTGTTTGGCAGGCGATTTGAGGACATTGTAAATTCCCTGATCCAGGTTAAGAATTTTGGCTGCCCCGTCAAAGCGGGACATCATGGAATCAAAAGGGTTTTCGTGGACGGAGACCGACTTATTCTCGGACATAAACTGGAGTTTAGGTGAAAAAAAAGGAGGGAATTCAAGCCAAAGGCCCGCCAAAAATAAGGTTCAAACCGCCAAAAGGCCCCTTAGGCCAGGACCCATTTCCAGATTCCAACCCAAACGGCCAAGGCCAAGAGCGAATCAAAGCGATCCAGCCATCCACCGTGTCCGGGCAACCAATGCCCGCTGTCTTTGACACCTGCTTTGCGCTTGAGGGCGGATTCCATCAAATCGCCTGCGATGCCCACGGGGCCGGCCCCCAGAGCCACCCAACCCCAACCATCCGCCGCGCGGATTCCAAAAAGGGAGGGGTACAAGAACCAACCGGCCAAGGCACAAAACAACCAACCGGCCAAGCTGCCTTCCAGGGTTTTGGAGGGCGAAATGCGTCGATGCAAGGGACGTCGCCCCCAGCGCTTTCCAACCAGCAAGGCCCCGCTGTCCAGAATCCATAGCAGACCAAAGCAAGCCATAAAAGTATCGGGTCCTGTGAGGCCCCCCAAAACGGGACGCGGTTCCAAACAGATATTTCGAAACAAGAGAAGGGGCGCCACCACATAGGCCACCACCGAAGCCCAGCGCAACACGGATTGGACCAAGGGGTGTTGCCGACGGTGCATGTAATTGCTTTTTAACAACCACCAACCCGGTACAAAGGCCAAAGCAATCCCTGCCACCATCAACGGAGCGTTGGCGGACCTTGCCGGCAGTTGATCGCCCAAGGGCCAGAGCCCGACGGTCAAAAGGCCCAGACAGGCAGCGGCCATGGCGGCCCGACGGGGATGGTCCGGGTTGCCGGGTTGCAGCCGCAAATAAATTTCCCAACAACAACCTCCGGCCAATACCGCCAAAAAGACTCGAATCAGCGGGACCCCGGCCCACCAAACGCACAGAATGACCGCGGCCACCCCCAATGCCGTTAGGGTGCGGGGTTTGGAACGACCGGTTGGGGTTGTGGTAGAGAGAAGGGATTCCATGGCTACGTTTTGGTGCGGGCCGCCCATTGGACCAAAAGGAAAACTCCGACCACGGTAGCCGGTAACACAACCCACCAAGCCATCGGTGCATCGCTCCACCGGTAAGGCGCGTTGGCTTCTTCGATAACCGCCTTTGCATTCAGCCAATTCCAACGATAGGCGAGTAGCGATAACAAATTATTGCTCATATGAGCCAGGACCGAAGGCCACAACGAACCTGACCAAAGGGCCAGATAACCGAACAAGGCGCCCAGCAAAAAGCGAGGAACAAAACCCAACCATTGACCGTGGATCGCGCTAAAAATCAGAGCCGAAACCCAAACCGCCGCATGGGGTCGACCCAGAATGCGCCCCAAGAGTGGTTGCAGACTCCCTCGAAAAACGAGCTCTTCCCCCACCGCCGGCAGAATGACCAGAACCAACAAACCCCCAACGGCCAAGGCGGCTCCGCTTTGGTCCAGCAACAGGGCAATCAAGCGCGATGCCTGCTCTTCGGTTTGAACCCATTGGGCCACCAGCGGAACGGAATTCGAAAGCAGACGCAGGGCATGATTCCAATGATAAACATTGTAGATCAAAGGAAGAAAGGTCAAGAGTACCGCCACCGAAAGCAAGGCTTGAATCAGGCCTGATCCAGCAAACCACCCCCCGTGCAATGGATGCGGTTGAAGTTCATCCCGGCCTTCCAAATGATTTTGCAAAAACCAAAACCCCGGTAACACAAAAAAACCCAGTGACGTCAAAGCCTGCAAACCCATGATTCCAAGACTCAATTCCCAGCCTTGCAGCTTCAGGGCCCTCAACCATTCCTCCCATGCGGGCTTCTGACCGTAGTATTCGATCCCTCGAGTCAAATCGTCCATGCCCAGGCCCGTGAAACGAGGCAAGAGGCTCATGCCCAGGGCCGAAAAAGCCATGCCCGACAGGAGACAGGCCATGACAAGGGTCAAGAGAGAGCGTAGGGGGGATGCAGCGGTCAAACGAGGCGGGGCTAAACCAAAAACAACCCTCAAATTTAACCACAAAGACAGGGGAAGACCCGAAGCGCTTTTAGGGTCTAAATTTGACCAGCCTTAGCGACCCATCCAATCATGACCCCCTCGGTTTGCATCGGCCCCCTCGATTTGGGCCCTTTTCCACTGCTCCTGGCTCCCATGGAGGATGTCAGCGACCCCCCCTTTCGGGCTGTATGCAAACAAGGCGGCGCCGACTTGATGTACACCGAGTTTATTTCTTCGGAGGGGTTGGTGCGGGATGCCATCAAGAGTCGCCAAAAATTGGATATCTACGACGACGAACGCCCGATGGGGATCCAAATCTTTGGGGGTGAATTGGAACCTATGTTGGGGGCCATAGACAAAGTAGCCGAAGTCAACCCCGATTTGATTGATTTGAACTTTGGTTGTCCCGTCAAAAACGTGGTGTGTAAGGATGCCGGTTCTGGCATGCTTCGCAATTTGCCCAAACTAATTCAGATAACAGCGGAGCTGGTCAAGCGCAGCCCCAAGCCTTTGACCGTCAAGACCCGACTGGGATGGGACGACAACTCCAAACACATTGTTTACCTAGCCGAAGCCCTGCAAGACATTGGGGTGGCTGCGATTGCAATCCACGGCCGCACCCGGGTTCAGATGTACAAAGGCGAAGCGGATTGGACCCTCATTGGCGAGGTCAAAGCCAATCAGCGCATGCACATTCCGGTTTTTGGAAACGGGGATATCAACAGTCCTGCCAAAGCGGCTTTGTACCGCGAGCGATACGGGGTGGATGGCTTGATGATTGGAAGAGCCGCGATCGGGTACCCCTGGATTTTTAGGGAAATCAAGCATTATCTCCAAACCGGAGAGACCTTGGATCCGCCCACCGTTGCCGAACGGCTAGCAGCCTGTCGCGAACACTTGGAACGTTCGCTGGTTTGGAAGGGTCCCAAATTGGGACTCTTGGAAATGCGAAGGCATTACGCGCCCTACTTCAAAGGCTTTGATCATATTAAAGAAATCCGCAGTCAATTGGTGCAAAGCATGGACCCCGATGAGGTCCGTGACTTGCTTTCTTTGATCGAATCGCAGTACAGCAACGCCTTGGGAGGCGTCGAGATTAGCGCTTGATAAAGCGCAAAGTCCGGGCCAGCTTGCCGTTGCTGAGGTGCAGGTGATAAATGCCGGGCTCCAACGAAGCCACACCCAGGGTGAGGGTCGAACCTGCTCCTTCGGGCGTTTCGATACCGTTCGCTACGCGCCGACCGGAGAGATCGCTGATGCTGTAGTGGAGAACTCCGATGGGACCATCGTTGCGAACCAAGAGATGGAGGCGATCCGATACAGGGTTAGGGAAGGCCCTAACTTCCAACGTGTTCTGAATGTTTTCCCGAACAGATGCGGTGGCACTGCTGGTGACAGCCGAAACGGCCGGAACCCGGTTAGCACCAAAACCGTTGGGATTCCAGGTACCGCTAAAGACCGGGCTAATGTATTGCTGGTAGATATCCCGGGTCAGGGTGTAGTCAACCTGCGGATCCACATTGGTGAATACCGTGGTCTGAGAACCGGCATAATAGGCCGAGAAGAGGTAAATACTGGAATCGGCCAGAATCACCCCCGGTGTATTGTTGATGATATCGGTGACCAAAACCGAGCGTTGAGAATTACTGCCCGATGTGTCGGTGTAGGTGTAGATACCATCCGCCAAGTCAACGATTTCGCCGGCATCAACAACGCCGTCCTGATTCAGGTCCAACCACTCGCTGACTTTGCCCAAGACGGATTCATTGACGAGGTTGCTGCCTGGGTTCGTAACAAA
>JACCDP010405507.1_pt1 | contig 11043 bp, 9 predicted proteins | sample 7445841 | NCBI WGS metagenome assembly JACCDP01 (sample SAMN15323441, study PRJNA562643) | freshwater metagenome | isolation source: river surface water | place: USA:Blue River Watershed | collected 2017-08-17
CCTTCAGTAATAACTACTAAAGAACCAGAAGATAAAACTGCACCAGTGTTTAAGTTAACTGGGGCATTAATTTTTAGTGCTTTCATGTTGTAAATATATTTGTTTTTTGTTTGTTATTAATTATAAAAATATTAAACGCATACTGCTAGTTTGTATGCAACACCAGCGACATACACTTTAAGGTATTTAGTAGTATCCATAGTAACTGCTGTGTTTATATTACCTTCAAATGACCAAAAGTTTAAACCACTTCCATCAGTGCATATTCCTGTATTTCCAATTTGAACATTTGTTCCTGTTATGAAACTTATATCCAATTTATCACCATTGGTTCTTGACAAAGAAATTCTATCCGCACCTTGTCTAAATACAATTCTAGAATTGCCTGATGCCTCAAAACGAATACCATCACCTGCAAAACCATCGCCCACACTTACTTGTAAATTGTCCTTTACTTGAAACGCTGTTGTTCCTGCACTATTCTGTACTAAAAGAGAAGTGGTAGCAGAAGTAGCACCCAAACCTTTTACATGAACTCTTGCAGTAGGTACAAAGTTACCACCAATTTGTAATAATGCTGATGAGTTACCTAGAGCAAATCCATTTGTAGTCGTGGTTCTTGCTTGAATTCCTATTGCAGTACCATTATAACCACTAACATTTGTTTGTCTACCTATTGCAGTTGCATTTGCTACTGATGAAGTAGCACCATATCCCATTATAACATTACCGGGCTCATTAATTGTAACAGATGCACCATAACCAACTACAGTATTAAAGTAAGAGTTATCATGGGCAATAATTGATGCATATATACCTAATACCGTATTACCGTATCCTTGATTATATGGAGTACTAAGATATTGAGAATAGTAACCTCCAACAATTAAAGTTGCACCACCACCTATATATGTTAATGGATTCTGATTATATCCAGAATGAGTTATAATTATACTTGCTACACCACCACTATAAGAATTAAAAAACAGTGTGCCATCAAGTTTTAAATCACCTAAAGCATTTGTACCATTTAAATAATCTACAATAGTATTTAAATGACCAAACTGAGCCATACCCATATCACTATCTCTAGTAATATTGGGATCAGGTGATAAAGGGATAAATTTATTTAGTGCCATAATTAATTATATAATAAAATAAAACGAGTGTTACCATTTACCGTTACTTGCATAAATTCACCAGTTGATGTTTTACTTGCTGCAATAGTTTGGTTGCCCAATGAAATAAGTCCAGCGTTATTAATTTTAAACAATGTTGTAGTGTTGTTCAATACTTGTACCGCAGTATTAGTAGCTACAGCATCGGGTGCTTGAATAGTTGCTGTAATTGAGTTACCAGTATTACCATTAAAGTTAAATGTAGGTTTAATAGTAAATCCAGTTAAATCAGCATTAAATTCAGATAACAATTGAGGAGTTACTTCTACACCAAATAATCTATTTACTCTAAAAGCAATTGAACCATTTACATAAGATGATAATGGACCATAACTCTTAATACCACGATTTACATTGATATTACCATATACATTCAAATCATAACTAATAGATGCAGAATTTTTAACAGCAAAGTTTGATACATATAATCCACCAATCTCTGCTTGTTGAATATACAATCCACCTAAGTCAATAATATTTAATACGTTACTATCATTTCCTACAACATACATGTAAGTTCCTTTGATATAGAAACTTGCACCTTTCAATGTACCAGATGGAATAGCTCTTACATATACAGGAAGTGCTTTGTTGGTTACATCAAATACATGAATGTTACCGGTTGTACCATCTGTTAAATATACATAATTTGCTTGTACACATACGTTAGTATAGTTTTTACCATATGCATAAAAATCAGGATCTGGAGTAAATCCGGTAAGTGTATATGTAGAAACTTGTACTGGATTAGTCTTATCAGTTAAATCATAAATATAAAACTTAGCACCTAATGCTGAAAAGAAATATCCATAATCCTCATCAATTGCCATACCTGATAATCTTGCATCTGTTCCAATAGTCACTGTAGATTTAGTTACAGGATTTCTTGGGGTAGTCATATCAAATATTGCAAACTTGGCATAATTTGTAGCAGAGTCATAACCAACTACATATGTATATTGACCTTTAGTAGAAATATCTGCAGTATAAACACCAGTTCCAAAACAAGGATACAAGTTTACAGGTGCTGAAGGATTAGAAATATCTTGTCTACAAAAATCTCCAATACGCACACCATAGAAAATACTACCATCAATACTAAATCCTTGAGGATAGTATCCACCACCAAGTGATATAGATGAAGAAAGAATTACTGGATTTTTAGCATCACCAACATTTATAATAAATGTTTTATTACTAAAACCATCAGCAGCTGATTCACAAAGCACATAAGCTAAATGGTTATATACTTTAACCATCTTAGGTGCATAGTTTTGAACACCATCAGACATAGTTAATGTAGATACTACAACTGGAACTAATGGATTTGTAATATTTACAATACTTAATGTACTACTACCTTCATTAGTAACATATGCATAGTTTTCTTCTACCCAAACAGATGTTGGAGAAGTACCAATTGTAACACTACCTACTTTTAAAGCAGCTTCTACACCAGATACTTTTACTCTTCCAGTATTTTCTATACGAGAAAAACCATACAAGGTGCTGTTAACATAATCAACAACAGAATTAAGATGACCAAACTTGGCCAATGACATGTCCGGATCATTATTTAAAAATGGATCTGGTGATAACGGAACAAATTTATTCAGTGACATGATTATACGTTAGAAGCTAATAAATAATAAGTTACACCATTAATTGATACAGCTACTTTATGTGTACTAGGTGCTGCTGCTGCGGCTGTAATAACGTTTCCTGTACCTAAAGCTAATGTACCATCAATCTTTACAGTGTGTGTTGAATTACCAATTTTAATTAAGTTATCTCCAGATACTGCTACTCCAGGACCAAAGGCACCAGAATTGCTTCCTGTAACTGTTGAGCCATAACCAACGTTAACAGAATTACTTCCAGTTACGTTTGTATTACCACCAATAGTAATACTATAATCACCAGTAACAAAAGAGTTACGAGAACCAATTGCTACAGATCTAACTCCAGTAATTGAACAAGAAGAAGAACCAATAGCTACACCAAATGAATCTGTAATTGCACCTCTACCAATTGCAATACCATTTCCGTTTGCTGCTCTATGGTATGCACCATTTCCAATTAATGTAGCACCATTTACAGAAGAGTTATATAATCCTCCAGTACCACCTTCAATTGTTGCACCATAACCTATGATAGTAGATAAATATGGATTAGCATCATTGTTGATACCCATACCAACTGTTCCAAGAATATTTACTCCACCCCAAACATATGCACCTGTATTTCGGTACATAAAAGTGTCATTATCTAAAGTTAAATTTTTAAATTTAGTATTAAGATCAGTAATAGTTTTATTTACATAAAGTGTTTTAGCCAACCCATATTCAAATTCATTATACCCTATTATTGGGGTTAAATCTGTTATTTTATTAAATTCCATCTTTTTAAATATTAATTATTTCCAAGGGGCAGATAAGATTTTAGGTTGACTAGGAGGATTAAGTTTATAACTAATCTTATCTTTAATTATATTCTTAAGATTCTCAATATGAGGTTCTCCATTTTCTGCTATAATCCATGATTCTACCATATCTTGAGTTAACTGACTATAAGGAATAAAATTCTCTATACTTTCATTAACTTCAAAATCAGCACAATCCATAATAGACTCTGATTCACCAGACTCATGTACACCAATAATTTGGTATAATACGGTTACAACATAATTTTTATTAGAAGGTGTGTTTACCACATGCATGCCTTCAATTTCAAATTTATAGTTAATCATTTTACTATCTATTATAAGATACTAAATATAATCCTTAAGCCCAAGGCAAAGGAGTGTTTTGTGGAACTACAGGAGGGTTCTTTTGAGACTCAATCTGTCCATCAATGCAAGCAGTAATAGAAAGAATACCATTCTCACCCAACTCTTCTTTAATCCACTCAACAACAATCTCGTTAGTTAATTCAGAATATGGGATAAAGTCTTGTCCTTCTTTTACAGTAAACATTTGACTTCCGTTAACAGTAGAAGAGAATTCTCCATCTACACCTTCTACGTTGTACATAGCAGTTACTACGTAGTCTTGTAATCCTTCTACAGTCTTGGTGTAGAGATTAGTAATTGTCCAATTATAAGTTGTCATTATTTTATATTTTATATTTTTTTTATTTATTATTAATAATGTGCCTGCCATGTAGTACCATCATAAGTATAAGATTTATTAGTGGTAGTATCATATACAATAAGCCCAGCCGCAGGAGAAGCAATTGCTGTACGTTGAGTAGTTGTCATACGAGGTGGTAGGAAGCCACGTGTGGTTGAGTTGACTTGTAAAACTGCCGATGAAAAATGAGAATAAGAACCCGAATCGTAAACTACAACACCAATTTGATTCCCTCCTAAATAATAATTTGCTGATAAAACATTTATAGTTGCGGGTGATAAATTGACTAATCTATTTTCAGGAATTGTTTGAATACTAAAAGCATTATAAGTTTCAAGCCTATTATTGAATAATGCAAAAGTACCATCACTAACACTTTGACCCGAACCAACCGTTAAACCCAATCTAACACTTACGCTACCACTATCATAAACTCTAAAAGTTTCCGTACCTCCACTATTCTGCACTAACAATGAAGTGGTGGCTGATGTTGATCCTGATCCTTTTATGTGAACCCTTGCAGTAGGTGTAAAATTTCCACCAATCTGTAATAAAGCAGAAGCATCACCCAATGCAAATGCATTTGAAGTAAGTGCAATAGCTCCATATCCAAGTGCAGTAGCATTACTTGGAACTGCTGTACTACTACCAGCATTAGCTCCTTGTCCAATAGCTGTACAATTTATACCACGAGCAAAAGAACCTTGACCCATTGCTGTGTTAAAGTTATATGCGCTACCATCTGCTTGAACAGTACCAAGTCCAACAGCTACGTTTCCATATCCTCCATGTGTTCCTGTAATACGACCATTTAACATTGTATTTGCACCACCTGAAGTTGGTGGAGTTAATAATCCACCCCAAGATGCAGAACTATAAATAATTAAATCATTAGTAACATCTTTTTGAATAACAAAATTAGATGCTGTCTGAGATCCACTACCAAAAATAGTTCCATCTTCTCTAAATTGTAAAACCTCAGATAATGTTGAACCATTTGCATATGTTCTAATAGCTCCTACAATACTAGTACTACCAGTTGGATTACTAGCAAAGTTTAAGTTTACTTGCTGAGAACCAGTATTACGTGTAATATTAAATCTATTATTTTCACTACCATCTTCACAATCCAAATACATATCTGATGGATCATCTGTAGAAATCCTTAAAGGACTAACTATCTGAACACCAAGGGTAGATAATTTTAAAGGAGATACATTACCAAGATTATCAGTAACACTTCTTAATGATGTAGATAATGGACCAGCACCAGACAATTGTAAACCATCTGTAACAACATAGTTGTTTACATATTCAATAATAGTATTAAGATGCCCAAATTTGGCAACTTCAAAATCCTGACTGTTTCTAATAAAAGGATCAGGTGATTTGGGTATGAATCTTTCTAAAGGCATGAGTTACTTCTTATTAAAAATATAGTCATAAAAAATGGAAAATACACCAGTCCAAGTGATATAATATATTAACCAATCAATATAAGGATTAATTATTGGGGTGTAGCAAACTATGCCTAGCACAATAAATAGGATAAAGAAAGCTTTAAAGAAATGATATGCATCTGTAAGCCATACAAATATTGTAGAGCTATAGATAAATCTTTCTTTATACCTAGGGTAAAATCCAAAATAATACCAAGCTTTTACTGGAGGTTGTAATGGATCTGCCCATTTATACTTCCAACTTATTCTTGGATCCCACCATTCCGGATTAAATTTAGAGAAAATACTTTGGTCATATCTTCCTATGATTATATCCATTAAGGCATTTATAATACCTGTAAGAACTATTAGTATAAGTGTTATCATTATACTTAATTAGAACCTGGTGGAAGGTACGAGCCTCCACCAGGTTTATGATTGTTATTAGAAAGAACCGCCAGTGATAGGGTTACGCATAACAATTTTCAACACCTTTGTAGGATCTTTAACCCAGATCGCAGGCATTGTTTGGCTCATGTATACACGGTATCCATTGAACTGACCAGAGCTTTGGAAGCCTTGAGTACGTCCCATGTAATCCATAGTACCATTTTGGTAGAACCACTTCAATTGATTGTCCCAAGACAATTTCAACATGTAAATATTATCATTAGTGTTATCAGTGATATCAAAAATGATATAGTTATAAGAAGACAATGGGAAACCATCAATCAAGGGGTTTTCAATATCGTTAGTGTGCAAGTTGTCAAATGCAGGGTTCAATACAAACTTAACGTTAGCCAAGAAAGGAATTACATAGCTGGTGTAAGCAAATCCAAAGTTCAAGTCCATTCCCTTACCAGTAATAGCACCAATTTCTTGAGCATTGATGATCATACCAGACTGGATAGCCTCTTTCTTAATTGCTTCATTAACCAACTTCATACCACCCATACCAGTTTGAACAATCAACTGACGCTTAGGATCTGGACCTTGGAAGTCAACCTTACCCAAGTAGAAGTTATAGATTTCAGACTTGAACAAATCCAAGTTGAAGCTAGACTTGTTGTATACACGCTTAAAGCTGTTATCCAACTGCTTCCAAAGACCCACTGACAAGCGGATATCATCTGGACCATCTTGCTTAATCTTACCACCTTGTCCCCACATTAAGTAGGTCTCAATGTCATTAGCTACTTTAGTCAAGTGAGCTGCTTCCATTGTAGTCAAGAAAGTACGGGTCAAGTTACCATTGTCAAACGCACGCTTAACTGCATCTTTACCCATAGTTTGTACCATAGATTCCAAACTAGTTACAGAAGGATCCATAGTCTTGTCAAAGTTACGCCAGATTTCAGTTACAGGAATAGTACCATCTGCGTTCAAACCACCCTTCAACATCAAGTCAGCACGGCTAGAAATTGAATAGTGTACGTGAGCTTCTGCACCACCTACGTAGTTGTAGAATTCACGGAAACCAGCACCATAGTGTCCAATATCAGAGAAACGCTCACCGTATTCACCACGAGCAGAACCTTTACGGAACATTTTAGTACCAGAAGCCAAGTACTTATTGTCCAAAGAAACACCATTGCTGTTGTTTACCAATTGAACAGTGTAGATGAAACCATCACCAGTAGGGATAATGTCATCAGCAGTGATGTACATTTCCAAACCATTGTACTTGTCATAAGTAACGATGTCACCATGTCCAAAAATACGCTTGTTTAATTTTACTTGGAAAGTAGTACCATCAATACCCTTAGTAGTGTTAGTAGAATCAATGTCAGTTACAATGTAAGGAAGATCTTGAGCAACAGGAACCTGCCACTTGTACTCTCCACGAGCGTTGTCTACATTGATGATGTTCTTGCCACCAAAGCTAGAGAACTGGTACAAAGGCATTTCAACCTTTTGAGCCATAGCCCAAATGTCTACTGGACCTAAATCCATAGGTTCACTGCTTTTCAGCATGTTTACGAGGTGGTATGAATCTACGTGAGAACTAGCTTGGTAGCTGGTATCACGCAAAAATATACCATTGTTTAAAACTGGAGTTGCCATAATTATTTATTTGTTTTGTGTTGTTTGTGTTGTTAAAATCTTTTAAAAATGTTTGTCTGTCTTGCAATCTTACGCTGTTTAGGCTCCTCTTTTTCTTCAGCTACAGTGCTAGAGATCTTTCTAGACTGTTCTGTTTTAAGTTGCCTTACAGTGTTTTCAACCACTTTGTTTTTGCCTTGCTCCATAATCTTTGACTTATATCCATCTGGATCAGCCAATAACCATAGTGCTTCAGCTACTAATGGGTAGTTAGGTTCTACAAATTGATGCTTCTCTAACAAATGTCCCAATAGGTTTGTATTTCTTCCTGAGATAGATGGGTAATTAGGTTGTACAAGACCAGCATATAACATAGACTGGGTTTTCTTATCCAACTTAATACCGGACAATTCTGAAGGCTTAAGGGCTTCATATACGTTATCCATATATGCTGATGCCGCTTGTTCTTGTTGTGCCTTTAATTGCTCTTGTTCAGCAATCTTTTGGGCTACAATAGACTCTTGCATTCTGTCCAACTTTGGTTTAAACTTATTAGCTTGTTGTTCTAGCTTACCTAAGTCTTTCCAAGTTACAATCTCCTCATCAATTTCCTCATCATTGCCAAATCCAGTGGCACGCAAGTATGAACGTACAATCTGTTCCTGATCCATCTCATCTGTTGGATCTAAACCACGTACCTCTTCTACTTGAGCTAATGCACTGAATAGACCTTTAAGGTCATTACCTCCGTTTGCTACATATTGTGCAGCATACTGAAGTTCTTCAGGAAGTGCTTCAAAGAACTCTTTTGGAGTTTGCTCTTTAATTGCCCGCTCCTTTTCTTCAAAGTTAGCTTGCAAGAGTTCCTTCCAATCTTTAAGAGAGTATTCATCCATTGGCTTCTCATCTTCAAAGCCAATTAATACACCCTCTTCAATTAGTTTAGAGAAGGTTTCTACCATACCACTCTTATCTACCTTAGGTCTACCTCCTTTGGGTGACTCCTCCTCATTAATTAAGTCATCAACATCACTTGTTAACTCATTTAATAAGTCATTAGCAGTTTGAGCAGCAGGCTTAAGATTTCCATCTTCATCCTCCTCTTGTTTGTCTAAGAACGTTAAATCCGTTTTAGGGGTTGAAAAAAAACCAGGTTTCTTTTCTTCCTCTGTTGGAAGCACAATACTATCTGCTCCCGGAGCTCCACCAAAGATATCATCAATGTTGATATCTACTTGTTGTACGGTGGTTTGCTCATTTGGTTTTGTTTCACTCATATAGTTGGTTATTTTATTTTGTAGTGTACATTAAGAATATAATATATTACTTTTTATAAACTTTAAAAATTTGTTTTTAAAGCTGTATTTTTTGTAATATAAGGCTATTACTTTTTCTTGTTGTCTGGCTTGTCGTATTTGTTCTTATTAGTTCTAGCTATCTCTAATTGCTTATTAGCTATTTCCCTTTGTGATGCTAGCTTTTCACGCTCAATTGCCATCTTATCCATGTTAACAGCTTTCTGTGTAGCAGCAGATTCTTTTTTCAGATCCATTTGTTGCTGAAACTCTTCACTCTTACGGATATCTTTCATTGCATCCTGGTAATCTGACATCTGATTTTGGTTAACATCTACAGCAGCACCATAACCAGCAGCTCTAATTTCAGCAATTACAATATCATTCTGTCTATTCTTCTCATTCTCTTCAGATTCAAACTGCATCTTCATCATAGCTTCTTGAGTCTTAGCTTGTAAAGCTTGTTCCTGCATAGCTTGTTGTTGCTGCATTTCTTGCTGACGTTGAGCTTGTTGCTTTTCTTCAGCAGACTTAAGGATATGAGTAACTTCAGAGATAGACTCAGCTTTCATGATATTACCTAAGTCATAGATAGAAGCACCGGCAGTGTTATTTGTAAGAGCTAATTGCTTCAATTGTTCTAGCGTAGCTCTATGGTTTGTCTTAGTTGTACAGAAGATATTAAAATCTCTGAGCAATAAGTCAGTACCATTCATCTCAAAATTAACCTTTTCATCAGTAGAAGTGATATACTGCAATCTGATAGAAGGCTTGGTTGATTGATAGTATTGAGCTAAGTCTGTACGCATCTGATGCACACGAGGCATTAAGTAATCACAGTGATTAATAAAATATGTCTCAGTTTGTGCATAGGAGTTTGATACAGCCATTCTAACGCCTGTAGCGGTAGCTTGCTCCACTTGCTCTCCTAAACGCTGTGGTGTGATCCCTATGACCTCAAAAGCTTGCTGCTTAAAGTAGTTAGCTAATTGAGTTCTAGACATCAAACGTTGTGTCTGTTCTAAGTTTAATACTTGGTAATGTTGAAAATTAAGAGCATTCTCAGTGTTAGTAATAGAAGTATCTAATGGTAACATCTGGAAGTTCTTCATTGCAACATAAGCTTTTGCCAAGTTGTTCTTTCCCCAATCTTCTCCCAATGAGTGTCTAGGTAAAGCATTCTGATCTAACATGATCACAGTACCTAATTCATCTACAAGAATATCAGCAATCTGGTTGTTAACAATGTTATAACCAATCTGATAAGGCTTCATCAAATCTACAAGAGATGTAGACTTAGTGTTTCTATCTGAGAATACAGATCCTTCTACAGGTAATTTACAACCGTACAATGTAGCATCTCCTTTAAATTGGAAAGGTACACGTCCGGGTTTTGATTCATTAATACCAATGTAGATAGGATTAATACCACCAGCATTGTTATTCATACCAAAGTATGCAGGATAGTTAGGTCCAATCTTTACACCGCCCCATACTTCATTAATCCAAATCCAATCTATATGCTCACCGGCAATTAGATTCTCTTTATTCTTATTCTTAAATAATGTAGTATCATACAAAGGTTTCTGAGTAATCTTATATGACTCATCTACAACATCTTGAATTACTTGACCATTCTCATCAATCTTAGTTAAGTGTCCTACTTTACGCTGTGACTTCCAGTAGATATGAGCAACACGTAACATATCCGTGTTCTTATAATCTACATAATCCTCAGACTCAGACATGATGTAACTAACAATATCATTACCGGCTGTACTATTTTGCTCCCAGGTAGACATAAACTGTCTGTACTGTAAAGAAGGCATGTTAGTATTCCACTCATGTGATTTAGTAGCATCATAGTATGATCCATCATTCTGATAACCTTCTAAAGGATAACCAGCAGCTCTTGTAGGATAAATAGCCTCCATAGAACGCAACTGATCATCAGTCA
>JACCDP010087701.1_pt1 | contig 11042 bp, 8 predicted proteins | sample 7445841 | NCBI WGS metagenome assembly JACCDP01 (sample SAMN15323441, study PRJNA562643) | freshwater metagenome | isolation source: river surface water | place: USA:Blue River Watershed | collected 2017-08-17
CGACCTGCAGGTAAACCTTTTGCAGGTTATTGGGAATTCCCCGGCGGTAAAGTCGAACAAGGTGAATCAGTGTTGGATGCACTCAAACGTGAGTTTGAAGAAGAAGTGGGTGTACAGATTTTATCTGCTGATCCTTGGTGTGGCGTAGAACATGTTTATCCACACGCACATGTGCGCTTACATTTTTTCATTAGCCGTGCATGGAAGGGTGAACCTGAAGCGCGTGAAGGGCAAGAGCTTGCATGGCAGGGCAGTGTGGCGGTTGAACCAGTTCTACCTGCAACTGTACCTTTACTTGAGTGGTTAGATAGAATTCGCTACGGTGAACCGCTGTGATGAATTGAATGCATCTGTCAGAGAGACAAAGACAGCGATTAATTTAATTCAGGGTCTTGATCTTCTACCGGCATTGCACCGGGTATCACATATTTTTCTTCTGCCCAAGCGCCTAAATCAATTTGCTTGCAGCGCTCTGAACAAAAAGGGCGAAATTTATTTTCTTCACGCCATACTACTTTGGCTTCGCAAGTCGGACAGTTAACAGTAGTCACCATAAGCTGCCGACTAACTTAGAAATTACACAGTGTCAGTTCAAACGGAACATCACCTTCAAATGCTTTCGGTTTGAGGTCGCCGTCTTGTGACATAAAACGTATCCACAACACATACTTGTTGGCAGAGATCTCTGGAATAGCGCCGAGGTTTTCATCAATCGCTAAACGCAATAATTGATACGTGCGTCCTTGTAGCATTTGTTGGAAGTTACCTGCAGTGGCAACTGCATCGGAAGCGCGACCTGATTCACGTAACAAACGCAAAATAATCGTGATCGCTGAGAACATAGGTTCTAGTGGACCAAACCAATGCATGATGTCAGCACGACGTTGATCAGCTGATAATTTTTGCCACGCAAAATAAGAAGGCAAATCAAACTCACAAGCACCGCCAGGAATAATGGTGCGACCACGTATGCTCATCAACCATTCATTGTCACGAATATGTTGACCAGTTTTGCCTTGCATAGAAATAAGTGCATTTGCCGTTTTTTCTACGTCATGCAAAATCGCATTGAGTCTATCCGCTTCTACGTTGGGATTCGATTTAAAACTGGCTAGTGTTTGCTTTTGACGCTCAAGCTCCTGCAAGAGATCAGACTTTAAGTCCGCGCGTCCGCATACCTCGAGCATTTCGAAAATCGTAGTGAGTGCCACATGATGTTGGAGTGGATTGTTTTGCTGTACGAAGAAGCAAAATTTGTCGTACAGATCCTCCAGCCGCAACATGGTGCGAATACGCTCATTGAAAGGGTATTCGTAAACGGTCAAAGTGCCAGTCCTTAAGAGTTGATTAGAAAGTAACCAGCGAGATTCTGAACTAAGTGTGGGGAAAATACAAACATCTATCCGCCTTTTGCGCTCATTTTTTCGTCGATAGGCCTAGATATAAATTATGCAACTCGTCTACTTGGGTTTCTAGCGTTCCTAAATCGCTCTCATTGAGGATGACATCGTCCGCCGCTGACTGTCGCTCTGCCCTTGTAACCTGCGCTTGCATGATGTCAGCGACCTGTTTTTCCGTCAGATGATTGCGTCGCATCACACGCTCGCGCTGCAATTTTTCACTACAGTCCACCACCAGTATGCGGTCCACTCTGTCACGCCATTTGCCTGATTCCACTAGCAGCGGCACCACAAAAATCAAATAGGCACCACGCGCTTCGTCAGCCGCTAGGCGCGTTTGCGTAGCTATCATGGGGTGCAGAATAGCTTCTAGCACCAATCTGGCACTGGGGTTGGTGAACACATGCTCACGCATAGCGCTGCGATCGAGAGAGCCATCGGCAGCGATGAAGGCAGCGCCAAATTCTGCGCGTATGGCAGGCATGGCGAGCCCGTCAGGTTTGGTGAGAGCGTGGGCTATCTGATCCGTATCAATCACACTTGCGCCGCGTGCCTGAAATAAATCTGCTACTAAGGACTTGCCGCTTCCTATTCCGCCAGTCAGGCCGATAGAAAATAAACGGGAATCAAGAGAAGTAGGTGGATGGACTGCGCTCATACCGCCATGATGCCATCAAAGCGGATAGCCCAGATAAAGCTCAATCAGAGGTTTGCCAGCTAATAAAGCAACCAAGCCCGCCAGCGCAAGAAAAGGCCCGAAAGGAATCGGGTGCTCACGTTGATGACCACGAAATAAAATCATGATCAAACCTATCGCTGCACCCAGTGCCGAGGACAGCAATACAATCAGAGGCAGCATCATCCAACCTAACCAAGCGCCCAATGCCGCTAGCAATTTGAAATCACCGTAACCTATGCCTTCTTTTCCAGTGATAAAACGAAATACCCAAAACACCATCCATAAGAACAGATAACCTGCTGCTGCGCCTTTGACAGCATCACTCAATGGTACGAACACGCCATTGAGGTTGATTAACAAACCCAGCCATAGCAAAAGTAGAGTCAGATCATCGGGCAGGGTTTGTGTATCAATATCAATAAACGTCATCGCAATCAGCATCCACACAAAAACAAGCGCAGAAATTCCTGCAAGCTCACTGCCTAGTTGCCATACGACGATGGCAGACAAGAAGCCAGTCGCAAATTCTATGAAGGGATAACGTGGAGAGATTGTTGCGCCACAGTTGCTGCAACGACCGTGTAATTTGAAATAACTAAAAACAGGAATAATTTCTTTGAAACTAAGCGTGTGTCCACAAGCTGGGCAAGCTGAGCGCGGTACGATCAAGTTATATCTATCTTCATGCACAAGAGGTTGATCTTGTTCTAGTGCTAGATAATTATCAGATTCTCTTTGCATCATGATGGGAATGCGATGAATGATGACATTCAAAAAACTACCCACGCACAAACCTATGACTAACCACAACAAAGTAGCTGACAAGGTACCAGCAGGTGCCAATAAAAATGGTAGTAAAGTATTATTCATTAGACTACTGATCCCAACTGAAAAATAGGCAGATACATTGCAATCACTAAACCACCTATCACGACGCCTAAGATAACCATGATGATAGGTTCCATTAAAGTAGAGAGCGATGCAACTGCGGCATCGACTTCTTCCTCATGAAATTCAGCGACTTTAGATAACATTTGATCTAGCGCGCCAGACTCTTCACCAATAGCGACCATTTGCGTCACCATGGCAGGAAATACTTTTGTTGTTTGCATGGCGGATACTAGACTAGAACCGCTACTTACTGCAGAACTAATTTTACGAGTGGCCTCTAAATAGACGGCGTTACCAGCACCACCACCTACTGAATCCAAAGATTCTACCAAGGGTACACCAGCTGCAAACATGGTCGATAAAGTGCGCGTCCAACGTGCAATGATGGCTTTACGTATGACAGCACCAAATAGAGGTAATTTTAATAACAATTTATCGGTAGCGATTTGCATAGCAGGTGAGCGCTTCCAAGCGCGAATAAAGAATATGGAACTGATAACTAGCACTGCTGCGACCCAATACCAATAGCTCACAAATTTATCAGATAGCCAAATCACTATTAAAGTAGGCAGAGGTAACTCAGCGCCAAAACTAGCAAATACATCTTTGAAAGCAGGGATGACCCAAATCATGATGACGGTCGTCACAATTGCTGCCACACCTAAAATCGCCACCGGATAAATCATAGCGGAACGAATTTTTCTTTTTACAGCCAAAGTTTTTTCTTTATAGAGAGCTAGTCGAGTGAGGATTTCTTCCAAAATGCCGGCTTGCTCACCTGCAGCGATCAGATTACAAAATAAGGCATCAAAATAATCAGGATGGCGCTTGAATGCTTCGTGCAGGCTACTACCTGTTTCTATGTCAGCACGTATCTCTTGTAAGAGTTTTGAGAAGCTAGGATTAGCATTGCCTTGAGAAATAATATCGAAAGACTGTAGCAAGGGAACACCCGCTTTAATCATGGTGGATAGTTGGCGCGTAAAAAAGCAAATATCTTTTTCAGAAATTTTTTTGCCTTTGGCAAATTGCTTTTTTTTAATTTGACCCACAGAGATACCTTGTCTTCGTAAAGTGGCAGCGATGCTGCTTTGACTTAAAGCGCGTAACTCGCCTTGTACAGCTTTACCATTTTTATCTTTGCCTTGCCACGTGTAGAGCGTTTCAGTTTGCACTTGAGTGCGTGCTGTATTGGCAGTTACCATATGCGCTCCTATCTAACTTTATTGGTTCGTACAGCTAAGGACTTCTTCTAGGCTTGTCATACCTTGTTTCACTTTGACTAAACCGGCTTGACGTAAAGTTTTAATGCCATCACGTTTAGCTTGCGCTTCAATTTCCATCGCGGTACCTTGGGTAAGAATAATTTTTTCCATCGCTGACGTGATGGGCATCACTTGATAAATACCAACTCGACCTTTGTAGCCTGTTTGATTACATTGATCACAACCTGTTGGACGATAAGCAGTCCAACTACCATCACACTCAGAGCTATCAAAACCAGCTTTGATGAGCAATTCATCAGAATAGGTGGCCGCTTGTTTGCATGAACAAAGTCGGCGTGCTAAGCGTTGCGCGGTAATTAAATTTACTGCAGATGCGATGTTGAATGGCGCAACACCCATGTTTAATAAGCGCGATAAGGTAGCGGGAGCATCATTGGTATGTAAGGTAGAAAAAACCATATGGCCAGTCTGTGCGGCTTTAATCGCAATGTCAGCCGTCTCCAGATCACGTATTTCCCCTACCATGATGATGTCAGGATCTTGTCGTAAAAATGCTTTGAGAGCGACTGGAAAAGTCAGTCCTGCTCGTTCATTAATATTGACTTGATTGACGCCGGGTAGATTAATTTCTGCCGGATCTTCGGCAGTGGCGATGTTAATGCCTGGTTGATTCAAAATATTTAAGCAGGTGTAGAGAGAGACTGTCTTCCCAGAGCCAGTAGGTCCTGTGACTAACACCATGCCATAAGGTCTTTGAATAGCTTCCAGTAGCAAGGCCTTTTGTTCTGGTTCATAACCAAGTGCATCGATGCCTAAGGTGGCTTGGCTACCATCAAGTATACGCATCACGATTTTTTCACCAAACAAAGTCGGCAAAGTAGAAACACGAAAATCAATACTGCGTGATGCAGAGACATTTAATTTCATACGCCCGTCTTGTGGCACTCTTTTTTCTGAAATATCTAAGCGTGAAATGACTTTAATACGCGAAGCAATTTTATCTTTGATGGCTAATGGTGGTTGTGCAATGTCTCTTAAGACACCATCGATACGAAAACGTATGCGATAAAATTTTTCAAATGGCTCAAAATGTAAATCCGATGCACCCATGTTAATCGCATCATTTAATATTTTTTGTAAGAAGCGAACTACGGGAGCATCATCAATCTCAGCATTACTTTCATTTTTCTCATTTATGATTTCTATGTCATTGATCAGAGCAGTTTGATCAATCTCATCACCTATTAGCTCATTGAGATTTTGTTCAGCGCTTTGTCCTAATCGATTAATTAATTCCATCAATTGCTTATGCGAGACAACGATGGGCTCTACTGCTAAGCCAGTCTGAAATTTAATTTGATCTAAAGCCTGAGTTTGTGTGGGGTCAGCAATTGCAATCGAGAGCTTGTTGTCGCGTTTAGATAAAACGACGACTTGTTGATTTTTTATAGTTCGACTATCTATGAGCTTATCTGGTAAAGACTGCAAATTGATTGCATTGAGGTCGAGTAAAGGACAAGAAAAAGTCTTCGAGCAGAATTCAGCAAGCGTAGTTGAGCTGATGAGATTATTTTTTAACAGTGCTTCAATGAATGGTATTTTTTGCGACTGACTTTGACGCTTGATTGCTTCAAGTTGTTGCGCATCAAATAAATTAGCCTGCAACAGAGCTTGAGGTAGTCCGGAAAAAGCATGATGAAGGGTAATGGATGACGACATGATTGCCTACCATACTAGCAATCATGCAACTTACGCTATCAACAACCTCTCTTACACAGGCGAGTAAGTTAAGTGAGGCAAGTCATGCAAAGGCTTGATGTGAGCTTGCAACAAGCGAGAAAATAATCAGCTCGCATTAAGATACTACTTGACGGTAGAGTTTTACCATTTTGATCGCTTGATTTTGTACTTGCACGATTTCAATTACGCAATCATTAATTTTTAAACTGACGCTAGCTTCTGGAATATCTTGCAATATTTCTAGTAACAGACCATTTAAAGTTTTTGGACCTTCTAACGGCAAATTTAAATGTAGGCGTTTATTCACATCGCGTAGTGATATGCCGCCCTCTAATAAGCAAGTGCCAAATTCATCCCAATCGAATTGATCGGCGCGCGTAGCACCTGGCGTGGAAGTCGTGAATTCACCGACCATTTCTTCAATAATGTCATCCAAGGTGACAAGGCCTTGTACTTCGCCATATTCATCCACGATGATAGCTAAGCGTTCTTGATTCTCTTGGAAGTATTGTAGTTGGGTGAATAAATCTGTGTCGGAAGGAATGAAATACGGTGTAGTGAGTAATTCACGAAAATCTTCCGCCGTGATTTCACTTTCTTGAGTCAGCAACATCATCACTTTGCGCACATGCAAAATGCCTATGATTTGATTGATTTCACCATCATGCGCGAGTAATTTATTGTGATAGCAAGTCGCTAATTGATGTTTAATCTCTTCTATAGGTAGCGAGAGATTTAAAGTTTCAATTTGAGCGCGTGGCGTCATCACATCTTCTACCGTGACACGTTCTAGATCAAATAAATTTAACAAAATACTTTTATGTTTGATGGGAATAAAATTCCCACCTTCTAACACCATAGAACGTAATTCTTCCGGTGATAAGCGCTGATCACGCGCACCGCTGCCAGTTTTAATGCCCATAATTTTTAATAAAGCGCGTACAAATAAATTCACAAACCAAATGACAGGTGTAGATAAAGCCATTAAAGGCTTAATCACATAAGCAGCAGGTAGGGCAATGCGTTCTGGATAAGTGGCACCTACGACCTTAGGTGTGATTTCTGCAAACACGATAAGAAGGAATGCAACCACACCGGTTGCAATCGTGATGACGGATTCTTCATTACCAAAAGCAGTGATAGCAAGTGCAGTCACTAATGCAGTCGTCATTGCATTTAGCACAGTATTGGCAATCAAAATCAGGGAAAGTACGCGGTCAGTATGATCGAGCAGCCAAAGTGTGATGATGGCAGCACGCGAACCACGGCGTGCCATATGCTTTACACGATGACGATTTAACGCCATCAGTGCAGTTTCTGAAATAGAAAAAAATGCAGAAAGTAAAATCAGTGCAATCAGCGCTGCGAGTTGCACCCACAAGGGTACGCTATTCATGGCTTACCGTTAGAGTCCTATGTAAATAAAAAATGAGTATAGCTGAAGCTTTGCAAGGTTTAGTCAGGCAGATATGATTAGTAATGTTCATGGCCCTCGTGCAAACTCCAGATGGCATGCGTATCGAGTAATAATCTTGAATAAGCTTCCAAAGCATTAAGTTGCGCTAATTCGGCTTGATTCAGTGCTTCAATCGCATGACGACGCGCTAACAGTGTTTCAGCGAGAGAGGCTTCGCCTAATTCATAAGCACGTGAAGCAAGCCGCGCATTGTTTTCAGTTTGGATTGAAATAGTTGCCATAGTCTGCCACAAGCTTTTTGCAGTCAGCGCAGTAATACTGACTTGACTCGCCATGGCTTCTACTTTCACTCTGGTTTCTTGTGCGCGTTCCTGAGCCACGTCTGCGCGAGCTAAAGCCACCTCAGCTTGCCTGCGGCGATATTCGCCGGGCAACGGCATAGATAAACTCAGTCCTAAAATTTTTTCACTGCCACCACGCTCTTGCACCATACGCACACCAATTGTGGGGTCAGGTGTTTTATCTAATAAAATTCTTTCAGCAATCAGTTTTTCATTTTGCGCTGTGCGTTCTGCTAATTCTAATTCATGATTATCGGTGAGAATTTTTTCACGCCACAAGGCCAGACTGCCTGCCACATCAGGCGGCTCAGCTAATGTTGTGGATGCATGCAAGGCAATGCTAGGAAATCTTTTCTCTAATTCTGCTGCTAATAATTCAGTGCGACGTGCGGCTTGCATTTGCGCGGATTGCGCCTTAGCTAATTCAGTTTCTGCTAGTATGATTTCCAAGCGAGGCGCATCGCCGGCTTTAAAGCGTTTCTCTGCAATTTGCAATTCGCGTTGTAGTACTTGTGCATATTCTTGTAAACGTCGCGTCTGACGCTCTTCACGCAACCAGTTAAACCACAAAGCCATTAAACTACGCGCCGCTTCATGCCAACTATCAGCTAAAGCAGCATCAGCAACTTCAATACTATTTTTTCCTATTGCGACATCTTTATCTGCTTTGCCTCCGTAGCGAATGGCACGTTCTACCGCAATTTCATTATCATAATAATTATTCCCTAGGCGTTCTCTGCGCTGTTGTCCAGTTGCGCGCGCAATCCATTCATAAGGGCCTACACGTAATCTTTCTGCATTCGCCTTTTCAGCAATTAAATTAGCGCGACTCGCGCGTAATTGCGGTAAATTTTCTAAAGTGTTTTTAACCTGTATCGCCGGTGGTAACCATGTTGGGTAAATAGTAGATTGAACTTCAGGCTGAGTTTGTGCTTGAACAGATATTGCGGCTATGTGTAAACAACAGAGCAGGCTAAAGCGATAAATCAGTTTCATTGTTCAGCCTCCATGCCGAAGCGCTGAAATAAACCGGGTAGTAATACTAAAGTTAAAAAGGTGGAGCTGACTAACCCACCTATCACGACAATAGCGAGTGGACGTTGAATCTCCGAACCTGGGCCGGTCTGTAAGAGCAGAGGTAATAAACCAAAGGCAGCAATACTTGCTGTCATCAGCACAGGACGTAGTCTGCGTTTTGCTCCTTCGGTGACTACTTGTAATGCAGTGAGACCTTGCTCTTTTAAATAATTAAAATGGGTAACCATCACTAAGCCATTTAATACAGCGATACCCATCAGTGCAATGAAGCCAACAGAAGCGGGTACAGATAAATATTCTTGAGTAATTAGTAAAGCAAACACACCGCCTATGAGTGCAAAAGGAATATTCAATAGCACTAGCAAGGCTTGTCTGATTGAATTAAAAGTCATAAATAGCAAAACAAAAATCAGCAACAAAGCGATAGGTACAACGATGGCTAAACGTTTCATAGCTCGTTGTTGATTTTCAAATTGACCACTCCAGTTGATGCGATAACCAGTAGGTAAAGAGAATTGTTTCAGAGCAGTCGCTTTTGCTTCATCTACAAAGCCCACTAAGTCGCGATCACGAACATTGGCACGTATCACTACCATGCGTGATGAATTTTCTCGTTCGATTCTGACAGGACCATCCATAGGCACTAAACGCGCTAATTGCGCTAAAGGTAGCGCACGACCATCTGAAATTGGCAGTCGTAAAGATTCAAATAAGGCGGGCGACATATGAAGCGCAGCACTGCCACGTACCAGTAATGGTAAACGGCGTCCTTCTTCTATCACCACACCTACAGTGCGACCTTCAATCAAAGCACGCAAATCATTTTGTACATCTTCTACGCTTAAACCAAAACGTCCTATCGCTTGCCGATCTAATTCCACTTGCATGTACTGCATGCCAGAATTTTTAATTGTGATCACATCTTCATTGCCTGGTATGGATTTAAGCAAAGTCACCATTTTTTCTGCAAGATCATTTAATACGAGTAGGTCAGGTCCATAGATTTTTACAGCGACATCACCAAGCACACCCGACAACATTTCTGAAGTGCGCATTTGTATTGGTTGTGTAAAGCTGATATTTAAGCCTGGGAAGTCATTACCAATTTGTCGTAATTGATCAATGAGTTTTTGTTTATCCGGATCGCGCCATTCGCTCTGGGGCTTTAACACCATAAAGGTATCGGTTTCATTTAAACCCATAGGATCTAAACCGATTTCATCTGAACCTATACGCGCAATAATGCTTTGCACCTCTGGTACTTCTTGCAAAATTCTGCGCTGTAAAGCCATATCAATCTCATTTGATTTTTTGAGATTAATAGAAGGTAGTTTTTCTATCTGCATCAGTACATCGCCTTCATCCAAAGTGGGCATAAAAGATTTGCCTAAAAATGGAAAGGCGATTACTGCAAGTAGTAAGGCAGTAAGTGCTGCAGTTAAAACTTTACGTTGATTTTTTAAAGACCAATCTAGTAGGGCGGAATAAATTTTATCGAGATGACGCACTAACCACGGCGTTTCATGGGTAACTTGCTTCAAAATAAATGACGACAGAACAGGTATCACTGTCAGAGATAAAATTAAAGAAGAAGCAAGCGCAAAAACAATCGTCAGTGCTACTGGTGTAAATAATTTTCCTTCTAACCCTTGTAGAGTAAGCAGAGGTAAAAATACGATGATGATAATGGCAATCCCTGCTGTCACAGGTGCTGCAACTTCAGAAGCAGCTTGTAAGATTAAATTTGGTAAAGATAATTCTTGATGCTTTTGTTCTGCAATGCGCGCTTCTATGTTTTCAACTACCACCACAGCAGCATCGACCAACAAGCCAATCGCAATCGCTAAACCACCTAGTGACATTAGATTAGCGCTGAGTCCAAAGTAATGCATGAGCAAAAAAGTGCTTAAAGCGGAGAGCGGTAAGATCACCGCTACTACAAATGCTGCGCGCAAATTACCAAGAAATAGAAATAATAAAAACAATACAAGAACAATCGCTTCGCCTAATGCTTTAGTCACTGTGCCGATGGCGCGTTCGACTAAATCACCACGATTGTAAAAAGTCTTGATCACTACACCTTTAGGCAGTTGTCGATTCAGTTCCTTGATTTGTTCAGTCACGTGATCGACTAATTCACGTGCATTCGCACCACGCAAACTCAGCACCAAGCCTTCAACCGCTTCGTCTTTACCGTCTTTGGTCACGCTGCCATAACGAGTGAGGCTACCGATTTGTACTAAGGCCACATCGCCGACGCGCACAGGTAAACCACCGCGCATACCGAGTGAAATAGCACGCACATCATCG
>JACCDP010317036.1_pt1 | contig 11041 bp, 9 predicted proteins | sample 7445841 | NCBI WGS metagenome assembly JACCDP01 (sample SAMN15323441, study PRJNA562643) | freshwater metagenome | isolation source: river surface water | place: USA:Blue River Watershed | collected 2017-08-17
TGGAAATATAAATGTACTGTGAGTACTTGGGATTCAAGGAAAGAGTATTACGAACTTTGACATGATCTGCAGTTCTACCCTTGTTCAGGGCAAGTCTAGTAGGGGCTAGTGTTTCATTTTCAAATCCACGAATATACGCCTTGCCAGGAGTAATTTCTGCCACAAATTTTGATCGGACACCGCCATTTTCAGCTGGGTATACTCCATTGTTGAATCCAGACTTCAGGTGTTCTCTGACACTTACTTCCAATCCACCTACAACATAATCACCAGATTCGTCATATGTTCTACGAGCTAGACTTTTTTCCAATTCATTGTACTTGGGATATCTGGAGTGTTCTTCCAGCACACCTTGATTGAACCGCATAATTTCCACATAATCATCGCTAATAGCTGTACCAAGTGGCAAGGTAGTAAGTTCTAGAGTTATCTTGTGACGATCAGCACCAGGAGCGGCGTAATTGTATGATCCTTGGGCTGGATCCAATAGGGTCTCATCCTCATCAGAATCAACAATTGATTCGATAATTTTTAGCAAGACATAGCAGCTGGGTTCTTGTGAATATTTTGATATTACTGTAGATTGTTTAGAAACTCTGACAAAATCACCATTAATGTAATATACACCTTCGTTAATAAATGCCATTGAACCAAATCCAGTGGCATCAGCTGTGGCGGTTTCCAACTGAACTGATGGAAATCCAGTAACTGTCAATATTTCAGACTCCAAGAATACAGATGAAGGGTTACCCAAATTAGTGCCACCCGATCGATAAGATACAAACAAGGTTACTGGGTCAGAACCACTAGAAGGTATGTATTTTCTAATAATGGCAACAACACCAGTTGTATTGCCTGTAATTTCCGCACCTTCCAGGGTGGTAAAATCAAAATCACTTTGAATAGACGATACGATATTCATTTTAACGTACGGTACATTCAGGTCAGACAAGGAATTACCAGGAATAACCACTGAACCATGTTTAAAAATATGATTGCCAAATTTTTTAATTTGATCCTGTATAATAGTCTGCAGCTGAGTCAACTCTCTGGCTTGAACTGAAACCCCTGGCTTGAATAAGATTTTATAAAAATTCTTATCTTCGCTGAAATCGTCATAGTAAGGACTTACATTAAATGATAGTTTCGACATATTTTTTAAAAGTTTAAAACTGTTCTAAAAGTTACTGACTGATCAGCGGTTTGATTGTACGGTTCTCTATTTTCTACAAATAAAATATCACCAGTTCTTCTGTCAATATCTGGTGAAACAACACCAGTTACAATAAAAGAAGTCACAGAACCTTTGATATTTAGGACATCTTGAGCAACTATTTTTTTATTTGCCAAGGGTAATATGAGCAGGCGTTTGGTCAGTTGGTCTACAGATATAATTCTGAACTCTGCATTATCCCCATTGGTCAGTACCGTATCTACTGTGTATGGTGTAATATCTGTTATATTAGTATCTACAATGTACGAGCAATTTAGAGAACTGGTTTGTATAATTTTTCTATACTCTGATGTCAGAACTGTAAACGATTTTGCCGGATCAGAAGCCAGCATAACCAGATCGCCCAATAAAATTTCAGTTCCAGATCCCTCCAACACCATTCCCTTACCAGATACTCCAACCAAGATAGCAGTTATTCTAAACATTTTTTGTACACCAGACCTGAGCACATATACATCCAAGCCTGCTGCAAAATCTGCAATTGTAGTACCTGATGTAAAATTACACACCACCGAGTATGAGTTGGCATCTACTGCAGAAGTTATATTGGTTCCATAATCCAAGGTCAAGGGATTACGAATGAGTCCATACTGAGAAAAATCATTTTCAACATAAATATTACCAAATTTCTGCCGTAAGAAATTTTGATAAAACATTATAGAACTGGCATTTAATTCCTCGGGCGAATTTCTACCATGTCCAAACAGGGGTGAAATATTGGGAATTGCCTTGGCTCCAGCACCATCTCCAAGAATATTAACCACTGCCGATGTGTATCCACTTCCAGGCTGAACAATCTTGACAGCTTGTACTAGTCCACCAGATAGGACAACAACCGCAGATGCTCCGGTACCATCTCCTGTTATAGATGCAGAAGCGTATGTGTATCCAGACCCAGTTGCAGAGACACTAACTGAATCTATAGACCCTGTAATTGACAGCATTTCTACCAGAGATTGAGGCGAATTAATATCTCCAATAGAAAGATCCACAGTGGCTATGGCTGGAGTAACACCCAATCTAGTAGATTCTATTTCTACATTTGCAAATGTATATCCATATCCTGGATTAGTAATAATAATATCTACAAGTTGTCCATTTTGAATAATTGGAGTCACCTCTGCACCAACACCATTTCCATTTATGACAACTGTGGTAGTTTGTTCTGTATAACCTGATCCTGGATTTGTAATATTAATATACTGAATACTACCATTAGAGTAATATCTAGAATTAAGTGACTTGATCACAGGCATATAATCAGAAGTCAAAAATTTATTACGCAGGGCTAGGGGAATATTATACAAAAATTTCCACCTATACCCATCTGCCAAAATAAAAGAATCAGATGTAATACTAATAGGCTCAAATTGTGATGCCACACCTCGATTATTATCCAAGCACTTGTACACATTATACTGAGAATTCATACAATAATAGGCAGAATTCTCTGATAGGGCCTCGTACATTTGAAATACTTTATTTGGCTCCCAGTTGACTCTTGGAATAACCAAGCTAACATCATTCAGGGGAACTCTACGCATCAAGGTCATTTCATTTCTAGTTTGTCTCTCAAAACCAGTGGTATCTGCAAATGCATATTGGTTGCTGATTTCTGGAATAGATTTACCAATAAAATAATAATATTTGGATCTATTACTACGTATATCACTGATTATAGTATCAGCAACCACATACCCTAATGTCTTTTTAACTATTGATGTCATATTGTTTATTTTCTATTCTTAGACTATTGTATATTTATTCCACAAGGATAAATCCTGGCTGAGCTTTTCCACCCTTGTGTACAAATATAGTCAAGCATTGATTCCTATTACCTTGATACATCCATTGAATATGAATCCACATTTTTGAATTATTATATTCTAAGATTATTTTGTCGTAGCTTTTTAGGAGTTTTTGAATTTCAATAACAGCTTCGTAAGTTTGACGTCTATTAAATCCAGACAATTGAATGTCAACAGCTTCACCTGTCATATGCTTGCTGGTTTTAGATCCACCCACACGAGTATTGTGAGCTTCGGATCTCCAGCTGTTGGTAATAATTAAATTTGGATACCGCTTTTTAATTGGCTCTAGTACATTTATAGTAAGACCCTTGAGATTACACACTATTTCATTGGCTGTCTTGCCGTAACAAGTTCCTGTGGGAATACGATCATTTGCAGTGACTACCTGCAGTAAATTAAAATTAGGACTCAACTTGTACGCGCCAGTAAAAGTTTTTTCCTTGTATATTAGGTCACAAGAAGTTTCGATTACCTCAGGTGTTGGGTTTACAGGTTCTGGTACTTTTTCCACTTCTTGCTCCACAGCTGGCGCTGAGTCTACATCTGCCTCAGCAACTTGATTATTGAATTCGGGTGTTGGAGTACCTTCCTCATCTGTTTCATAGTTAGCCAGAACAGAATCAAATCTATTTGGCGTTTCCAGTGGTGGGAACGAACTAACTCCACTAGCGCCTCCACTAGCTCGCTTGACACTACCACCTTTGCCAGAGTTCAGGTGAACTGCCGAGCCATCCAAGGAAATTTCCCCACCAGCAGCCAATCTAATATTACCACCAGCGCCAATGCCGACTTCTCCACCAACTTTAATATCCAGGTCTCCAAGTGATTCAATGGTAGTATTATTTTCCACTCGAATATTTGCATTTCCCTCTACGGTGATATTGCAGGTACCCTTGATAAGAACATTGCCATTACGTTCTAGAATTTGAAATGAATCGCCAATGATTTTATTAACCTGAGTGCCATTGACATCAATCTCCATGAATGTGCCAGATTTGTGATACAGGTGATAACGTTCATTGCCTGGAGTGTCATCAAATTCTTGAACATGACCAGACTCGGATGCAAACACCTTGTTGTGCGGGTACACTGCATTGTACGGAACCCTAGGTTGATTCCAAGTTGAGCCATTGGCAGTGGCAACACCTTTAATACGACCAGCTTCTTTTTTATACACTATAGTGCCATCTATTTTTTCATGCCTAGCCAGTCTGTGTGTGTCCGGCTCATTATAATACATAGGAAAATGTTTGTTTGGATCAGCAAAAGTATTCTTGAATGCAGAGTTGGCATAATCTGCAACCTGAGAATCCGACACCACTCTGTTGGTCATAGGCGTAACCACTGGATTTTGGGTTGCATCTGCAGCAACAGTTGACTGTTCTTGTGGTAGTTCTTTTACAGTACCGTCATCCTGTGGAATACCATCCTTGATAAAAAGAGCATACTCTGATTTTCTTCTGTTCTTCAAGCCTTGTAGGACTTTGCCACCAGCAGTCACTTTGGTAGATTGAATCAAGGCTGCTGCTGCTTCGTATTTTCCTGCATTCAAGGCTGACAAGAACTCAGTTTTGGATAAACTGCCCATGTTGTACGCCATACTAACACAAGCATCAAACATGCTCTGGGTTAACGGCACCTTGACAGAATTCTGCACCCGTTTGGCATACACTGTGTTAATACTTGTGGTAAGTAACTCAACTGCCCGGGAGTAGGTAATAACAGTACCTTGAGTCAAGGAAGGCAATACTGCAGCGGTGGTGCCATATCCAATAGTCACGACTCCAGCAGAATCCAAATAGGCATAAATTTTAGTATCTGCAGGATATTCCTTGCCCTTGACACCAATCTTTCCACCAATTTTAGTCGTAAATGGTTCTAGGGAACTCAAGCCTTCATCTTTTTTAATGTGTGCAATACCTTCTGGGGATACGGACATCAGTTGAGGCTTGTTGAATTTTATATCCAATTCTGGTTTTGTAGTATCTTTTACAACTTCTAACTCTTGAGAGCCAGATGTAATTGGCTGACCAGAACCATCTGTAATAACCGATCCATCTCCAGATCGTACCACAGTAGAAGAAGAAACAGCTGTTTGAGTTGATGTATTTTCAGTTTCTGCGGTTGGAATTCCTGGCAGAGTACCTATAATTATAGGAGTTTGATTATACTCATCCCTGAACATCACCACTACCCAAGTACCCTCTACTATTCCAGTAGGAGAATGACCTACTCCACTTATAGCAGAAGATGTTGTTGGCTGCATTACCATTGCCCATGGAAGATCAGCGGTAGGTAATTGTGCTGGATCCTCACAGTGTACACCTACAATTCTGACCTTGCACCTGCCAAGCTTTAAGGGATCAGTTTTTCTATCTTCTACAACACCGTAATAAATCATATTAATTGAGTACTTTCTTTGCACAGTTCAATAGTGCATTTGTGTTCCATCTTGGTTATTTGATGTGACAAGGCAGTAATTATATAAATGCCGCTGTATAATTTATCCAGTTTATCCTTGTACGAATCATTTATATTCAATTCTCGCAGCAAGTTTGCCTCTACTAGTACCTTTTTGCCAACTGTAAAATCCGTTCTGCCAAATACATCTATTTCTATTACCGAAGACCGCAGGGCTCGCATATAACCAATTCTTTTTTGTACGAATTTATAATTGGAACTTTCCATTGGTCCAAACGTGCCGTACCCTCTGTCTTTTACCATGACAATTGGATTGACTGCATCAACCAAGTCTTGTGCGTAAATGCTATTTTCATTCAAGGTTGGTACATTATTTTTAGTAGTGTCGTATATGGTAGTTCGTATCTTTTTAGTAATAACATCATTACTGTACATTTTACTCTTGATGGCGCCATTCAGGTAGTCATCTAAAAAATCATAGGTTTTGTCCACTCGCATAGTTAGTATCTTGCTAAACTCTGCAGTGATGTCTCTGGTAACATTACCCTTGCTGGCACCTTCGCTTTGAACCGTTGCAACCAAGTCAGTGCTGGTAAAAGTGTGAAATACTGGCACAGTGCTGGCAGCCAAGCCAGCAAGTTCTTTAAAATTAAACCCATCTCGGTTCTCATAGAACAAATACGTGGGTGTTTTCAGGGGACCAAGGGAGTGTTCTGCTATATACGCAAAGTTTTTTGAAATAGACCAAAAATTGCTAATATATTTCAGTGAATTAGTAGCTGCATCCAAGTTGACTGGTCTAGAGTCACCAAAGTTTTTTGTCAACAATGATCTAATAATTTCATCACCAGTGCCTGAGAATGCCTTAGACAGGTGAGTTTGTGTATCAATCATCATTTCTGGAGAACAAAACCACAAGCTATACACCTGCGACCTGTGTGTAATATCCGCTCTGTCAGACATTTTATAAATTACAAACAAGGAATTGATTTTTCGTTCATCCAAGGATGGAGTTAATACGCTCAGTCTAAGCATATTACTACCTGATCTACCAATAGAGGTAGGAATATCCAAGGTATCTCTGAACATTATTTTGCCAGTAATGTACGGAGCAAAAATATCTTCATACAAGATAATAGATTCCAATAAATTATGAAGGTCAAGCACCTCGCCATTTGTTCTGATTAATTCACACCGCTGAATAATTACTTGACCAGCGGCTCTGATATTAGATGTATTATCCATTACAATAAATCTTTAAGTTCGTTGGCTATCTGGCCAATAATATTAGGACTTACAAGTTTGATCTTGCGTTTTTGCTCGTTTAATCTAAACTCATATTCATAATTGGTTACTGGAACTGCATTTGGATAATCTGCATCTACAATCTGCCGGTCAGCTGTTTCGTAGTGTGGGGTACCAAAGATTTGATGCTGCTGAGTGGAATTTCCCTCACCGTATTTTTTGTTGACATAGGCAAACAACTGCTCATTGGTCATTGGAAAATCAGTTGAGTAATCATACCGTTCATTGCACAGCATTACAATCCAGTGATAGTTAGAATTTCCATATGCCTGCTCGGCAATTCTCTCTGGAGTATCACCATCCACTATATTATACTCATTGTATTGGGTTAAACTATCCAGCAAGGCTTTTTTCAACCGTACATTCAAGGTAATATCTTTTACTACTCTCAGAGTATTCTTGCCGCCAATATTAAAATTGTACGGAATTGTTGGAAATTCATTAAAGTACATGTTTAAACTCCATGAGCATCAAACGGAGATGTTTCTTTGCTTGGTGTGGAAAGTTCCTTGAATCTCAAGGTCATATTAATCTGCTGTGGCATACCATCCGCAAAAGTATTAAACTGTCCATTTGGAGTATAGTCAATGCCAACACTTTGTAGGACTGCAGTTATTTGTTTTTCAATGTATGTATTTTCTTTATTTCCCTTGTAGTACTTGACATTGAACTCACTGGGATATATATAAATTGACTTGGCATCATTTGCAAATTCTGGTAGCATATGATGTTTGAACATTCGTATAATGTTCATTACATTCTTGGCTTCACCTGAACTTTTTGGTGTGAACTGATAATTAAAATCAAATTCTCTAAAATTAACACTATTAAATAGTACCTCTTGTTTAGAATTGCCTGGTGTTTGTCTGGTAAAACGTTGCACTCTTGCATTTTTGAGAATCGTTTGTGCATAAGCAGAGCTTGCCCCAGCTGCAATAACTCCTCCAGTACCTGCTACTGCTGCACCAACTCCCATTTTAGTTTTTTCATACGCACCCTGTGATTCTGACACAACATCTATTCCCTCTGATAAGTTTCTTGTAGCAGAATCTGTCATATCAAACAATACTGAGCTGAGATCCTCCTCACCCCATGACACTGATGTGTTCTGATTGATAGAATTAGGTGTGTACAGGGCAATTGCCACAGATAGTCTTTTTAGGGCACCAGTAGCTATCTTAGCTTTTTCTACAACTTCTGTGCCTTGCCCTTTTAGTGCCCAGGCTGATGCCTTATTTGCACTGTCTACAATAGCCCGAGTTGTTTCTCCACCAGCTGATACCTTGATCTGATCTGCTTCTGGAACATCCCACAGGTCATATTCTTTACCATTACTTTGTAATGTATCACCCTTGACCTTTTTTGAATTTGAAGCAACATTAATAAAAAATACTACCTTGTTGCCACTAAATGCTGCATTGTCCACAAGGTCCATGGGATAAACAAAATGTTCAATATTATAATTTTTACCATACGACCCTACTGTATTATTCGCCATAATTACACCTTTAAGACAATTCTATTATTTATCAGTGGACAATAAATATTAATTTTTAACAATGACAAAACGATTTCCAACACCAAGAAAATGGATTCCAAAAAACCCAGAAAAGTATATTGGTGATCCAAATAATATTATTGCCAGAAGTTCATGGGAAATAAAATTCATGAATTGGTGTGATGTTCATCCTAGTGTTTTGAAATATAGTTCAGAAGAGCTTGTTATACCTTACTACAGCGAGGTAGATCATAAAATGCACCGATATTTTCCAGACTTTGTAATGGTACTGCGCAACAATCAAGGTCAGATTAAAAAATATGTAGTAGAAATAAAGCCAGAATGTCAGACAGTTCCACCCAAACCCAAGAGCAGAGTCACCAAGGCATATATTAATGAAGTTGCCACCTACAGTATAAATACAAGTAAATGGAGGGCAGCAGAGGAGTGGTGCAAGCGCAATGGTATGGAATTTATAATAATGACTGAGCATCACTTATCGGTATAAACAATGAAAAAAACAGCATTTGAACTTTATAAGGTAGACCTAAAAGACGTACAGCGGTCCAAGCAATGGTTTGATGAGAGAATATCATCTATGAATCGCAATAGAGTAACACCAGATGCTGTTATGGTCCGAGATGGCGGAGAAAAATTAACTGGTTCATTGGTACCTTCTAACTTGTACATGTTTTATTACATGCCCAAACATCAAGAAACCTTGCCGTACTATGATATGGTACCAATGGTGTTTCCATTCGAACGAGATGAGAATTCTTTTATTGGCTTGAACATGCATTACCTGGATTACCCAATGCGGTTTGCCTTGTTTCGTGGATTGCTTCAAATATCAGGAACTACCAATCTAACTGCAGATAAAAAAATGATCTTGACTTGGAACCAACTCAAGGGAGTTTCCAAGCTTGCCCCAGCACAGGCTTGCGTAAAACGATACCTGTTTGATCACGTCAAGTCTCCATTTTTAAAAATAGATACTCCAGATTGGACAACGGCAATGATGCTGCCCCTGGCTAGATTTGCCAAGGCATCCAAGGAAACTGTCTGGAAAGAATCCGCTAAAATGAGGAAATGGTAATGGCTGGAAAACACAACGACATTAATGATTTTATATCCCACATCAAAAATGTGGGATTGCCAACTGCCTCACATTTTCAAGTCAATATTCCAAGTGGCGACAGGAGTGTAAACCTGCTGTGTGATGATGTTTTCATGCCTGGTATGAGCATTATGACTCAAGAAATTCGTACTATGGGTGAAGTCAGTGAAATGGCATATGGAGTAACATACCCACCAGTGTCAATGACATTCTTGCTGGACAATAAATTTGAATGCAAACAGTTCATTCATGACTGGATGGATATGGTCTACAATAGGCAATCCAGAACCGTGGGATATTACAGCGACTATGTTGCTGATATAAACATTGAAGCCTTGGATAAAATGGGAAATGTCATTTATACAATAACCCTGTTTGAGGCATATCCCAAAAGCTGTGCTGATATTGCATTTAATAATGGCAGCCATGAAGTTTTAAAATTAGGTGTTCAGTTTATCTACAAGTACTGGGAAGATTCATTCAAGCAGACTCCCACCAAGGAAATCACTCCTGGCATGTTTAATTTTGACATAGCTGATAATACCGATCTTAATTACAGACTAGAAACCCTGAAAACAAAACCCAAGGAAAGTTTCTTTAAGTTTGACTCAGCCGACAACACTGATATTGGATCCAAGCTGGCTAAATTTGGCCCTGGTATGGGAACTGACCTCAACCGAGCCAGCAAGGCAGTATCTGCCAGCAGCTTGAATGTGTCGTTGCCTGGAAACTCACAATTTGGATCACAGTTTGGCTCATCAATATCAACTATGGGCAACAGCGTAGCAGCAGTGGGCAATGTAATTGGAGATATTGGCAGATCAATCAGATCAGCTACAGCTCCCTTGGCTGCTATTGGCGGAACTGTAAATTCCTTGTCCAATACAGTCCGAGCGGTCGACTCTGTGCTCAAGACAGTTGGCATCAACAATTCAGGTCTAAGTAATATCAGCAAGGATCTCAACAAGATTGGTGGAGAAATGAACAAAGTTGCCACCTTGGGTGGTTTTCCTGGCAAGCTAGGAGCACTTGGCGGCAGTATGGGTGCCCTGGGTGGAAGTTTTCAAACTATTAATAAATCATTTGAAACCATGAGTAATGTACCAGATCAATTGAAAAAATCTACTGCCAAGCTTGGTGAATTGTTTTCTAAAAATGGCGATGAAACAGCTACTGCAGCAGGTGAACTGCGAACTCAAATAGATAATGGAGTAATAAATGCATAATTCATTGGCACAAATATTTGATGTGACTCCAGTTCCAGATCAAAAATTACCAGTTGTCAAAACCACTGACTCCTCCTTGGAATCTGATGCAGCAGCTGCCAGAGACAATCTCAGGTCGCTCATGGAAACTGCCAAGATTGCCCTGGAAAATGCACTAAATGTAGCCGTACAAAGCGAGAGCGCAAGAACATATGAGGTAGTTGCTAATCTTATTAATACAGCTGCAGATTTAAATACAAAGTTATTGAATACTCATCAAGTTCAGCAAAAGCTGACCACCGAGCAACCTGTAACTGCAACCCAGAATAATACAACCAACAATGTAAGTTTTAATGTTACTCCCAGTGAACTTGCAAAACTCTTAAAAGGTAATTCGTTATGAAACTGTCTGAACTCAATCCAACTCCCTTGTATGATGTAACTGTTCCA
>JACCDP010444476.1_pt1 | contig 11041 bp, 10 predicted proteins | sample 7445841 | NCBI WGS metagenome assembly JACCDP01 (sample SAMN15323441, study PRJNA562643) | freshwater metagenome | isolation source: river surface water | place: USA:Blue River Watershed | collected 2017-08-17
AGGTGGTGTGATAGACATGGCCGCCGCCCTCGTAGGTTTCCATGACCTGCAGCCATTTGCGCAGGTCCATCGAGAAGGTGCTGCTCTGGGTGTGTTCGATCGCTTCGCGAGCTCTCTCGCTGAGCATCACCATGGCGCAGCAGGGTGAACTGCTCCAGCCTTTTTGGGGGGCGGTGATCAAGACGTCGACGCCGGTGGCCCGCATATCCACCCACATGGCGCCGGAGGCCACGCAGTCGAGCACCAGCAGGCCGCCGTGGGCATGCACTGCCTGCGACACGGCGCGCAGGTAGTCGTCGGGCAGCATCATGCCGGCCGATGTTTCCACATGCGGCGCAAAGACGACGGCTGGCTTTTCCGCCGCGATGGCAGCCACGACCTCGTCAATGGGGACGGGGGTCCAGGGAGCCTGGCTGCCTTCTGCCACGCGCCGGGCCTTCATCACACTGTGGCTGGCCGGGATCTGGCCCATGTCGAAAATCTGCGTCCAGCGGTAGCTGAACCAGCCGTTGCGAATGACCATGACGTGCTTGCCGCTGGCAAACTGCCGTGCCACTGATTCCATGCCAAAGGTGCCGCTGCCCGGGACCAGGGCCACCCGGTGCGCTTGGTAGACCTCTTTGAGCATGCGCGAGATGTCGCGCATGACGCCTTGGAAGCGCTTGGACATGTGGTTGAGCGCGCGATCGGTGTAGACCACCGAAAATTCAAGCAGTCCGTCCGGATCGATCAGGGGCAACAGGCCTGGCATGGCATCTCCTTGCAGTTGGGGTGGAGTCTATCGCACCAGGGTGGTCAGGGTGAGGCATCGCCGGCAGCGCTGAAGCGGCCGATCAGGCTGCTGCGCTGATCCTTTTGGCTGGAGGTGCTTTGAATTTGGGCGACACTGGAGGCTTTGGGGCGGCCGGTGCCGCCCGGTGGAGAGTTGTTGTGTCCAAGTTGTCTCGTTCTGCCATCAGGGATTTGGTGCATGCAGCCCTGGTGGTGCGGGTGTCCCTGCTGCTCGGACAAAGCGGGTTTGACCGCCTGCTGGCCGAGCAGGAGCGTGTGGCCACGGCCTTGGCCCGTGGGGCGTGGCCGGTGTATGGCCAGGGCGAGGCGGGCCAGGCGGCCATGGCCGAGGCGGTGATGGACGCGTTTGCGCTCGATCCGGTTTACTACGCCGCCAGCGAACTGGACTTCATCGTGTCCGAGGGCTTGACCAGCGCTGGACTGGCCCTGGCCGATGTCATTCGAGGTCACGAGCGCGACAGCCGAAAGACCTGGCAAGCGCAGGTGGTGCCGGGGCTGGACCGGGTGGCGCAATTCGTGGTGATGGTGTTCGACGGTCGCTGGGCCGAGCAGCGCAAGCCGCTCAACGCCTGGCTGCGTGAGAACCCCTGAGGGCTACCATGCAGGGCCAGGCCGGACTTTACGGCTTGCGCGGGCCGCGGTACTCGTCAACCTGGTGACCGATCAGGGTGTAGCCACTGACCCCCCAATCGGTGGTGGTGTGTTCAATACCGAACACACCGGCCACCCAGCAGGCGTCCATGGTGCGTATTCGGGTGGGCCGCTGCAATCGAACCATGACGATCTGGTTGGCTGGCGGTGGCGGGGTGTGGATGCAGGCGCCGAAATAGGGCACCAGCAGAAACTCGCGGATGGCCCCGCTGCTGTATTCCAGGGGCACCGCGTAGCCCGGCAGCCGCACACGCTGGCCCTCCAGTTCAGGCCGGACCGGCGCGTTGTCCCAGATCTTGCGCATCTTGCGCTGCAGTTCCAGCTCTTCGGCGCTACCCTCCGGGATGCGACTGACGTCGATGCCGCCCAGTGCGGCCCGCGGGTTCCAGCCGGCCGGCAGCAGGTCGTCCCACTGCAGGGTGCGGTAGTTGCCGCGCGACTGCGCCCGAACGGGGCCCCAAACCAGCAGCGCGGCCAGCAAGCTGCTGTGCAGGCAGAGGCGGCGGCGTTGATTGATCGCTGTCATGACTTGGGCTGCAGCCCATCGAGGCTGGAGATCCGGTAAGCGCGCCAGCCGGGCAGGGCGCTGGCGACCCCGCCGGCAAGCACGATGCCCGCCAGCATCAGGATCTGGCTGGGCAGCGGGTTTTGCAGGGACACGGTGATGCCGTAGTGCATCGCGATGGTATCGCCCAACCCGACAATGGCCAGCACGGTCAGCAGCACCCCCGTCAGTGCGGCGGCGGTGGTGATGACCAGGCCTTCGATCAGCAGCAGGGCAAACACCCGCGCTGGTCCGGCGCCCAGAGAGCGCAACACCGCCAGTTCCTGCCGCCTTTGCTCCAGGCCGGTGCTGATTGCAGCCACCAGCCCGAGGAGGCTGACCAGGGCCACCACCCATACCATCAGCTCGAGCGCCTGCTCCCCGGTGGCGAGGGTGTTCCACAGTTCATCGAGCGCCACCCCGGGCAGGATGGCCATCAGGGGTTCGGCCTGAAACGCCGAGACACTGCGCTGCATCGAGAACACAGCAGCCCTCGACTTGAGCCCCACCAGCGCGGCGGTGACCGATCGGGGGACCAAGTCCATTTGGCGCGTCTGCTCGGCGCTGATCCCATCGCGCGAGGGCAGGCCACCCACCCAATCGACATGGATGGCCTCCATGCCTTCCAGGCTGATGTGGACCGAGCGATCAACCGGCGTGCCGGTGCGCGCCAGGATGCCGGTGACGGTAAAGGGCTTGTCATCATGGTCACTGGCCTGGAAGGCGCCGCTGCCATGGCTCAGGGTGATGCGCTGGCCGACCTGCAGACCCAGACGCTGGGCCACCTCCGCGCCGACCACCGCATCGAACAGGTCATGGAAGGGCCGGCCCTGGTCCAGCGCCAGCTGCTGGCGCTCGCCATGGCGGAAATGCTGGAAAAAGGCGCCGGTGGTGGCCACCACCGGATAGCCCCGGAATGAATCGCCCAGGGAGATGGGGATGACCCAGGCCACCGCAGGATCCTGCGACAGCGCTTGCACGCTGCTCCAGCGAATGTTCTGGGTCGCGTTACCAACGCGAAACACCGAATACAGCAGCAAGGCCGTGCTGCTGGTGCGGGCGCCGACGATCAGGTCGGTGCCGGAGACCGACTGCGCGAAATGCTGCCGCACATCGTGCCGCAGCTGCTCGAGCGAGAGCATGAGAAAGGTCGACAGCGCGATGGACAGCGCCACCCAGGACAGGCCGTAGCGGCGACTCCAGGCGCTGCGCCAGGCCAGTGACCACAGCCCCCTCATGCGGACAGCTCCGCCGGGCTGGGCAGGTCCAGCACCTGCTCGAAATGCGTGCTCAATCGCCGATCGTGGGTGACGAACAGCAGGGCACTGCCCACCCGTTCGCACTGGCGCAGCAGCAGGTCCATGAACTCGTCACGCCGGCGCTCATCAAGCGCGGAGGTGGGTTCGTCGGCGATCACCAGCTCGGGTTGCCCGATCAGGGCGCGCGCCGCTGCCACCCTTTGCTGCTGACCGACGGACAGTTGTGCGCAGGGCCGGTGCCAAAGCTGGGGACCGATGCCCAGGGCCTGCAGCAGGTCCTGGGCCTGTCCGGCCGCCTGTCGGCCCTGGCAGCGCTGCGCTCGCAGGGCCGACAGGCGGCAGGGCAGCAACACGTTGTCGATCGGGCTGAGATAAGTCAGCAGGTTAAATTGCTGGAACAGGTAGCCGACATGGTCGGCGCGCCACTGCTCGCGGCGGCCGTCCGATAGGCTGCGCCAGTCCTGGCCCAGCAGGCTGATTTGCCCCGCAGGAGACAGCAGCACGCCGGCAGCCAGCGACAGCAAGGTGCTCTTGCCGCATCCGCTGTCGCCCCGGACCAGCAGGCGCTCGCCCGCCGAAAGCTGTAATTGGTCGATCTGCAGGCAGTCCTGGGTCTGCCCGGGCCAGCGAAAGCGCAGCTGATGAATGTGCAGGGTCGGCGCTGGGGTCATGACGGCCTCAGCGACCGAGCTGGAGTTGTCGCTTGTTGCGTCGCAGCACCGACTGCGACTGTCCCTTGGGCCCAATGATCTGGGCTCTGACGCGCTTGATACCGGTCGCGAGGTCAAACAGTGTCACATCGATGTGCCGCAGTTCACCCACTTGGGCGCATTCAAAACGGTACTGGGCTTGCAGATCGCCGTGGTCACCACCGGACTGGCCTTCGATCAAGGGCGCCTTCACTTGGGCTGTTGCCGCCTCCTTGCAATGGGCCTGGCTGGGCAGGGCCAATACCGGCTGCCCGGTCCTGAAGCGATCGAGCAGAGCGGCCGCGGCGGCTTTCTCAGCCGCGCTGCGCGGAGCTCGCTCATAGCCCAACAGGCTTTCCAGGGGCACCTTGACCGAGACCTGCAGGCTGTTGCCCTCCAGGGCGATGTCCATGTGTGCCACCCCGTGCTCATGCGGGCCGGCAAAGACTGGCGCCGAGAGGACCAGGCTGGCTGTGATCAAAAGTTGGATCAGACGGGTGGGACGCACGCTGGGCATGTGGGGAGATGGGGCGATAAAAGTACGGGCCCGACATTTTCACCGCATCCGAAAAAGCCCATGGGGGCCCCGGCTCGGTCCGGTGGGCTCAGGTTTCCAGGGCGGTGCTGTTGATCCTGCGGGTGCCGGCAACTGGCCCCGCCCGGTCGCCGACAAACCCCCAAAGGCTCAGGGCCTGTTGGACGACCGATTGCGCCACAGGGCGCCAGGATCGACCAGGCCGGTGGCCATGGCTGTGCCCAGCAGGATGATCAGGGCATGCAGGCCCATGCTGGCGGTGAAATGCTCGCCCAGCAGCACAATGCCGTAGCTGACGGCAAAGAGGGGAATCAGGTAGGTGACTGAGAGCGTGCGAGCGGGGCCGCAGTCGCTGAGCAATCGGAAGTAGAGCAAATAAGCCACTCCGGTGCACAAGCCCCCCAGGATCAGCAGCGACAGCCAGGCCAGCGGGGTGGGGGCGGTGGCGGGCCAGAGGTAGGCGGCGGGCAGGGCCATGCCCAAGGTGGCGCCGATCTGGCTGCCGGTGGCTGCAACCAGAGGCGGTACCTCCTGCAGGTACAGGCGTGAAAAACTGGCCGCTATCGCATAGCTGATGCAGGCGCCCACGCAGGCGGCGATGGCCCACAAGGGATGCAGACCCTCGCCCTTGATGCCCGCCTGGTCCCAAGCCAGCAGCGTGACGCCGGCAAAGCCCAGCACCAGCCCCACGATGCGCCAGGATGTGGGCTTTTCACGCAGCCAGAGCCAGGCCACCAGAGCACCGAACATCGGCACGCTGGCATTGATGATCGAGGACAGGCCGGTGGTGATGGTCAGCAAGGAAAACGCGAACAGCGCAAACGGAATGCCCGAGTTGAGCAGCCCCACGAAGAACACCGGCAGCCAGCTCTGGCGCAGCAGGTGCACCTGACCGCGCCAGATCAGCAGGGGCAGAAGGAACAGCGCCCCGAAAGCCACCCGCAGCGCTGCCGTTGGCAGGGGGCCGAGCTCGGCGACGGCCAGGCGCATGAACAGGAAGGACGAGCCCCAGATGGCCCCCAAGGCGATGAAGCGTCCAATCCAGGCGGGCTCTGCGGCGGCAGACGGCGGCTTCAAGACAGCCCTTCGAGTTCAAGCAGCCGCCGCTTGCGGTGCAGGCCACCCGCATACCCGGTGAGTTCGCCGCGGCTGCCAATCACCCGGTGGCAGGGCACGATGATGGAGATGCGATTGAAGCCAACGGCCATGCCGACAGCCCGGGCTGCCTGGGGCCGGCCCAGGTGGGCCGCCAACTCGCCATAGCTGCGGGTCTGACCATGGGTTACCTCCAGCAGGGCTTGCCAGACGGTTTGCTGGAAAGCGGTGCCGGCCGTCAGATCGAGCGGCAGGCTAAAGCTGCGGCGGCGCGCGCCAAAGTACTCATCGAGTTCTTCTTGGGCTTGTTGCAGCCAGGGGTGCGAGGGCTGATGCGGCCACAGGCCATCGAGTTCAGCCGGCCGGTGTTTTTGATCGTCAAACCAGAGTCCGGCCAGGCCCTGCTCGCTGGCCAACAGACGCAGGGGCCCCAGGGGTGTCTTGCAGCGGGCTTGGACCAAATGGGGACGAGGAGCGATGGGCATGAAGAACGCGCAGCGCAGCGGCTGGGCTCGCATCATACGGTGCGATCCAGCGGTCTTTCGGGTGGCTGCGTCAAGATGTGTCTCACGTGCGATCTGATGGGGGCAGGGCCTGCTCTGTTTGCCCGCCACCGATGGGTCGGCCTGGACCTTGGGCTGGCACCTAAAATCCTCGCTGGTCCGGCCCCGTCTCGCGCCCTTCAGATTCGGCCGGTCTTGCCCGATCGGTGTCTTTTTCAGGTCCCCCATGCCCATCCATGCGTCCATCTTCAAGGCCTATGACATTCGAGGCGTCGTGCCCGCCACCCTGGATGAGGCGGTGGCTCGCCACTTGGGCTTGGCCTTTGGAGCGCGGGCCCGGGCTCTGGGCGAGGCGGCGGTGGCGGTCGGCCGTGACGGCCGGCTCTCGGGGCCCGCGCTCAGCGCAGCCCTGATCGACGGCCTGACCCAGGCCGGCGTGGATGTGATCGACATCGGTCTGGCCACCACGCCCATGCTCTACTTTGCCGCGGCCACCCTCTGCCAGAGCGGCATTCAGGTCACCGGCAGTCACAACCCGCGCGATTACAACGGCTTCAAGATGGTGTTGGCCGGGCGAGCGATTTACGGCGATGAGATACAGGACCTGCGGCGTGCGATCGAGTCGGCCTCGTGGGCGCAGGCCCAACGCAGGGGCACGGTTCAGACGGTCGACGTGCTGCCGGCCTATCGCCAGCGCATTGTTGAGGATGTGCGCTTGAGCCGCCCCATGAAGATCGTGGTCGACTGTGGCAACGGCGTGGCCGGTGCATCGGCACCCGGTATCTTCAGGGCTCTGGGCTGCGAGGTGACCGAACTCTTTAGCGAGGTGGATGGCCAGTTTCCCAACCACCATCCCGATCCGAGCAAGCCTGAAAACCTGCGCGATCTGGTGGCTGCGCTCGGCCAGGGGCAGGCTGAGCTTGGTTTGGCCTTTGACGGCGACGGTGATCGACTGGGCATCGTCACCCGCGATGGACAGACCATCTACCCTGACCGGCAATTGATGCTGTTTGCCCGTGACGTACTCGCTCGTTCCCCGGGGGCACCGATCCTCTTCGACGTCAAATGTTCGCAGCAGCTGGCCCCGGCCATTGAGGCTGCCGGGGGGCAGGCCATGATGTACAAAACCGGCCACTCGCTGATCAAGGCCCGCATGCGTGAAGTCAACTCGCCGCTGGGGGGCGAGATGAGTGGGCATATTTTCTTCAAGGAGCGTTGGTATGGCTTTGACGACGGCACCTATGCCGGCGCGCGCCTGCTGGAAATCCTCAGCCGCAGCGGCGATGTGTCGGCCGTGCTCAATGGCTTGCCCAGCAGCTTCAGCACCCCCGAGCTCAATGTAGGCTGCGCCGAGGGCGAGCCGCACCGGCTGATGGCCGATCTGGTCGCCCTGGGCCGTCAGCGCTTTGCTCAAGCCGCCCGCCTGTCCACCATCGACGGCCTGCGGGTCGATTGGCCCGACGGTTTCGGTCTGATCCGTCCGTCCAACACCACGCCGGTCTTGGTGCTGCGCTTTGAGGGCCAGACCGAGCAGGCCCTGCGCCGCATCGAGGCTGACATGCTGGGGCTGCTGCGCCAGGTCAAGCCCGATGCCCGCTTGCAGGGCGCGGCGCACTGAGGCTCAGACCCGCGCATGCGTGTCCTCATCGTCAAACTGTCGTCGCTGGGGGATGTGGTGCAAACCCTTCCGGTGGTGCAGGACATTGCCCGAGCCTTCCCGCAGGCCCGGGTGGATTGGGTGATTGAAGAATCGTTTGCCAGTTTGCTTCAGAGCCTGCCTGCGATCGATCGTGTTCTGGTCTGTGCCCAGAGGAGGTGGCGCAAGCGCCCCTTCGATCGTCAAGTGCGGCACGAGTACCGGGCCTTCCGGCAGCACTTGAGGCAAGAGGCCTACGACGTGGTGATCGATGCTCAGGGGCTGATCAAGTCGGCCTGGATCGCCCGTCAAGCACGGCTGAGCCATGCCGGGTTTAGTGTGACCTTTGCAAATCGCAGCGAGTTGTGCGGCTACGAGTGGCCAGTGCGGTTCATGCTCGATCGCTCGGTGCCCATGCCGTGGCAGATTCATGCGGTGGCGCGCACACGCCAGCTGGCGGCGGGAGCCCTCTCGTATTGCGGGGCTGCTTTCTTGTCTGAGCCGGCCCTCTATCCTTTTGGTCCGAGGCTGGCGCTCGAGCAGCGCGCGGGCATCTGGCTGTCGCACGGCACGACGCGTGATGACAATCGGTGGCCGCGGGCGCATTGGGTCGGTCTCGGGCGGCGCCTGCTTGAAGCCGGCGAGCGACTGCTGATCCCGCAAGCGAGCCCGGCAGAAGCCGCCTGGGCGCAGGACATCGCGGCTGAACTGGGCGCTGGTGCGCAGGTGTTGCCGCGGCTTGATCTGGGTTCTCTGTGGCCGGTGATGGCCCAGGCCCGTGGTGTGATTTCTGTGGATTCTGGTTTGGGGCACCTGGCGGTGGGTCTGGATTTGCCGACCGTTCAGATCTTCAGCCAAGACCGGATTCGCCGTGCCGGCCCGGTGGGGCGCCCGCATCAGCGGGCGGTCGGCGGCGATCGGGTGCCTTCGGTCGATGAGGTCTGGCTTGCGTGGTCCGAGTGTCTGGCCGCCCAGTCCCGCGGATCAGCGGCGGTGCAGCCTTGAGAGGCGATTGCCGATGATGGCCCAGTTGCTGGCTCGCTACGGCTACAACCTGATGGTTCGTGGGCTGCAGCCCCTGCTGCGAGCCAAACTGGCCAGGCGCGCGCGCCGCGAGCCGGGTTACGGGCAGGCGGTTGAAGAGCGCTTCGGGCACTATCTGCAGCCGGCCGAGCCCGGCGGTGAACTGATCTGGATCCATGCGGTTTCGCTCGGAGAGACGCGTGCGGCGGCGGTGCTGATGCGTGCGCTGCGCGAGCAGCGGGCGGGCCTGCGGTTTTTGCTCACCCATGGCACGGCCACCGGTCGGGCCGAGGGTGCGGCTTTGCTGCACCCAGGCGACCTGCAGGTCTGGCAGCCCTGGGACACGCCGGCAGCCACAGCGCGGTTTATGGCTCACTTCAAGCCGCGTCTGGGTGTGCTGATGGAAACCGAGGTCTGGCCCAATTGGGTGGCTGCGGCCGCAGCGGCGGGGGTGCCGGTGGTGCTGGCCAATGCGCGGCTTTCGGAAAAGTCGCTGCGACAGGCGCTGCGCTGGAGCGCTCTGGCCCGACCTGCCTATGGCGCACTGTCTGCTGCTTGGGCCCAGACCGAAGAGGACGCCCGGCGTTTGCGTGTCATCGGCGCACCGGTGCAGGCCACGCTGGGCAACCTCAAGTTCGATGCGCAGCCCGATGCGGACCAGCTTGCGCTGGCTGCGCAGCGTCGGGGGCAACTGCAGCGTCCCATCCTGATGTTCGCCAGTTCGCGCGAGGGTGAGGAGGCTTTGCTGCTCAAGGCCCTGGCTGACCTGCCGGCACCGCGCCCCTTCGATCTGCTGATCGTGCCGCGTCATCCGCAGCGCTTTGACGAGGTGGCGACGCTGATCGAGGCCCACGGCCACCGTGTCTCGCGCCGATCCACCTGGGGCCGTGACCTATCGGCCTGGCCGCCAGAGCCTGGCTCGATCTGCCTGGGCGATTCCCTGGGCGAGATGGCCCTGTATTACGGGCTGTCATCGGCGGCTTTGCTGGGCGGCAGCTTTTTGCGCCTGGGCGGTCAGAATCTGATCGAGGCTGCTGCTTGCGGCTGCCCGGTGATCCTTGGCCCCCACACCTTCAACTTTAGCGAGGCGGCCGAGCAGGCCCTGCGTGAAGGCGCCGCCTGCCGGGTGCAGGATCTAGAGCAGGCGCTGCGGCAGGCCGCCGATTGGACGCACGATGGTGGCGCAGCCAGGCGGTCTGCGCAGGCCATCGGCTTTGCGCAGCGCCACCGGGGCTCGGCCAGGGCGACGGCCGAGCGTCTGCTGGCGCAGCTCTGATGGCCGCAGCCCCTCAGGGCTTGGCCAGCATTTTGTTGATCGATTGCAGATCGTCGGGGCTGAGCAGACCGCTGGCCTGCTTGAGCCGCAGCCCGCCGACCAGCACCTCATAGCGGGCCACCGCCAGATCGCGACGGGTCTGGAACAGCTGGCTTTGGGCATCGAGCACATCGAGGTTGATGGTCACGCCCACCTGATAGCCCAGCCGGGTGGAGTCGACCAGGCTCTGCGCCGAGGTTTCGGCCGCTTGCAGGGCCTGAACACGGCTGTGGCCTGAGGCCAGGTTGAAGTAGGCCGAGCGGGTGCTCTGGGCCACCGTTCGCTTCGATCCCTCGAGGTCGCTGCGTGCTTTTTCATGGAGCGCCAGCGTTTCCTTGATGCGGTTTTGCGTGGCATAGCCTGCAAACAGGGGCAGGTTGAAACTCAGTCCGATGGCCGTCGAGCTGACCCGGTTGACCGTTCCGCTGGAGGCATTGCCCCGAGGCGTGTGGGTGATCGTCTGGCTGGCCGTGGCATCGAGAGTCGGTTTGTGGCCCGCCTGGGCGCGCAGCACTTCCAGTTCGGCGATCTCCAGGGTGGTCTGTGCGCTGCGCACGTTCGGATGGCGGGTTTGCGCCTGTTCGACCCAACGGTTGACATCGCCTTCCACCAGCATCAGGCGCACCGGCGTGGCCAGGGCCAGGGGTTGCGTACCGGAGCGGCCGACCAGTTGGTCGAGCGCCAGGCGACGCACGGCCAGATCGTTTTCGGCCTGGATACGGGCGGCTTCAATCCGGTCGAAGGTCGCTTGCGCCTGCCGGGTGTCGACGATGGTGGCCGTGCCCACTTCGAAGCGCCGTTTGGCCGAGGCCAGTTGCTCGGCCACAGCGGTGCGCTGCGCTTGCACGGCCAGCAAATTGTCTTGCGCGGCCAGCACATCAAAGTAGGTCTGGCTGGTGCGCAGGATCAACTCTTGCTCGGCCACCTCAAGCTGGGCCTTGGCCGCATCGACCCGCTTGAGGGCCTGGTCGTAGGCGGCCTGGTTGGCTGGTCGGTACA
>JACCDP011103035.1_pt1 | contig 11040 bp, 18 predicted proteins | sample 7445841 | NCBI WGS metagenome assembly JACCDP01 (sample SAMN15323441, study PRJNA562643) | freshwater metagenome | isolation source: river surface water | place: USA:Blue River Watershed | collected 2017-08-17
ATGGAGTTCTGGAACGATGAAACTGGCAAGGGCACGCTGGCTGGCAGTGATGGCAACCGTGTGAAGCCTCTCAAGCTGCGAGGAATCTTCTCGGAGGGCGTGCTTTATCCCGTGGAGTTCTCGATGGATGACGATGGTCACGATGGTGACTATTTGCTCCAGGGCGAGCATCAGAAATACCTGCTGGAAAGCAAGTGGGTGGATGGTGTGTTTGGTCCTATGACAGACGATGTCAGTGAGATCCTGGGCATCACCAAGTGGGAGCCGCCCATCCCAGTCCACATGGCGGGTGAGGTAGCCAACCTGTTTGACTACACCGTGCGCTACGATTTCGAGCGACTGGAGAGCGTGCCGGACATGTTTGAGCCGGGCGAGCTGGTGGTGGCTACAGAGAAACTTCACGGAACCTTCATGTCCATCGTCTACGTGCCAGGACTCAACCATCCTGAGATGTTTGGCAAGAACGGTGACATCATCGTCCACAGCAAGGGCTTGGGTGCGCAGGGCCTGGCGTTCAAGAACAACGAAGCCAACAATGGCAACCTCTACGTGCGCACGCTTCGGCACCTGCTGGAGACAACTGATCTCGAGGCATGGTTCGAAAGCGCCTGCAACATGAGCTGGGCTGGGGAGCGCAAGCAGACGGTGTTCATTGGAGGCGAGATTTTCGGCAAGGGGGTCCAAGATCTCGACTATGGCACAACCAAGCCCGAGTTCCGTGTGTTTGACCTGAGGATTGGTCACAGCTGGGCCTCGGACACTGCCCTTGACGACTATCTGCCCATACTGCCCAAGGTTCCGGTGCTGTATCGCGGACCGTTTGATGCCAAGCTGCTGGAAGAGCACCGAGATGGTGTGACTACGGTGGGAGGCACCAACGTGCGGGAAGGCATTGTAGTGCGCAGTATGGTGAGCGGTGAGCATCCCATCCACGGTCGCAAGATTGCCAAGATGATCAGCCCTGCATATCTGCTCAGGAAGAGCAAGGAAGCAACGGAGTACACATGATGAGCAAAGACCACCTGCTGCTGAAATGGGGCACAATCAAAGGCTACCATGTGAGTGACCCCCGTGCGCAATTGTTGATCAAGCGATATATTGAGCTGGGCGCCTTAGCAAGTGCCATGCTGCAAGAGGACACTCCTGAACAGAAAGACATTCTCTGTGAGCTGATCAGCATTCACGAAGGTAGGATTGTGAATGACTGGAGTGGTGAGGAATACACCAAAGCTCAGGCTATTGAGTATGTTCGAAACTACTCGCGCCGATAAAGTCCCATGACACAACCTCTCACTGTGCGCCTGGCTACTGGTCTCTTATTTAATCGCTATCTAGGCATGCTGGCTCCCAACAGCCACGAGTATTGGCTGTGCCAAACTGCTCTAGACAAACTTGACGAGTATCCCATAGACAAGCTCAGCAGATGGCTGGGCTATGTGCAAGGTGTGTTGTGTGAGAAGGGGGTGACCACAACAGACAAGGAGCGTGACTTCAGTCGGCCGCTGTTTCACGAAGCATACCGCAACGAGGGTATTGACATTCCTCCTACACTTGACAAAGTCAAGCCTGTTCAAGCTAGACTTCAGGAACTGAGAGAGACCATTGGGCTGCTGCCTGCCAAGCGTCAAGCCACACGAGAGGCATTGCTGGGGGCTATTGAATCAGCTGAGACTGTCCAGGATCTCAAACGCATTTTAGTCACAATGATTCAAAAGGACAACGCATGACGAAACTAGTGTCACGTAGTCCACAAGGCCTTTGGGCTATTCAACATCAGGATGGTCAGTTCCTAGATGATGATCCGGTCTTCTGGACAGTCAATCCACAACTGGCTCTCCGATTCTCAAGTGAAGATGACGCCCAACACATCGCTGATGGTCTGGTTCGACTTCACACCATAATGATGGGCAAGCGTTGTTGGGAAGAAGTCAAGGGAGAAACTGTGTCTCTGCTCAAACCAGTCTTGCTGTATTGTTGCGAGCCTATGCGACACCACAGCACACTCTCTTGCACTGTTCACACCTCTGCTCAAGAGTGCCCGGATGTGCTGGTCACTTGGAGCAACCAACATGGTCCCGGATTGCCAGTTCGAGATGGCGGGTCTAGTTTTGTAGGCATCAAATTCTGTCCTTGGTGCGGAGACTTTGTGAATCCTACTTAAAATCATATCAGGGTTTTACCCCTGGCCGAAAACATCGGGGGCTTACATGATTGACATAACTGCGTTGATGGCTAAAATCTAGACATGGACAATATCACAGTCTCTAGAGCATCAGGCACAAAATGTGAGAGATGCTGGAAAACCCTGCCCGAAGTTGGCAGTTGGCGAGAATTTCCCGACACCTGTTTGCGATGTGTGGACGCAGTGTTGACTGACTGCACGGGATATGGTCTACACCATCATGCCACAAAAAGATTTGATCAGAGCCTAAAGCAGGCTCGCACTAAGGGCTTGAGCCTTGAAGATGCTGTAGTCTACGCTGGCACATGGAACGACAGAATAACTCCATTTGTGGGCCAGCTGGATAGCTACGTAGAGCCAGCTATAAAATAGCCGGTTGACACAAGGAGTCTTCCTGCTATAGTGCCACATACGAACAAAAGGAAGTGTGTGATGACTGAGCCAATCTCCTCCGAACAGTTGGTCAAGTGTCTCAAGGAAAATTTCTCCCTTGAGTTTGAAATTGAAAATGACGGCTGGAATAGGGTAACCCGATTCAATGTCAGGCTGTGTGGTCCTGATGGAGAAACAGTGCTGAGTGCTACCGACAGTATGTCTATGGATTGAGATAAAAACAGGTTGACACAGTCTGTATGGGCTGTATATTGACGCTACACAAGGAGACAAACTCATGGATGCCAAGCCTGATCTAGCTGTTTACGTGCTGGCCCGAACTGATCTGTCCAGCATGAATCCAGGCAAGCTGGCCGCACAAGTGCATCATGCTGGTGTACAGATGATGAGTCTGTTTGCAGAACATCCACTGGTTCAGCAGTATGTTGCTGACGGTGTGTCACAAGGTGCCCACTATTTCAACACCACAATTGTGCTGGGTGCCACAATGGCGCAGATTCGTGGTGTGAGAGCCACTTATGGCTGGGACTACCTATTCCCTGTCAAGGGATCGGTAGTTGACCCCAGCTACCCATTTTTTGTGGAAAATCAAGAGGTAGCTGATCTAGTTGCAGCAAATGGCCATTCATCCATCGTCAAAACCATGGATGACGGGCGTGTGCTCTTGACTCGCCAAGAGACCACTTGCATTTGGTGTCTTGTGGATCGCAACAAGCCTCACGTTGCAGACATTTTAGGCCACCTTCAACTCTACCCCTAACAAAAAAGGACACTGCCCATGCTATTGCTGATTGAACTCATCGGTGCCCTGGTGCTCATTGGCGTATGTGCCTATGGTGCCAGCAAGCTGATCGAAAGTTTCTACAATCGAGACTCAACCCCTCCCGACCGCAAGGACCCCAACTGACATGTGGAATCAACCTCCGCGCAACCCCAACCCTCGAATCAACCCTCTACAGGAGACTCCCCGAGTGAATTTTCGATTCATCGCTACCATGGTGGGTGGCGCAATGGCTGCCCTGTTTGCACTCACAGTGATCCTCGGCAGCTGGTACACAGTTGACGAACGGCAGCGCGGTGTGCTGCTCCGCAACGGCAAGCTGGTAAGCGTGGTGCAGCCAGGTCTGGGCTTCAAAATCCCCTTCATCGACAACGTGGTGCTGATGAGCACTGAGACTATCCTACTGCGCCTGGACAAGGAAGCTGTCTACAGCCGAGACCAGCAGCCGGCAGACATCACCATCTCTGTGAACTGGCGTGTGGATGAGTCCACTGTTGACGATGTCTACATGCAATATGGTGGACTGCGTGGTGTGCAAGATCGAGTGATTCTACCTCGAGTACGTGACGAACTCAAGAACGTTATGGGACGTTATAACGCAGTCACAGCCATTCAGGATCGAACTCGACTGGGAACTGATGTGAAGGCTGCTATCATTGGCAGCACCAAAGGACCCTTCATTATTGAGAACGTTCAGATTGAGAACGTTGACTTTTCAGACGCTTATGAGAAATCCATCGAGCAGCGAATGCTAGCAGAGGTGGAAGTGGAGCGTCTGCGTCAGAACGCTGAGCGAGAGAAGGTGCAGGCACAGATTGTTGTGACCAAGGCTCAAGCCGAGGCTGATGCCGTCAAGGCTCGAGCAGCGGCTGATGCAGAGGCTATCCGACTGCGTGGTGACGCTGAGGCTACTGCTATCCGAGCACGCGGTGATGCACTTCGTGCCAACGCTGACCTGGTGGCACTGACAGCGGCTGAAAAGTGGAATGGGCAACTCCCAGCTACAATGGTTCCTGGTGCAGCACTGCCCTTTGTGCAGATCAAATAAACAAAAAAGCCAACAATGGAGAAAGGTGGGTCAAGGCCCACCTTTCTTGTTGACATGTCCTGCTAGCTATGCTAGGTAATAGATATACAAAGGGACACAAAATATGAACAAGGGTGAACTTCTCGGTAAATGTTTGGTGTTTGCCACCAACGTGCACGCTGGTCAGTTTGACAAGGGCGGCACCCCTTACGTGCTCCATTGCCTCAAGGTTTTGCACTATCTCCGCACCGAGGACGAAGAGCTACAGTGCATTGCGCTACTCCATGACACAGTAGAGGACACTGATGCCACCTACGCTGATCTACGGAGCATTGGTTGCACTGAGCGTGTGATTGCTGGCGTGCGAGCACTGACCAAAGTGCCTGGCGAGACCCTGGACGAATACAAGGCTCGAGTGTTTGACAACCCAGATGCCATGCGAGTGAAGAAGTGCGACTTGCGGCACAACTCGGATATTCGTCGCCTCAAAGGTGTCTCAGAAAATGACATTCGGCGCATGGCACGCTATCACGAGTTTTATCTTGAGATCTGCGAGCGGCTGGACAAGCGAGTGGGTTGACACAGTCGTCAATCCTGCTATGCTGATCTTGTTGAAGGGAACAAAAGCATGACCACCTTTGTGAAAAAGTCCACACAAACTCGCCGAGCACTCTTGGGCCAAAATGGCAAACAGTTTGTGCAAATGGGGGGAGATGCCCTGTACTCTGTTGTGGAGAAAAATACTTTTGCACCCACATTCAGTTTTTGGGTAAACTGGAGTAATCAAGCACCTGCCTTGAATTTTGATGCAGCTCTTCTCACTCCACAGAAATGCCAAGATTTGATTGAGCTTGTGAAGTTGCAGACCAAAAAAGATCTTGAAGATATTCTCACGTATCTTGATGAGAACAGGGATGATCAAGATTACTGGCGCACCGTGGCTGAAAAGCTGAGTGAAGGTCTTGTGCCACCCAACGACAAATATTTCTTTTGGGACGCACCTAGCGCCAACCCCAACTTCTCCCAGTGGATCCAAGCTGATGAGCCAAATCAAGAGTGGCTGGAAATGGTAGACAATCGCCTCAAGAGACTGAAGGTAGTTGAGCGAGATTATCGCAAGTCAGCCAAACTCTATCGAGATCGCCTGAATGACACATACATTTGGGTTGATGTGCAGACCGAAACTGTGCGCACCACTACCATTACTCCAGTTTGAGGTCTACATGAGCAAGGACAGTCTTGGCGACAGGATGAAGCTGCTGGAACAGCAGGAAACTGATCGACGCTTTCTGTTCAGCCTTCCCATCTATGCCCGCATTGACGGACGTGGCTTCAGCAAGTTCACTCGGGACATGGAGCGTCCCTATGACACTCGCATGACCACCAGCATGATCGAAACCACTAGAACATTGGTGGAGAAAACTCAAGCTGCCTTGGGCTACGTTCAAAGTGACGAGATCAGCTTGGTGTGGGTGCCCACAGGCAATGGGCATGGTTGGTTTGATGGCAAGGTCACCAAGATGACCAGTGTGCTGGCTGGGCTGGCCACTGCGGCATTCATTGAGAATGTGATCCAGTATTTTCCCAACTGGCATGAGCTGGTGCTGCGTCTGCCGCACTTTGACGCAAGAGTCATCAGCATGCCCAGCTTGAGTGAGGCCAGCAACATGCTACTTTGGAGATCTCTTGATTGTGCAAAAAATTCCGTGAGCATGGCCGCCCATCACTATCGCAGTCACAAAGAGCTGCAAGGGCTGGATCACAAACAACAGCAAGAGCTCCTTTGGCAAAGTGGTGTAAACTGGAGCTCATATCCCGCAGCCTTCAAAAAGGGTACCTGGGTACGTCGACGTGTGGTGCAACGCACACTGAATGAAACCGAGCTGGGCTTGATTCCCGAGCACTACAGGCCTGATCCTGGCACACTGTTCACCAGGAGTGAGGTGCAAAGCTATGATCTGCCTCCTCTCAACAGGATCACCAACAGAGTGGCTGTGCTATTTGAAGACGCGCCGCCCATCAGCACAGAAAACGGTTGACACACTCTCCACCACTGCTATAATCCGCGCATGAAAAGGAGACAGGTTGATGGGCAGCTGGAATGAAACTTGTGGGCTCACACGCTTGCCCATCCATTCGGGTGATCCTGTGGTGCTGATCATGTTGAGCCAGGTCACTGACTCTGGTGGTGCTGATGGCGCTTGCTATGCCAGCCACTACTGGAAGCCCTATGCGCTCCCGCTGCGTGCAGTCTACAATGACTATGGTGGCATTGAAGATGTGGGCACAGAGTGGAACCAACGTTGGATCCTGGGCAAAACTCGCGAAAGCATGGAGAGCATGCCAGAGGGAGAAAATCCCTACCACGAGCCTGCTGCGGATCCAGAACAGCTTGACAGCATGGACACACTCATGGAGTGGATTCGATCTGATAGGGTGTGGGTCCGTGGTGCCCGCAAGCCCCTGGGCGGTGGTCATCTCTTGGGTTGGACCATGTGCCACGCTTGGGCATGGGACCATTTGGCTCAGCAGAGTGAAGACTGGCGAGGTGATGTGACCACGCTGGAGATGAACTATCGGCGTGGCCAGGAACGCTACCGCAGCCTCTTCAAGCTGGCACAGGATCGTGCGTATGACATGAACTTTGAGATGGCCTTTTGGCGCTGGCGGGAAGACACTTCCCTGCGCGACCACTGGCATGCTCTCCTTGCTGGAGGCAGCAGCTTTGAAGCTTATGGCGGTGCCACAACTGGCATCCGCACCTATGCAGATCTCATGCGGCTGTGGGCAGTGGCAGGACGAGACGTTGATGATCCCGAAGTTGACGACTTTCTCCGGGAGATGAGTGCCTTCCTGTTGGCAACAGACAACATGAGCGGACTGCGCATGCACTGGCACCCGCAAACTGGCAAGGGCAGTCAAAGTGCCGAATACCCTCTCTACAAGAGCTTCTTTGATCGCTGCCAGCAGCATGTGGACCAGATGCTGAAAGGTGATGATGACGATGAGTGAGTGGACACCCTACAAAAATGGTCGACGCACACTGAGCTTGAATGGTCCAGGTTGGCGCCAACGTGACTTGGGCGAGCCGATCATGCCGGGCGACTATTGGCTACACGGTGGCCGGTGGTACACTCGAATAGACTCAACCTACATTGACGACCTAGGCTGGACTCGGGTAGGAGATGCCAACGTGCCCAGCCCAATCTGGACTCAACAACCCCCTTCAAACAAGGAAACTTCTCAATGAACAACCTCAGCCTTCTCATCTACCTTGCTGGCGTAACAGGCAGTATTGGTAGCTTTCTGGTATTTGTGGCTGTTGTTTTTGGATTTGGAGTAGCTGTCTGCGGTATCGTTTGGGTAGTAAGTCTTGACGCTACCAATTTCCGCACTGTGGAATATGCCAATCACGTCAAAACCCACAGCTGGCGCTGGCTTTGGGCGTTTTTGGCTCTGATGATCTTCACCGGCAGTGTGTCGGCACTGGTGCCCAGCCGGCAGACAGTGCTCCTTATCGCGGGCAGTGAGATGGGCGAGCGAGTGCTCAATCACCCACGCTTCAACCAAGTTGTAGATCCTGGACTAGAGCTGGTGACAACCTGGATGCAAAAGGAAACGGCTGAGATTCGCCGGAGCATGGAGCCTGCCAAAAAGCAATAGTGGGCTAGGCCAGCTGGCCTTGGCTGGCCTATACATGTCATCATACTTGAATTCACTTTGCGTATTTGCGATATATCTGCAAATAGTGAGCATTTCCATAATCAACCAGCTTTCCTTGCTGCTCTGGAGAAAGTGGGATTTGGTTTTTGAGAGCATAGAGTAGCAATCTGATCTTGGCTAGATTGCGCGGATTTGCATACCACCACTCTAACTCGTCCTCCAGTTCAGGATTTTGTTTCAAAAATTCCGCATAAGGCTCAAGCCCGGTTCGTGCTTTTTCGTAGTTGAATTCCACGTCGTTATTGACAATATCAAAATTGTGTTTGGCGCCGCGGGGAAGATGATAGGTATCAAAGGTTTGGATACGGGATATGAACTCACGACCCAGGATTATATACTCTACTTCATTCCCATAATGCTTCCTAGCTACCATGCCGATCTGCTTTTTTTTGAGCCAAAGTGTTAACTTGCCCGAACTCTGGTATTGGTCTATATCTGGGTTCTCTTCGAGAAACTCTTGGACAAGCTGATCATATACCTGGCTATTGACTGATTTTGTGTTGGGCTTCAGTTTTATCACATGAATATAACGTAGAGGCTTGAAGTACATGGCACCTTGCGCCTTATACCAATCATCTGCTCGAAAGGTGTAAATACCCACTGGCTCAAGTCCAGCAGTCAAGTTATCCCCAGGTTTGATGCCCACTTTGGGTATCATGGAAGTGTGTACGTAGGTATTTTTCCTGTCACTCGAAGAAATATGATCCATCACAGCCTCGAGACCTCGGGCACCTTGGTTGCCTTTACTCTCAGCAACTAGCTCGCTTATCCGCATTGTTCAGTTTCCATAAAAGCAGGTTCAATAGCTATATATTTAGCATGATACCATGCAGTCAACAGCACTAGTGGGCTAGGCCAGCTGGCCCTGGCTGGTGACAAATCCAGGGCGCCCAGGCTGGTTGTGCAGGATGAACTCGCTTTGTCCTGCACGATCGGTTATCCAGATGATGCTGTCAACGGGTATGTCGGCAGTGATGACCTTGCGGAGTTTGGCATCACGTTTCTGGATCACTTGCTCTATCCACGCCTGATCTTCTCTGAACTGTTGCTCTAAATCGTCCCCATCAGTTATAATGTCACCATCTCTATCAAATATCTCATAGTAATATGTGTCTAGAGAGGGATCATTTGTGGGAGTTTGGGTGCGCACATAAGTTTTCCCCTGCCACTTGACTTTTCCCTCTTGACGGTATTGCTCCAGTGCAGCTTGAATGCTGGCGTCGCTTATGGGTTTGACTTTCATCTCTCGTGGGTCTACTCCTGCAAACCAAGCTGCAATCCGGGGACTGCTGGTCCAGCTGAGTGTGTGTCGACTGGTGGGCTTGTCCCCAACTCTACCTTGAGCACGATAGAGCCGTATGGTGTCGCCAAACTTTTGGCGCAAGGCTGCTCGTATTGGCGCAAAACTCTTGTCCAGGCTTGCCCGGATGCGTTGGCCTTGTGGGCTGGGATTGGGGCTGTAGGCATCCTCTAGCCGCCGGCTCTGCATGATGCCACCCCACACGCCCTGTTTTTGTGCCGAAGGCATCACACCCACAAAACTGGTGATGGCATCAGCAGCCTCATCACTCAAACTGGCGTCAGCTTGATCAACCAACTCCTTGATGCCCAACTCATCAACACTGATGTGACTAAAGCTTTCCCGTAGGAATTGGGGTTGTAGGTCTGAGATGCGCATGTGATATTTACGTAAAAAAGCTGTTGACACGAGATCCACCACATGCTATATTCCTGGCTGTAGAGCAAGGATAGCCCCTATGGACATCACTGCATTTGGCAAGACCCAGCCGCTGGAACAGCATCTTTGGGAGATTGCCAACTCTCGGCGAGATGAGTTTCCCAAGGATATCATCAACCTCATGCTTGCAGCCTACTCCGTCATCGAAAGCCAAAAGATTTTCATCCAGCAGGGCGACGAGCGCGAGGCACGGCTAAACAATCAGGTCAACGCCAAGCTGGACCAACTGCTGAGTCGTGTGGCCCAGCCTCGTTGGCTGGTGCAGGGCACGGTTAGCGTGAGCCACTACATGCAAGATGGCAGGGAAACCACTACCGAAACTCTGGCGGTGCTGGCTGATAGCGAGCAGGAAGCCCGGGACAAGTTTGTGACGTATTGGGAGGGCAAGACTTCAGAATACGCAACCTACTACACTGCAAGGGCCGACAAGGCCTACCAAAATCCTTGAATGATGCTAGTGATGAAAAGAATTACGCTAGCTGATGTGGTGTCCTCTCGACGTCGAGCTGACTTTGCAGAAAGGTTGATCGACCAGTTGCATGCCTCTCCTGAGATGTTGGAGATTGTAGCCCGGGAAGCCCGCAGAAAGGGCAATATCGCAGCGGCAGGCATTGAGCACGAGACACCAGACGAGACCAAGGCAAGACTGTTGGCTGACACCAGATTTCCTTATAAATCTAAAAATAAGCTGTAGACAGACTCAAACACTATGCTATAATCCTCGCACAGAAGGAGAGCTTGATGATGCTGAATCTGGACATGATTGAAGATGAACTCATCAATGCCTGTGAGCGCATGGGCTATGGTCTAGACATCAACAACCTTCAAGGATATGTGGAAGTCAACACTGGTGACTCCAGCCGAACCCGACGTGACCGACATCGATTCAAGAATGTCACGCTGGCTCTCATGTGGGTTGAAGGCCGAGAGCACTCTGTGAAGAACTTGGGACTGTAGGAGACTGGAAATGAAGGAGCTTGACACCATCATCTCCCGACTGCTGTGGAGTGAGATCAAGGACCCAAGTGAGTTTCGCTCCTATCTAGCTCGTGCTGGCTACAAACTGGTGCCCTTGAATCCCACACCTGCCATGTGTGAGGCTGGCTGGGCACAAGTGACTCGTCGCCTCGAAAGAGGATGCAATGACGAGATGCAAAGCCTCATCAAGGCAGTGATTGAGGCAGCATGAGCATGCG
>JACCDP010056367.1_pt1 | contig 11039 bp, 19 predicted proteins | sample 7445841 | NCBI WGS metagenome assembly JACCDP01 (sample SAMN15323441, study PRJNA562643) | freshwater metagenome | isolation source: river surface water | place: USA:Blue River Watershed | collected 2017-08-17
AAGCGAGACAGCCACCGTGGAAGACACCACTTCAGCAGTCGAAGCAACACCTACAGTTGAGGCTGCCGCAGTTGAAGCTGCTCGCCCTGCTGTAACAGCAATGGCTTACACAAAGCCACGCATCGAACTAACTGCAGCAAAGTATGCAGAGAACTCAATTCGCGCAGCACTCGGCGATGAGTCAGCTCGTCAATACATCGCAGCAGCAGACAACACAACAGACAACGCTGGTCTTGTACCAACGCGTCAGTTGTCAGAAGTTATCAACCCACTTGGAACAACAATCCGTCCATCGATCGAAGCGATCTCACGCGGAGTTCTTCCAGATGCAGGCATGACATTTGAGATCCCAAAGATCACAGTAATGCCAACAGTCGCAGAGACAGCAGAAGATGCAGCGTTCAACGAGACAGACCAGAACTCAGCATTCCTCTCAGTCTCAGTCAAGAAGTACGCCGGACAACAGACATTCTCTGTCGAATTGCTCGATCGTACATCTCCAGCATTCTTTGATGAGCTTGTCCGCAACATGGCAGCCGCTTATGCAAAGGCCACAGATGCAGCAGTAAACGCTGCAATCATTTCAGGCGCAACTGCAGATGCAACAACAACAGTCACATACCCAACGGCTGCAGAGCTTCTCGGTATCGTTGCTCGCGGTTCAGCATCTGTTTACAACGCCACACTAGGTCTTCCAAATCCATTCGCTCGCAACATGATCGTGAATACTTCCCAGTGGAGCAACATCATGACACTTGCGGATAACGGACGTCCAATCTACAACGCATCACAGCCAATGAACGCAGGCGGTCAAGTAGCACCTACATCATTGCAGGGTAACGTTGCAGGACTTAATCTTTACGTGACACCTAACACAGCAGCAGGAACTGACACAGATGGATCAATCCTTATCGTCAATCCAGATGCGTACACATGGTACGAGTCACCAACATACCGCCTACGCGCAGAATCAACTGCAGCAGGACAGGTAACAATCGGCTACTACGGCTTTGGAGCAATCGCTACAAAGGTTGCAGCAGGCGCATTTAAGAACAACAAGCAATAAGCAACACACTAAGTCGCTCCAGGGGTAGTGCCCTTCTACCCCTGGAGTCTTTAGAAAGGTAGATTCATGGCTCTGACAACAGTTGCAGAACTTCGCACGGCTCTCGGCGTAGGCACTCTTTACGCTGATGCAGTCCTGCAACAAGTCTGCGACGCTGCAGATAATGTCTTGCTACCTTTCATTTGGAATAACACTAATTTCGCCGTGGCTCACTCTAACGTGGGAACAGTCGGCACAATTTATTTTGATTTTAACGTCCGCGATATTTATTACGTCGGACAGACAGTAAACATCGAAGGTGCTGGATCGCACTTTAATGGCAACAAGACAATCACAGGCGTTGGCAATCAGAGCATCACAGTCACAACGAGCCATGTAACAGATACGCCTAAGCATCCTTTTAATCCATACGCCAGCATTAAGGCTTCTACTTATCTTGATCCAGCGACAGTACCGGCAATTCAAGAGGCTGCTCTTATGATCTCGATCGACATCTGGCAGAGCCGTCAGGCTCCATCTTCAGGCGGAGTCACAATCGATGGCTACCAGCCTTCTCCTTACCGCATGGGCAATACCCTTCTAGCGCGTGTTCGTGGATTACTTGCACCTTATCTTGATCCGAGATCGATGGTGGGCTAATGGCCGCCATATCAACCCTTCGCGCAGGAATCGCCGCAGCTCTTACCGATAACACAAAGTATTCAGTTTTCTCATTTCCACCTGCAACACCTATCGCCAATAGCGTCATAGTCGCACCTGCTGATCCGTATATCTCACCATCTAACGGCTGGCACTCAACTATTTCACCTATGGCCAATTTCGTAATTTCCGTCATGGTTCCTTTGCTCGATAACGAAGGCAACCTTAACGGGATGGAAGATAACATCGTCCGGGTTTTCAACCTGCTCGCTGCATCTGCCTACACCTACAACGTCACAGAAGTATCGGCTCCAGCCGTACTCAATGCCGCGTCTGGTGATCTACTAACCTGCAATATCAATATCTCAGTCCTAACGAGTTGGAGCTAACATGTCCGAGTGGGAAAAAGAGCAAGAAGCCTTCCTGATCAAGATCGGGCAGGCAGCACCATCAGCACCAAAACCATCTACTAAGAAAGACGAGGAATAACCTAAATGGCTGTATTTCTAAACAACAAGGTCGGCGTAAAGGTAAACTCTGTCGATCTTTCAGACCACGTTACCGCAGTAACACTTAACCGATCATTCGATGAGCTAGAAGTAACTGCAATGGGCGATGGCGGACACAAGTTCGTTAAAGGCCTTGAGGCATCATCTGTCACAATCGACTTCCTTAACGACACTGCATCAGCAAATGTCCTTGCAACCCTTCAGGCTGCATGGGGAACCAACGTCACAGTTGTTCTACTCCAGGAAAAGGGAACCGCAGTAAGCGCAACTAACCCTCTCTATACAATGACTTGCTTGATCAACGGCACAACTGATATCAACGGCGCAGTAGGCGATCTCGGTACTCAATCATTGACATTCAACGTCTCTGGTACAGTAGCAGTTGCCACAACAGGCACATTCTAAGAAACTAAACAAAGGGGCATAGCATGGCAAAGTTAATAGTCACGATGGCAGACAACACAGTCACCGAGATCGAGATCACTCCTCGATTAGAGTACGCGTTCGAGCTATATGCTAAAAAGGGATTTCACAAAGCGTTTCGCGATGATGAAAAGCAATCAGATGTCTATTGGCTCGCATGGGAAGGCCTTCGACTAAGTGGAGTCACAGTCAAGCCATTCGGCGCAGACTTTCTCGAAACTCTCAAGAGTGTAGAGGTTGCTGAGTCTGACCCTTTGGCCTAGGCAGGGATAGCATCCACTATCTCATCGCTCGCTTGAGCATTGAGACGGCTATCCCTCCACAATCTTTAATCGATTTAGATTCATCGATGCTTCAGATGCTACTCAAGGCGCTGAAGGATAGAGCAAAGGAGCAGGCAGATGCCTACAGAGCTAAAAGGCGCTAGTGCGCTTCGCAAGGCTCTTAAGCAGTTTTCGCCTGATCTTGACAAAGAGACTCGCGACGAAATGGTTGGATTTCTTAAGCCAGTAGTAAAGAAGGCTAGAGGATTCCTTCCATCTAATGCAGAGGCTCCATCTGGATTCGTAAAGCATGAAGTCAAGACTGCAAAGTTTCCAATGTATGACGCGGCTGAGGCTCGTCGAGGAATTGGATATAAGCTCACGCCTACTAAACCTAATCGCCAAGGTTGGGTGCAGTCAGTATCGATTCACAACAAGACTGCAGCAGGAGCGATCGTTGAGACCGCCGGACGTAAGTCTGGAATGACTGGCAACTTCTCACCAAGATTTCAAGGCTCATTCGCAGGCCGTAACAAGATGCAAGGCCGTGCGATGTTCAAGGCTTACGATCAGGATCAAGGCAAGGCCAAGGTCGGAGTAATCCGAGCCCTAGAGAAGGCCGCCGCAAAGTTTAACGCGAAAGGCAATAACAATGGCTGAGTTACGGATTCCGATTGTCGTCGAAAATAAAGGCAAGAAGGCGCTCGGCGACACGAGCAAAAGTGTTAGCGCTCTTGATAAACAAGTCAAGCGATTGGGCAAGAGCCTTGCAGCAGTATTTGGAGCGCAGCAGCTTCTCAAGTTCGCTAAGAACGCTTCCATGGCTTTCATCGAGGACGAAAAGGCTGCCAATCGTTTAGCCCTAGCAGTTAAGAATCTCGGGCTAGAGTTCGAGGCTCCACGCATCGAGCGCTATATCTCTGACCTATCAAAGATGTCTGGCGTTACCGATGATCAATTGCGTCCAGCAATGCAACGGTTATTGCAGACTACTGGCTCAGTTGCTAAGGCTCAGGAATTACTTACCCAGGCAACCGATATAGCCGCCGGGTCTGGCGTTGATTACGAGACAGTTGTCAATGATCTCAGCCTTGCTTATGTCGGTCAGACTCGTGGACTCCGTAAGTATTCGCTAGGACTATCGCAAGCCGAGCTGAAGACCATGAAGTTCGCAGATGTTCAAGAACGTCTCAATAAGCAATTCTCTGGCGCTAATGCAGAGTTCTTAACAACCTATGCAGGTAAGTTGCAGCTTATTACAACTGCAGCAGGTGAGGCAAGCGAGAAGATCGGCGGAGCGCTTGTTGACTCTTTGGTCTCAGTATTTGCTGCAGGCGACACGACACAATTCGTAAACCAGATCGATACCCTTGCCACAAAGATTGCAGATACAGTCTCAGCAGTAGTATTTGGATTCCGTAAGTTATACGTCCTTACCAGCGATCGCGCCATCTTGGCTAGTTTTAACCCATTCGATGATTATGAGAAGAATGCCCTTGCCGCCATCGATGCAGCCGAGAAAGCAGCCAAGTTCAGACGTAATGCGCAATCGATGGGCTACCTAGGCTCTCAGCCAATGGGTATCTATGAGACATCAGCACAAGTTGCAGCTCGCAAGAAGTCCGAAGCGGACGCAGCCAAGCGCAATAAGGCGCTGGCAGATATGCAGAAAAAAGGTTTAGATACACAGAAAAAGTCTCTAGCCTTACAGAGAGCATCAAAGACTCTTAACCTTGACGCGATTGGTATTGAGGCAGCTCTTAAGGGCAAGATCAGCGAAAGTGATCGATTGTCTTTGCAGTTACAAAAGGCCCTACTTGAAGGCAATTCAACCCTAGCCACTTCTCTATCTGATCAGTTAGATGCAGCAATCAAGCGCAATAACGAATTACGCCAAGCCTTATTGTCCACGCCTAAGGCGCCTAATCCATTTTCTGAATGGAAAGTTCCTGCACTTGATTTCGGTGGCAACAAATTAGGTACTCTTGTCCCTAATTTCACTCCGCCAAGTTGGGTCACTCCCGACATGTTTAACCCAGGTGGATCTATGGGGCCACAACTTCCAGCGCAACCTCAAGCGCCTAAGGTTGAGGTCAAGGTAGAGATTGCAGGCGAAGACGTTGCGGCAATCATTACTCAACAACAAGTCAATGATTCACTATCTGGCACATTCGCCCAGACCAACCGCTTCGGCGCCAAGGGCGCTATTGCTCTATGAGTCTTCCTGCCAATATCTCGGTATCGTTCGACTTTAGCCAGGGCGCTACATTCGGATTTAACGGCTTTATTATTGGCGACGCTAAAAACGGCGTTATAGGAACATCCCAGTTCGCAGCTAGTGCAGTTCCAGAGCCAGTCGTTGATCTCAGTTCGGTCACTCGATCTATCAAGATCAGCCGTGGTCGCAACATCATGCGTGATACCTATGAGGCTGGAAACTGCACAGTTCGAGTCCTAGACCCTAATTCGTATTTTAACCCTCAGAATACGTCAAGTCCCTATTTTGGCTATCTGACTCCACTTCGCAAGATTCGCGTAGCGGCCACTACTGCTACGGCTCAGGAGTTCCTATTCTCAGGCTATGTAGATACTTACAAGTATTACTATCCGACAGGCCAAGAAATCGGCTATGTCGATATTGTCTGTTCGGATGCGTTTCGCCTGTTTCAGATGGCTAACGTCTCTACTATTTCTGGCGCAACCGCAGGCCAGACAACAGGTACACGAGTCACAAAGATTCTGGATCAGGTTGCATTCCCTACCACTATGAGAATCGTGGACACAGGATCGACCACAGTCCAGGCAGATCCGGGGACGGCTCGATCATCACTAGCTGCAATCAAGGCCGCTGAGTTCGCAGAACAGGGTGCATTCTTTATGCGTCCAGATGGACAGGCAGAGTTCAAGGATCGCGCAGATGTTGTCAATTCTCTAGTTCCTGCGCCTATCGAGTTTAATCAGACTGGTGGCATTCCATATTCAGACCTTAAATACGCCTTTGATGACAAGCTCATTATTAACCAGGCGAACATGACACGCATTGGTGGCACAACACAGACTGCCGTCAATGTTGATTCCTCGGCAAAATACTTTCCTCATGGCACAACAGTTACGGACATGATCCCTCAGACAGATGCTCAGGTCTTAGATATCGCAAAGATTTATGTAGCAACTAGAGCTGAGACAACAATCCGCATTGATGCCATGACTGTCGATCTACTTGATCCAGCAGTCCCAACTGACACAATTATTGGCCTTGATTATTTTGATAATGTTAAGATTACCAACATTCAGCCAGACGGCTCGACAATCGTTAAGACCTTGCAGGTGCAAGGATTGGCATGGGACATCACCCCTAATAGCATGAAATGTACAGTTACAACATTAGAGCCAATCGTGGAAGGGTTCATAGTAGGATCAACCACGTCGGGTATAATAGGCACGTCCATATTAGGATACTAGGAGAAAATAATGGCAGCAGGTCTCGGATATAAAGAGTTTTCGACGGGTGACGTATTAACCGCCGCGGACGCCAATGGCTATCTAGCCTCACAAGTGGTTATGGTCTTTGCTAACGCCTCAGCTCGTACTTCTGCTATTGCCAGCCCTCAGGAGGGGATGATCTCCTACCTCAAGGATACTAATAGTCTTGATAAGTATGATGGATCAGCTTGGGTTGCAGTCGCAGCCGGTGGCGGTAAGGTCTTGCAAGTAGTTTCAACAGCCAAAACAGATACCTTTACATCCACTTCAACAAGTTTTACAGACATTACAGGTCTAAGTGTCACAATCACCCCAAGTTCTGCGTCAAGTAAAGTCTTGGTTTTTTATTCAGTAGTTGGTGCTTCTAGTGCGACAACTAGTGACAGTATTGCCGCAATTCGTTTAATGAGAGATTCAACAGCAATCGGAATTGCGGACACAGCAGGGTCTCGCCAGCGAGCCACTGGTTCAATTTCTACGCGAGAGACAAATGCATCAACAATCAATTTTACTTCGGCTGGCCAGTTCTTAGATACCCCTGCCTCAACCTCGGCTTTAACCTATAAAGTGCAAGGCATCACAGGAGCGGGCACTTTCTATATTAACCGAACACAGGGTGATACTGATGCAACCTCAAACTATCGCACAATTTCAACGATAACAGTAATGGAAATAGGTGCATAATGGATTACGCTTTAATACTTTCAAAAAAATATGCCGGGGAAGAATGGACACTTGACGGCGATGATTATGCTGGCTTGACTTGGTTATCTAATTCAACAAAGCCAACTAAAGCCCAGCTAGATAAACTTTGGGAATCGACATTGGCTGACATAGCAGCAGAACAAGAAGCCAAGGCTGAGGCTAAGGCCGCGTTACTCGCTCGCCTAGGCATTACTGAAGATGAAGCGAAGTTACTACTTGCATGAAACCAAGACTCTCTAAGTCTGCCATTCAGTTACGCGAGCAGATCGATGATGCATTCCCAGATCGAGATCGAGCTAGTGACGGCTGGCTCGGTGATGCTCGACACTCTACGCGTAAGTCTGATCACAATCCAGATGCAGACGGCTGGGTACGCGCCATCGACATTGACCGCGACCTTTCTGGCAAAAAAGGGAAGCCCGACCTCATGCCTGATCTGGTCGATCAGATTCGAGCATTGGCAAAATCTGGCGATAAGAGAGTGTCTTACATCATCTTCAATGGCAAGATCGCCTCAGCTAAAAAGGCTTGGCGTTGGCGTCCTTATGATGGGATCAATAAGCATAATCACCATGCACATATCAGCTTTACTCCAAAGGGCGATGAAGACTTTACTTGGTTCAACATCCCGATGATAGGTGGCAAATAATGGCAGAGAACTATTCCTTCGTAATTGACCAAGGTGCAGACTGGTATCTCAATCTTCAGTACAAAGACTCTGCCGGCGTGGCAATTAACCTGACAGGCTACACAGCCGCGATGCAGTTTAGACTTACAGCAACCAGTGCAGCAGCCGCGCTAAGCCTCACATCGAGTTCAGGCATTACGATCACAGGTGCTACCGGCACTCTGGCTATCCACGCCACAGCAGCCCAGACTGGTGCGCTTGAAGATTCTGCAAAGTACGATTATGACTTGGAGATCACATCCCCAACTGGAGTAGTCACTCGCCTAATTCAGGGCGTGGCTAGTGTTAGCTCACAGATAACTCGATGAGCGACACAATAATTGTTCAGCCAGTAGTCAATGAACTTACTGTCACTGAGGAAGTCAATGACGTTATCGTCTCATCGGTAGGCGTACAGGGCCCTGCTGGTGCAGCTGGAGCAACTGGTGCCACAGGCCCACAAGGCCCATCTGGCGTAGTTACAGTAAATGCTCCACTTACCAATGCTGGAACTTCTAGTGCTGCCAATCTTTCAATTTCGGCTGGTACTACTTCTACCTCTGGCGTTCTTCAACTTACCGACTCGGTATCCTCAACATCGACTACTACTGCTGCGACTCCCAATGCAGTTAAGACTATTTATGACTTGGCTATAAAATCTATACCTGCTTTTAGTTATGTAACTGGCCGATTTTACAGAAGCCCAGCAGTAAACGTTTTGACTTCAACTTTTGCACCTGTTGTCGATCGTACTTATTACATGCCATTCTATGTGAGACAAAACAACACTTTTGATCGGATTGGTTTTGTTTCTGGCTCTACATTTTCTGGTACTGGAGTAGTTAGATTGGGTATTTACAATGATACCGATGGTTTTCCATCTACCGTTGTACTCGATGCTGGTACAGTTTCGGTTACTGCATTAAACACTACATATACAATAACAATTTCAAAGACACTACCCGTTGGTTGGTATTGGTTAGCGTTCAATTCACAAACAGTCGGGTCAGTTAATTCATTTTATGGTACAAACCTTGCAGGATATTTCATTGCGGATTTAGGAATGACGGCCATGATAAACAACGCTACACAAGGTTATACTCAGAATGTGAATGTGTCTAGCGGTTTTGCAACGGCTGGATCACTTACTAGCGTTTTACAGAACCCAGTAGTTAATTTACGGAGTACGTGATGAAACAGATTACTTACGGTCTAGGCGGATACGACCCATCCAAACCAAATAACAACATCGTTGAAGAAATCGACATCCCAGATACGGAGACAGAATGAACATGAAGCACCCAGTAGTAATCTCAATCGGAGCATTCTTGGCCGTCTGGGGGACAACCTCTAACTTCGCTCTTGACTATCGCTCGATCCTAGGCGCAGTCGTTGCCGGGGTCTTCGGATACGCGAGTCCCAAAAAGTGAACACAAACGATTTTATTACCCTTTACTTTGCAAGCCTAGCCATCATCGGTGGCCTTGCAGGTTACGTCATCACTCACCTGCTATCAGAAATTAAACGACTTAATTCGCGTGTCGATGAGATTTATAACATCCTTCTGGATAGATAATTTTTGACATGGCAAAGAAAAAAGTCATCGATCTCGATACTTATTCACAGTTAGATGCATGGGCTATCAGCCTGCATGAGATGTATCGCGCATTGCGCCGTGCAGGTTTTGCAGTTGATTTATGTTTAGCGATTATCTCTGATCGAGACGCTTACCCTGACTGGATTTTGCCATCGATTCCCGACCGCGTGGATCGCATACCCTACGAGGATGATGACGACGAGGATTAAATGAAGCGCATAGTCATAGTGAGCGACCTACAGGTTCCGTTCCACGATAGACACGCAGTTAAGAATCTAGCCAGTTTTATCAGCAAGTTTAAGCCGCATGAAGTAGTGACAATAGGTGACGAAATTGATTTCAACACAATCAGCAAATGGTCAGAAGGAACGCCAGAAGCATACGAACAGACTCTTGGAGATGATCGCGAAGAGGCTATTCAGGTACTTTACGATCTCCAGGTAACACAGATGATTCGATCCAATCACACGGATCGCCTGTACACACAGATCATGCGCAAGATTCCATCATTCCTGTCATTGCCAGAGCTGCGCTTCGAGAAGTTTATGCGCCTGGATGAACTAGGAATTATCTTTCATCGCAAGCCATACAACATCGCACCGGGGTGGATCGCAGTCCATGGCGACCATACACCTATTAAGTCTCAAGGGGGTCTATCAGCCCTTGAGGCGGCTCGTAGGCACGGTAAGAGCGTCATCTCAGGTCATACTCACAGGGCAGGCAGATCGTCCTTCTCAGAAGCCTCTGGAGGCCGTATAGGGCGTATTCTGCATGGCGTCGAGGTTGGCAACTTGATGGACTTCAGTAAGGCCTCATACACAAAGGGATCGGCTAACTGGCAGCAGGCATTTGCCATCATGTACGTCGAGGGCAAGAACGTCCAGGTTGATCTGATCTACATTGAGAAGGACGGCACGTTCATCGTGGCAGGCAAGCGCTATGGACGACCTAGATAACGAGCTTGATCGGGACATCGATGACCATATCGATACGTCAGAATCGTTACCATTTCGTTATCTTAAATTCCTAAAATTCCCCCTTAGGGCGTGAGACAGTTGAGCCATCAACGAAGGGCGTTGATAGGAAGGCTCCAAAATGTTCGATCCATCATTCGGTGACATGGTTGTAATGATTGTCTTATCCGCACTATATTTTCACCTAGGCCGTATCGTCGGCATCCGCGTGGGTTACATCAAAGGACGTAAGGCAGTCCGTGATTACTACGCCTCAAAAGAAAGGGCAAGAGTGTGAAAGCAAGTGAAGTCCTATTATCAGCTACTGACATCATTGGAGACCGAGGACGAATATATGGTCATCCTCGTATCAATCAGACTCGAATCGCATTACGACTCCAACAAATGCTGGAAGTACCAATCTCAGACCATCAAGCGTGTCTGGCAATGGTCGAAGTTAAACTTGCCAGATTACAAGAAACAGGAGATCACATTGACTCCTATATCGACGCGTGTGCTTACCTTGCACTAGCTTGCGAATTGATCACAGAAAAGGACGAGCAATATGTTTAATCTTGAAGATTACGAGACAGTAGAAGAACGACTTATTAAGTTTTGGAAGGAGCATCCAGATGGACAGATTCATACAAAGTTACTTGATTCAGCCGGTGGCCGTTTTATTGTTGAGGCTGCTATATATCGCACAGAGGCAGATGTTCGGCCTTGGACGACAG
>JACCDP010139220.1_pt1 | contig 11039 bp, 8 predicted proteins | sample 7445841 | NCBI WGS metagenome assembly JACCDP01 (sample SAMN15323441, study PRJNA562643) | freshwater metagenome | isolation source: river surface water | place: USA:Blue River Watershed | collected 2017-08-17
CAGATCAATCGGGTATTGTGGGAAATCCCATTGGCGCTGAAGCTATTGAGACTTCTTTGCACAATGCATTTATTCCATACAACGCACAAGAGTTGATTAAAATAGCGGAGAAAGAATTTGCATGGTGTGATAAAGAGATGTTAAGAGCTTCCAGAGAATTAGGGTTTGGAGACAATTGGAAAGCTGCATTAGAAAAAGTGAAAAATACTTATGTGCCTGTGGGTAAGCAACCTGAAATGATCATGGATTTATACAATCAATCTATTGATTTTATCAAGAAAAACGATATGATCACCATTCCGCCATTGGCTGAAGAAACTTGGAGAATGATTATGATGACTCCAAAGCAACAATTGGTGAGTCCCTTCTTTCTAGGTGGAGAAACTTTAATGATTTCTTATCCAACAGATGAAATGGATGATGATGCTAAATTGATGAGTATGAGAGGTAATAATCCTCACTTCTCTAGATCAACTGTACATCATGAATTAATTGCAGGTCATCATTTAGAAGGTTTCATGAATGATCGTTATAAAAGCTATAGAAGCTTTGAAACACCATTTTGGACAGAAGGTTGGTCATTGTATTGGGAATTTGAATTGTGGGATAAGGGATTCCCGAGAAATGCAGAAGATAGAATTGGAATGTTGTTTTGGAGAATGCATAGATGTGCTAGAATTATCTTCTCTTTAAATTATCATTTAGAAAAATGGTCTCCACAAGAGTGTATTGATTTCTTAGTAGATAGAGTAGGTCATGAGAGAGCAAATGCCGAGGGAGAAGTGAGAAGATCTTTCACAGGAGGATATGGTCCTTTATACCAATTAGCCTATATGATTGGTGCATTGCAAATTAGGGCATTAAAAGAGGAAGTAGTGGGTTCTGGAAAGATGTCGTTGAAGCAATTCAATGATGCAGTGATGAAAGAGAATAATATGCCTATAGAGATGCTAAGAGCTTTATTATTAAAATCTCCATTGACCGAGGATTACAAGAGTCAATGGAGATTTTACAAATAGTAGATTAATGTCTTCCTACTAAATGAAGACTGGTTTGTCTTCCATCAATATAGTAGAAATTTTTTCCATCGAAATGTCCGTTTTGTTCTAACATAAAACGGACATTTTTATTCCATTCTTTGATGAATACAGAAGCGTTTAATTCAATAGAATAACAAGTGTTTTTGTACATTGGGTAATCACCACTTCCTGGCACCCCATTTTGCATATCCCACATACCAATGGCTGGTCCGGCTGCATGTCCATAGTATCCAATAGGGTGGGTATAAATACTTGCAACAATATTTTCTGCTTTAGCTTGATCTAATGAAGCTTTTAAGATTTCGTTACCTGTACTAAATTCTTTAAAATTATTTGTTAAAATATCTTGTAATCTATTAGCTGTTTTTAAGCCTTCTTTTAAATAGGCAGGAGCATCTGTTTCAGTAGGTTTTAATACATAGGCATGCTCTTGTATATCTGAGTTTAAGCGTAAATATTTAATACCAAAATCTACATGTAATAAATCACCAGCTTGAATAGTAGGATTATTATTTAATTCTCTAGAAAAAGTTTTTAAATGATCAAAGTTTACAGAGTCATTTCTTTGAACATCCACAGAAGGATGAAACCAAGTTTCTAATCCCATATTATTTAGTTTTTGTCTAAACCACCAAACTAAATCATCTGTGGTAGTAACTCCCGGAGTAATTACTTTACTGCTAAATCCTTCTTCAATAATTTTATGGGTGATACTATTTACTTGCGTATAGAACTCCATTTCTCTTTGGGTTCTGGTTTCTAACCAAGACACGCCTAAATTGGAGGCAGATACAAATGCAGCACCTTTAGGAAGTTTTACTGCTTTAGTTAACTCTTGATAGTCCGTTAGATCTAAACCATCGGCGTGGCCAAAATCTGTAGAATAGTTTATCCCAATTCTAGTTGGTTGTAGAGTATTGACAATTTGATTTAATTGTTCCCATTGATTAGGAAATTTAGCCTGATCCCATGCTGCTTCGATAGTATTACCCACTTTATATCTTGCTACTGCTAGTTTTTTATACTGTTTAGTTTGTGGGTTATAATAAAATACAATAATGGTTCTTCTTCTTGCACTCAGCCAAGTTGCAGGTAGCATGGTTTTAATGATAGGGTCTTCGTTGTATTCACGAGACACAATGATCCACATATCAATTTTATGCTTTTCCATTAAACTAGGTAATAAATGATTGATACGGTCGTCCAACACCTCATCAATAATCTCTGCTTGATTTTTCAAGTTTAACACTTGGCTAAAGCTTGCATTACTATATGCAATCAAGCAAATCAAAAGAATGGCTATTTTATTTCTCATAATTGGTTTATTAGGCTTTAAAGCTTATGAATTTTGGATATGAATTTAGTACATCTAGTTCATAATTACATTAAAATTTAAGGGCAATACTACATCCGTTGGTTGCAGGGTCTCCTAAATGTATAGCTCCAAAATCATAAGCATAAGCAATGTATTTTTGGTTCGTAAGGTTTCTTGACCAATACTTCATATTCAAATTACCCATATTGAAGCCTACACTAGCATTGAATATACTATAGGGACTTTGTTGTATACTATTGGCTAAATCAAAATAAGTTGTGCCAATATATTTCCATTCTGTTCTTACAAATGCAGTTAGATGGTTCTTTAATTTTTGGTCGTATTGTAATGCCAGATTTGAAACCACATCTGGTGTAAAAATTTGTTTATTGCCATTGAAGATATTACTAGTTCCGTTTTGTGCAATTTCTAATTTTTCAAATCTGGCATGAGTGAATCCAGCATTATAGTCAATGCTTAAATGAGTATTGGCTTTTGCCGTAAATTCTAATTCAATACCCTTGCTATTTAGTTTACCTCTATTTTGAATAATGGTAATGGCATCAGGTAGAACTAAAGTAGGTATTTGAGCATCTACCAATTGTGTATAAAATAAAGTAAGATTTAATCTAGCATGATTTTGGAATAAATTATTTTTCAAGCCTAATTCTATATTATTACTATATTCTGGTTTGTATCTGATTAATGGAGGTTGAGAAGGATCAGAACTAAGTGGAGACAAGCCACCGGGTCTAAACCCTTTACTATAATTGATAAAAATCATTTGAGTAGAGGAGAATTGATAATCCAGGCCTAGTTTAGGGGAAAGGGCACCAAAATTTGTTTTTCTACTGATGAGTGGCTGAGTTTCATAAATTGCCTCATTCTCATCCATTAGTAAAGATCCAGCAACAGATTGTTGAATTGCTTCAAAGTCTCTTCTTATTCCAGCTGTTACATTTAACTTAGAAGAAATAGCATAGGTGGCTTGTCCATAAACTGCAATTCCTTTTCTTTGAATTTGCGTTGAGTTAATAAGAGTGAAATTGCTATTTTCAATTCCCAGCAAATATGCATCAGTACCAAAATAAGTACCTTGTTTAGTGGGTGCATTTTGTGAAAATAAATAGGCACCAATGGTCCATTTCAATGATTGATTATTTACAGAATTCAATTTGAGATCTTGGGTCCATGCTGAAATTTGATTCCAGTCTTTACCATAATTATTCACCACGCTAATTGCATTTAATGGAGAAAAGTCTCCATCAATAGGGTTGGTATAATATCTGTAGTTTTTTTGATATGCAGTTTGTGCACTGAATTGATAAGTATTTCCATAGTATAAAATAGATAAAGAGCTATTGATTGTTTTATCTATCATGGTAGTGGTTGCATTCTGATTTAGTATAAATGGATTTTTGAATGCTTCTTCTACACCAATTACTAATGGAAATGCACCTTTATTCTCTTGATCTCTATGTTTTGTATTAAAATTGATTGACCATTGTTTATTGATGATGTATTTCAAATAATAATTTCCTGAAATTCCTTTTTGTCGATCGTAAGGTAATTGGTTGTATTGGTTTTGATAATATCCATCTCTTGCATCATATAATCCACTTACCCCTGCAAATAGTTTATCTTTTATGACAGGTGTTTTAATATTGAGGTTCATTCTTTTTTGTCCATAATTACCTACACTTAATTCTGCAGAGCCACTACTATAGTTTGTGGGTTGTTTGGTAATGATATTAATGACACCACCCATCGCATTTCTACCATATAAACTTCCCTGTGGGCCTCTTAAAATCTCTATTCTTTCTAGATCAAATAAATTAGGGATATAGCTGTCTAGATTGAATTGATTGATTCCATCAATATATACTGCTGTTGATGGGTCATAAGAAGTGGTTGCGATACCTCTGATCGCAGTTACATCTCTTCCATCTCCTGGATCTGCACTGTATACATTGGGAATAATACCACTAATATCTTTGGTATTCCATATTCTGTAAGCGCTTACTTGATTGCTGTTGAAAGAGCTTACAGCAATAGGTACTTTTTGTAGTAGTTCAGTTCTTTTTTGTGCAGTGACAATAATAGTGTCTAATTGGGCAAATATGGGTAGGTAGATAAATGATGAAATTGTTATGAATAATGTTCTTAAGTACACTTTTGTTTTCATTGATGGTCACTTTGAAGTGCGAATATAGATTCATTTTTATTGATTTATATTCAAAAAAAAATTATATTTGATAAAACACGAGATATTGACTTTTAAATTTCTAAGAAAAATCTCTTACTTCTTTTTTTTCAGCTTTTTTCTAGCTTCATCTCTTCATGCTCAAGATGTTAGAGATAATTTTTCAAGTGGTACAGTATATGATTTGAAAAAAGATAATTCGGGTAAAATCTGGTTAGCAACCAATTCGGGTGTGTATGTTTCTGACGGGATGAATTATATCCAAATTAATCTTGGGGATACCAAAACTACCAATAGTTCCATCAAAGAGCTCTATATAGATAATGAAAGTCTATTTCTTATTTTTCAGGATAGTGGACTCATTAAACTCAATACAGTAACCTTATCTTTTTTCAAGATAACTAATATGCCAGTTACAAGCTTTTTTGTAGAGGATCATAAAAAAGCAATGATGCTCACAAAAAATGGAGGTATATACTCTTTTGATATTACTCCCAATTCAAATATTAGGATGAAGTTGCTTTTTCAATTTGAGTATGACAGGGATAATGATTCTAGGATGACTTTTTATTCAAAGAATTACTTAATTGTTTCTATTACGAACAAAGGGTTATTTAAATTAAATAAGAAACAATGGATAATTGAGAAAAAATACAATATTCAACCTGATGGATATAACAATAGCTTCACCCATTTAAATGATCGTTTATTTTATATTAATCAATCTCAAGTTTTTGAAATTGACAAAAATGACCAATTTATAAAAAGCACTTACGTAAATAATAATAATAATATTTCGTATATACTTCCCATTTCAGCATCTGAGAAAATTATAGTAAAGGCTAGAAAAAATCTCTTTTTAGAAAACAACAATGAACTAATTCAATTTAATTTAAGTAAATCAAAAAATTACGAAATCCAAAGTGCCATTTATCTATCTTCTGATAATATCATTTTTGGTTCTAATCAAGGGGTTTTAAAGATTAGTAATGTAGAGATAAAAACAAAATCTATTTCTGATTCAGTTGTTCAAATGACTGATTATGTTAATATTAGAAGAAAAATACTTTCATATAAACCAGATCAGTTACTTTTATTTGGATATCCCAAATCTCACTTATACAATCTTAAGACAAATCAATTTACTTCAATTTCTAATCAGATTAATCCATTATATGATGCAATTGTAATTGGGAATACCGTATACGCAACTTCGGAGGGTGGTGGAGTAAAAAAGATAGAATTGGCTAATAAAAAAATTTCAAATATTGTCACAAAAGATATAGATACTATTAAGCTGTATAAAGCAATCTTAAATATTGAATATTTAATTAAAGACCATATCCTAATTGGTCGAAGAGGCGAATTGATTTTTTATAATATTAAAAACAATACATCATCCATACTAAGTTTGAATAATTCATCCGCTAGGGTGAATAGTATGATTTTGGATTCAATTTCTAAAACTATATTTATTGGAACATCTAATGGTTTATATTCTTATAACTTTATAACTAAAACGCTCATTAAAAAAACAAACATAAAGGGTATGAATATTGCAGAATTGGCAATATCAAGGCAAAATGCAATTTCTTCTTTATGGTTTATTTCTGATTATGGTATTAATGCTTTTGAATTAAAAAGTAATAAGATCATTGCAGATCTAAATTTAAATTATTTCAATAATTCCAAATTAACATCTGTTTTGATTGATGATGAGAATAAAATTTGGGTAAGTAGTTATAATGGAATTTATTTTTTCAAGTATCCATATCTTGATATCATAAAATTAAATCCTAAAAATGGTTTCATTAATCAAGAATATAATTATAAGTCAGCTGCCAAGTTAACCAATAATAAATTAATTTTTGGAGGATTAAATGGATATGATATTATATCGTCTGATTTATTTAGAACAAAAAATGAAATACTTAAAGGTAAAATATTAGGATATAGTATTTATGGGCTTAATAGTATAATTTATAAAAATTACATTAAGTCAGAGATTATTGAATACAATACTAAAAATTATTATTTGGAGTTATATTTTTCAATTGAAAAATTCGAAAAATTCAAATCAAGTAATTTTGAATATCAAATAGATAATCGTCCTTGGGTACCCTTGTCTGGTAATTCATATTTATATATGTATAATTTAAAAGATGGGGTACACACAATTAATATTCGTGGCTTAGATGAAGAGGGTAATGCAATTATTTTTGATACTATTAAAGTAAATCAAAGAACTGATTTTACTTCTTCAGTTACATTTAGATATTTACTTTTTTCTTTAGTAATTATCTTATTAATTTCCATTGGAATATTTGCTTATATAAATAATAAAAATATAAATAAAATTAAATCTGATATCGCGATGGACTTACATGATGATATTGGAACTGTTTTAACTAGAGCTTTATTCATCATTAAGGATGATGCAATGCTCAAAAATAATAGCAATTTAATCAATTATTTATCTGAAGCTTTGTTTAGTATTAGAACTTATATTAATACATTTGTAAATAATAAAATTTCTATTTTTCAATTTATTGACGAGATAATTGAGCATACAAATAGTTATTTTAAAAACTCCCATATTCAAACTTCATTAACGAATAATATCATTAATCATCTTGATATTAGTAATTTTTTATATCGAGATTTGAAATTAATTATTTATGAAATCAATCAAAATATTTTAAAACATTCTAATGCAAATTATGTATCCTACTCTTTTCAATATTTCAATAATCAACTGCAAATTGTTATTAAAGATGATGGAAGTATAAATAATATCAAGGATATTGAAAAAAAGGGTAATGGCATCACAAACATTAGAAAAAGAGTTAATAGGATTAAAGGACGAGTAGATTTTAAAATTAATCCTATTGGCAATGGTTTGATGATTGAAATAAAACTTATATTAGACAAATAATAAACTTTGTTATGATAATTTTAAATGTTGCTATAATTGAGGATGACTTTACATTATCTCAGTTTTTACAAAAAAAGATCATTCAATTAGAAAATTTTAATTGTAGTAAAACATTTTTTACAGTTAATGAGTTTCTTTTGACGAATGAAGCCACAGATATCTTATTATTAGACATTAATTTACCTGGTACTAATGGTATGGATGCAATACCAATAATATTAAGTAAATATCCAAATATCTCTATTGTGATGAATACCATTAAAGATGATGTTGATACCATTTATAAATGCTTAGAACTAGGTGCTTTAGGTTATATTGATAAACAAAGTTTTAATGACAATATTGCAGAAGTACTTGAAACAGTAAAAAATGGGGGTGCTTATATGACCCCAAAAATTGCAAGAAAAATTATCAATAGCTTCAAGAAACCTAAAATGCCAAATCTAAGTAGTAGGGAACAAGAAGTGGTTAATGGAATTTTAGATGGATTAACGTATTTACAAATTGCTGAGAAATATTTTATAACAATTGATACCGTTAGATCACATATTAAGAATATTTACAAAAAATTATCAATCAATTCTAAAGCTCAATTATTCAAGTTGTATAGTAATTAATTCTATTTGTTAAATTTTTAGTATATATAAAATATCACATTTTAATGTCATTTTAGATTTTAAACTTATAGTATTTTTGTGCCTTAAACCAAGGTACAACAATGCATTTTACTACCGATTCATATTCTATTAATAAAAAGTTTGAATTAGAATTAGCTCATCTAGGCGATTTGTCAAAGTTTTCCTTTTTACAATTAAGAAATGAATTAGAACAATTTCAAACCACTATAGATAATTTCGGGACTTATTTTTTAGCTACTTTTGAGTCACCATATTCTTTTTTACAAATCAAGTATGACAGTTCAGGAAACTTTGTAAGAATACTTGACCAATATTGGAAATAGTTAAAACTTAAATAACTTATTTTTATTATATGTTAAACCTTCTGAAATACCAGAAGGTTTTTTTGTTTTATTTGAAATTATTATTTAACTTTGTAATTCAAAGTACTTTTATGAATAATGAAATTGAAAAAGAACAATTAGCAGCAATCTCTGAAATGAGGGATATGATGCAGCGTTCATCCAGGTTTTTATCTTTAAGTGGGCTTGCTGGTATATTGGTAGGTTGTGTGGCCTTAGTTGGGGTAGCGATTGCATATAACATTCTTGAAATGCCCATTAGTTCAATTAATTACCTTCTACCCTTAGAAAAATCATTAAGCACAAATGATCATACCTTATTGTATATCACAATCAATTGTGTTTCAGTTTTAATATTGTCTTTAATTACTGGCTCTTTATTGGCAATAAGAAATGCTAAAAGAAAAGGTTTGTCGATTGGAGACAAGACAACCCAACGCTTAGTAATTAACATGTTCATACCATTGTTAATTGGTGGTTTATTTATTATAGCATTATTGTTTCATCATCAATATTCCTTGATATTACCCTCCATGTTAATTTTTTATGGAATGGCTTTATTAAATGCTAGTAAGTATTCTATAGAGGATATTAGGTACTTAGGAATAATTGAAATGTTTTTAGGCTTATTGGCGATGTTTTTTTTAGATCAGGCATTGATTATTTGGGCAATTGGATTTGGTATTCTACATATGATTTATGGTGTTATACTTTATAATAAATACGAAAAGTGAAAGATTTTATAACATCTTTAGACAAAGGGTTTGAAAGTCGAGTAAGACTTGGTATTATGTCTATTCTTGTAGTGAATGATTCAGTTGATTTTAATACACTTAAAGAACAATTGAATATTTCCGATGGAAATATTGCAAGCCATATTACTGCTTTAGAAAAATTAAATTATTTGGAAGTGAAAAAACAGTTTATTGGCAAAAAGCCCAATACATCTTACAAAGTTACACAACAAGGAATCAAAGCTTTCAAAAATCATTTGGATACTTTGGAAAAATTAATAAAAATTAAATTTTAAAAATTATGTTACAAGACAATATAGAAAATAATGAAATAAATTGGGGTAAAAAAAATGAGTTACTATTTATTACACTTGCAATAATAATTGCTGGTTTTATCGCTAAGATTCCCCAATTTCAAGGGGTAAGAGAAGATTTATTTTATGAAAAAAATGTAAGTTTTATCTTTTTACCAATCTTAATAATTTATTTTAATTGGAAGAATCAATTAGCTTGGAGTAAATTAATATTCCCTTTTGTTATTATGGGTGTATCGGCAATCTACATAAATACTTTGCCATATAGTGAAAATAGCGATTCAAATAGTTTAAGTTATTTTCATTTACCTATTTTAACATGGATATTATTGGGGTTTACATATGTTGGAACAAGTATTGTAAACCTTAAAAATGGGATTTCATTTTTAAGGTTTACGGCCAATTTAGTAATAATGAGTGTTATAATGTTATTATCCGGTTTTTTATTTATGGCCATGACAATGGGATTATTCAAATTAATTGGTATTGATACAGCATATTTGGCGCAACATTATGTTCTAATTTGGGGATTGCCTTCTATACCATTAATAGCTAGTTATATTGTAACGAATAATCCTCAAATTGTCAATAAGATTTCTCCCATTATTGCTAAGATTTTTACGCCCATGGTAACCTTAATGTTATTCTTATTCATTATAGGAATAATGGTTACTGGAAAAAATCCAACACAAGACAGGGAGTTCTTGTTAATACTTAATGCATTATTAGTGGGTGTAATGGCTTTAATTATTTTCTCCTTGCAAGAAATGACAAAAAGTGGTAAGCAAGCTATTCAATTGTACACCTTATTAGCATTGTCAATTATTACTATTCTAATAAACTGTGTTGCTTTATATTCTATTATATTCAGATTGGTAGAATTTGGTTTCTCTGCAAATAGAGTAGCAGTTATTGGAGCAGATATATTCATATTTACCCATTTGGTTTTATTAACAAGAAAGTTGTTTTTACTCAATCAATCTAAAGTGTCTGTGAATGAAGTAGAAAATACTGGGGGTAATTATTTAGCTGTTTATTTTATCTGGGTATCTTTTGTAGTATTTTTATTGCCTTTAATTTTTAATTTTAAATAAGCATTCTTATAATATATTAAAAAGCCTCTAAGAATTACTTAGAGGCTTTTATAATGGATTCAAAGCAATTTAGCTAGCTCCAAATAAGATTAATCCAAGTGTTGTTAAGTAAATAATACATACAAAAAGCACTTGACCTACTTCTTTTTTCATAGTGTAATATTTGAGTAAAAATAAAAAAAATCATTTATAATGTGTTAATTTCACGCAATGAAAAAATGTCTTTCCTTCCTTTTTGTTTTGAGTTTATTCATCAATGTTATATCATACGCTCAAGATTCAACTAGTAAACCATATGTCGTAGCTGGTAATATTGGAATTACCAATAATGGTATTTCGATTATCCCAACCTTTTCATTACAAGAACCCGCTTTTAACTATACAGGAACATTATCAAGAGGAGGTAAATTTAGTATCGACCCTGA
>JACCDP010902468.1_pt1 | contig 11039 bp, 16 predicted proteins | sample 7445841 | NCBI WGS metagenome assembly JACCDP01 (sample SAMN15323441, study PRJNA562643) | freshwater metagenome | isolation source: river surface water | place: USA:Blue River Watershed | collected 2017-08-17
ATGGTAAATGGGCGAAAGATGGGCGGGATAAAGTGAAAAGGAAATTCAGAAGAATCTTTTCAAAATCAGCAAGGCAAATATCTAAATTACAAACAAAAAAAGATCTATTTTTAGATGACGAAAATAACAAAACATAATGTTCGAGAACAGATTGAATCACATCTTAAATCATTAAAGATAAGATATAATATTGTAGAGCAAGATAATTTTATTTGTCTTTATGAAATACTTGTATCTTCATTACCTGCTTATATTCAAGTAGAGTTTGATTTAAGTAATGATGATGATGATGAGATTTGTATTCAATTTTTTACTAAAAAAAGTAATAAAGGAGATTCATTATACAATGCTGTAATAAATAAAATTACCAACAGCGATATTGTATCTATTGTAGAAGAAGAAATTGATGAATTAATTGAAGCTAGCAAAAGATTTAATAAGGTGTTGAGTAAAATATTTAAACATATTGAAAGTATTTTAGATATTTGTGAAGAATATGATTTGGCTTCTGAAACATTTATAACTGTACGTGAAGACTTTAATGATTAAAATTTAAAAATTTTGTTATGAAATCAGAGCTAGCACAAAAACTAAAAGACATACTTGATAATACAACTCAAGAAGAGTTTGATGAAGTATGGAAAGAAATCACTTCAAAAGGGATTGAAAGCCCTTCTATGCTTTTAAATACTAAAAGTTTAAAAGAAGTAAAAGCAGTCAAAGATGATTCAGGACATTGGTATATTATTCCCAGTGAATTACATGAAGAGTTTTACGATGATTTTTGTTATGAATTAATTGGAGAGTTTAAAAACTTTAATAGTAAATGGGGTAAATATAGAACAGGAGGAGATTTAAACAATATTCAACTTTACGCGGAAATATAATTATGATTGGGACACGGTGCAACTTAATACAATGCGGATTGGCCTATAAGGATTGGCCTTTATTCCTTAATAGGTGTTGTGTGCGTTCGAATCGCAGTGCTCCACAGTATTCATTAAAACTTAATTAAATTATGGAAAATCTAAATTTTGGACAAGCAATTGAAGCCCTTAAACAAGGCAAACGAGTTGCAAGGAAGGGTTGGAACGGTAAAGGAATGTTTCTTGTAATTGCAGGAGGATATTCAGTTCCTTTGGATAAACTTAGAGAAGGAACTCACTTTACAAAAGAGTTTTTGCAATCAGAAGGATGTACAGAGTTTAAAATTGTACCGCATATTGATATGTGGGCAGCAGACAAAACTTATGTAACAGGGTGGCTAGCATCTCAAACAGATATGCTGTCTGAAGATTGGGTTATTTTGTCGTAATTGAAAAATGGTATAGGCGCAATAACTTCCATTTTTGATAGAACGCTGACAGCTGGAAAGACAGCAATTTGGTCAGGTGGTGTAATTGGCAAACACATCAGCAAAGGCTGGTAAGTATCTTAAATGATGCGGTGGAGGAAATATGGGTATAAACTCCCAAAATTAATCTGCTATGATGTAAGTTCGAATCTTACCCTGATCACGAATGTGGTTCGACTCCACTCGTTTATTGAGGTTGTGGAAGTAGCCCGATGAAGGTACGCACTTCACATAGAAATATGGTAGGATGACGGGGAACAATATGACAGCTTGGAAAGACAAGCCTTTTTTTAATTCAAAAGTCTTTAATTCTTTACATATAAATTTTCACGTAAAATGACACAAATTAACTTTGTACAAACAATTATTGAGAATAAATTAAAATCTCTTGACGTGGATTTTTCCTTTATTGATTCTTCTGTTTTTAGTGATGGTGATAACGATCAAAGAATATATCAACTAAAAGTCGGTAAAGAAAACCCTGTAATAATTGTCAATCACATAGATGAATGCTGTCGAATAAATATGATCTCTAACAAGGGATTTTCATATTCCTCGTATCGAATTTTTGATTTTGAATTTAAAGCTAATACAAAAGAAATGAAATACGATAGCTTGAAACGATCTACTGAAATTTTAAACATAATGATTAAAGGTTTTGTTGAATGGTTTCAATGAGTAAACTATCAGTACCAAGACCCAAAAAAAATCAAATAATTAAAGTATATTACGAAAATAACGGAAGCGTACCAATGAGGGTCGTAGAAATAAAAGGTAATTTACTTGAATGTGAATTTGAAGGAGTTGAGGTTTGCGTTAAATTAGGTAAAGTATTTGATGGAGAAAACTGGATCCCAAGATGGGAATCAATAAAAAATTAGTCTAAAAACATTATGGCAGGTATTGATAAAACATACACTGATTCTTATTTAGAATATAAAGAATTTAAAGATTGGGCTGATACTCAATACTTGACATTCTATAATGGTCATAAAGTTAGAATCGGGGATTGGGTGTATGATCGTGATGAAGATGATTTTGATGGGCGTGAAGTTCCAATAATGAATACTCCATCTTGGATAGATGTTTATTTAATACAAAATTGCAAAAGTAAATTTGTATTAGATAGATTAAAAGATGTGTATAATAAAGATACTTACAATGAATTTTTGTCTGTAGATTTAGCGGGGCGACCCCCAAGTTCTTTTCAGCAAAATAGAAAGGTTAAGATTGTACCTAACGATAAAACTAGATATCCAATCCACGACAAACCTTTTTCTAAAAATAAAACTTGGTGGGTTCAATCTTACAATGAATTTTGGTACAACAGTGAAACAAAAACTTGGGCACGTATTGAAGATTATTATCCGACTGATACCAACACAGCTTATTTTAAGTCGATTAAAGCATTAGTAAGACATCTTAGAAAACAATATTTACCTTCAGGGATTAAGTTCATTGTTATGGGGAGATTTACTGGTGAAGAATATGATGTGGTAATTAAGTAGCTTTGAAGAATTATTTTTTTATGGTATAGGCGCAATAACTTCCATTTTTGATAGAACGCTGACAGCTTGGAAAGACAAGCATTATTTTTAATAAAACAATATGGAAAAAGAATTTGTACCCGTACATATAGCTCATGAATTAAAAGATTTAGGTTTTGATGAAGAATGTATTGCTGTTTATTCTGAAGGAGAACTATTGATTAATGAACTTACGTTGAGTATATATAATAGTTCTTCACGTTTATTTTCTAATGATTGCACTGCTCCATTATTATCACAGGTTTTTCGGTGGTTCCGTAAAAGTTATGGATTACAACATACTATTGGAGAGTTTAATTCTTACCAAGATAATTACAGTGAAGAATTTCCATACAAATATATTGTAAGTTCTACAATGACTTATGCAAATACTGATTCTATTAATAAATCTGGTAGATGCAAAACTTATGAGCAAGCAGAACAAGTATGTTTAGAAAAGATGATTCAAATTGTAAAAGGGATATGTCAAAGTTAGTTAAATTAGAAAGTTCTTACGGTGTTCTTATAGTGGAGGTTAATGCCGAAACTTATGAGCAAGCAGATATTATTGCTAAGGAGATGATTAAGGGTGACATTATTGATGTACAGAAGCATACAGTTATTAAGGCTGGTACTTGTATTTTTAATAATAGTGAATGTGAGATTAGGGGATATTGTTTAAATGGTTGTAGAGGGGTGGACGGCGAAAAATAATTGAAAAAAAAGTTGCACAGTATATTTTTTCTACTTACCTTTGCATCAGAAATTTAAAGAACATTTCGCCGTCCAACTATGAAAATAGAATTTACAACAAATAATTGGGATAATGACTATTGGTTCGATTTAGGTATATCTATTGATACCACGAAATACCATGAATACAAATACGTATTCACAATAGGACTTGGCTTTTGGACCATCTACATTAGGTGGTAAAAAAAATTAAAAAAAAGATTGAAAAAAAGTTTAACAATCCAAAAATTATACTTACCTTTGTAGCAGGAATGAGAAACAATAACTTTCAAAACTTTTTAAAATTGGTATCTGAACAAGATGGTACAATGGAAAGGATTAAGAAGTTTATCGAAGATAGAGAGGACTTAAAAGAATCTATGGAGTTCGCCTTAACCATATTAAGTAAGGCAGATGAACTGGAATTATCAGAAGAGGATCTCAAACAATTGTTGCAACTTTCCCATGAAGAGCTAAAAGAAGTTCTATCAGGTAAAGTAAAAATAAATCCTAAAATAAAACAACTATTTGAAACTATTTCATCGGAAGACAAGTTATAGTACAATACGATAAGACTGCTAACAGCAATTTAAACGACAACACTTGAAATGTTTTAAATGCAGTCTGTTTTTTTAGGACCAATAGCATAATTGGTTGATGCAGCTGACTCATAATCAGAAGATTACAGGTTCAAGTCCTGTTTGGTCCACAACTGAAAATATTGTCATAGTCAAATATACCAAGGTCGCGCACAGCAATTCAAACTAACCAAAATCAGAATTGTTAATTCAAACCTTTTACACAAGCGACCTGTTTTTTTTTAATTAAAATACTGAATTAATGGTTACTAACAGCAATTTTTACGACACATCAGGATAATATGTAAAATGTAACCAGTTATTTTTAAATTATATCGTATGAATTATTTTTAAGATTACTCACAGCATGTTTTTCAGAACTAAAGCTGCTCTTTGCGGAATAGACGCATTGCAAAAATGCACGTAATCTGTTTTTTTTAATTGGTACGATAGTGTTAAGAGTTTTTTTTAGGTGGACGGCGAAAGCGGTCCATTTTTTTTGAAAAAAATTTGGTGGTCTCAAATGAATCACTTACCTTTGCGAAAAAGATTTATGAGGCTTTACTTAATGCCCAACTTTAAAACAAATCTATTTTTTAAATAACTTAAATTTCGCCGTCCAACAATGATCAAAAAAGCATTTACAGTACTAGCATTTTTAACAGTATCAATTCTGTCAATTCAAGCACAATGCCCTGAATATATCAAAACAGAATATTACCCTTACGCATTTAGAGAAGTGGATCCCCTGAAACCTGATCCATGTGCAGCAAAGGAAATTTACCCATTCAAAGCCAAACTAATTATTGGGCCTGAAAATATGAAACGTGAAAAACGTTATCGGGTATCTATTACCAGTCGAACAGATCACGATCCCAATACCTGTACTTCAAAAACAGTTGAACTGAAACGGGATTCTGTTCTAGTTGAAGATAATATCCTACCAGAGAGAACCACAGAAACATTCGGTGGGTTCTATATGGCACGTGCAGAACTGATGAAAGAACTACCAGCTACACGTCCAGCTAACTTTATGGCAATCCTAGTACCAGAGGGACAACCCTTAGCAGGGTATTGGGTAATCGGGTACAAATACGAATACAAAACAATTAATGAAGCAAAGAAAGGGGTTACGGAATTAAAGAAAGAGAATCCAGAATTCTGCTCATCATTTGCTTGGCTTGTACCAAAAAATTGCAAGTTCAAATATTTTTATGAATAATATTTTGTAATTCAAATATTCTCCATATATTTGCATCAGCTATAAACAAACTTAGGTTACGAACAAAAAAAACTTATCATGAATTATTTCCACTACATCAACGACAACTATGCTTACAAGGTACAAAACGGTGTGCTCTTCATTGATGCTAAGCCAATCATAAAAAGTACCTTTGTTAGCAATCAAAACTATCTAATGGAACTGGGGAGAAATCCTCAAACAGAATTTGAAGGAGGGCGTTCACCTATGTGGGTGCCTATAGAAGTCTTGAGTCAATTTTTCACTGATAAGGTTCATTCCTCTAGGTTGGCTGGTGCAGAGTCTTTTGACTTTTTTGCATTTAAAGATGCCATCTTTGATTTCCTGTATGATACAGGTCTAACACAATTCGTCTCCGTCCGTCGTAGGAATGCTGAAGCACAGAAGAGAGAGATGATGGCCAAGGAGAATGAATCCAAACTTGAGCAGCTAGAAGCGGAATTACAGCGCTACAAGGATCTCGAACAAGAGAGACTCCAAAATGAAATGGATGCAGGGCGGATTAATATAAATCCAGTTATTAAATCCCTTAACAGTGTATGGTTTCCTGTTATTATTTCTGCTATCTTTGCAATTGTTATCGGGGGATTTTCTTATGAGATTCTATCTGAAACTATGGGTCTTAAGCCATACCTGAATATTCTTTTGTCTATTGCCTATGTGATGTTTCCTATCCTTACCGCCATTCGGCAATATGATTTTGATTTTGGATTTATGCGTGTACAACCCCTATGGATTGTTATGATTATTGATATGGTGTTTACAGCTTATCACGTGGGTTGGTTTCATGTGGAGGTGGACGGCGGAATAGGGGAGAATCTTCATTGGATTATTAAGAGCGTATACGTGATTATCATCCCTCTGATGCAGAAGGCAACAAATGATATGATTCTGAAGATCCGTCAGATTTACCTTAATAAGGATTGGCTACCAAACATTAACTAATGTGAATATACCCGCTAAAATATAGTTAAATTCAAACAACATGTCAGAAATTTTAAACACAAACATTTCCTTGAAAGAGAATATCAAACTCTTATTCAGTAATCTCCGTTACAATGAAAGCACCCATCTAGGGCTCGGCGACATTCGACTCACAATTGGTCTACAGGATAGAATCATCAGGATGATTGATGAGTATGAACAAAGTAACAACAAGCAAACAGAAGAGCAAAATGAAGAATCAACAAACCGATTCATTTAAGGTATTAACCTAAACAAATTGGCGGTAAGCTCTACCGTGACAGCCTTTGGAGATGAGAGAGAAAAAACTTTAGGTTTTATGCTCGTCGATGAATTAGGAATCAAACATCAAATGTTTACATTTGTGTAAGTTTTGAAGAGCGGAAGAGACGGAAGTTATCAATTGCCCCCTACCAAGGGGGTGATTGATGATCTATCCCCTAGGGCATATCTTACTCGCACCCGTGACAAAAAACTGAAGCCCTAATTTTCGCCGTCCACCCAAACAAAAAAAAAGTATATTATCCATGACAATACCAGTAATATCAAATTTAAAAGATGAACAATTAGAAGAATTTAAAAACTTCTTATTCGAATATAAAGATAAAATTATAAATAAAGATGATTACAACATTTATGATTTTATTATTGTAAACGAAAATGAAAAAGTAATCAGCTTTACAGAGCTAACAAACGAAGAACACCTATGGATGGTGAAATACTGTAAGCTGGATTTCGTACAAGATATGTACAAAGAATTCCTAAAACCCTATTACGAAGCATTCGTAGAAGTAGCTGACCAAATTACCTTTGAAGATAACCGTGTGAGGATCATTGAATTCGAATACGAAAAAAGCAAAGTTTATTTCTTTGAAGATGTTCAACTAGTTGAAGGGGAAGATAAAGCAACAGTACATGTCTTCGATCAAAACGATTCCATCTTGTTTTATGGGGATACCTACTTCCTTGAGCTAATATATAAAATAACAAGTTGGACACCTGAAGTTTCAGTTGGAAATATTAAATACCGTTTACTTTATTTTGGGGTCGTCCTTTTAGTTGAGTTGGACAATTATAACGTTAAATTTACCATTAACGATAAGGAGTACATTATGCCTTACTTCTTTTCCACACCGTTTAATAGCCCTAGGAACTACCTAGAGCTACCTAATCTTGTCCACTCCTATAATGTATCGGACATTTATTGTAAGAACTATTTGAACAGAGTTATGATCTCCCATGTTGACCTTGTTTATCACCTGTTCCAATTCTTCAACGTTAATTGGTTAACAGAAGAAGATAACAAATCAACCCTAACCGCTTCAGATGTTATTTATAACCTGTTAAACGGTCGTATGCTAATACCTAAACATATTTTGGCATCCCTACAGAGATATTAACCAAAATTAAAAAATGGATATTTTTAATACGGACAAATATTATGTCCCAAAACATAAGGTACCAGAGCTGATCAGAATGGGGTTCCCAGAAATTGAGAACCCCCTGTATGAACAAGCCTTTGAATGGTTCAGAGATAGACATTACTTTCATTATTACTTTGAACGAAATCCCGAATGGCAAGTAAAAGCCAAAGTTGCAAGGGGGTATTATGATGCTTTTTTCTTGGACGATATTTGGGACAATAGCAGCGCGGTACACATCGGTTTCTTTGATACCTATTATGAAATGCTTGAGGGAATTTTTGATTACTTTATGGCGGAAATAAGATAGCCACATTTCGCCGTCCAAACAAACAATTTTAATTATGTTCACAATAGACTTTTTTGAATTACTGTTCCTAGCAGAAGCGTATATTCAACCAAATACAACTGGTAGAAAAGAATTCTGGGACAAACTTGTTAACGAATTTTATTTAGACCTGACAGAAAACGATAGGCGACACTTCTTCCTGTTGATGAATAGATCAGAGGATTTTAAAAGAGGGTACCAGAACGGGGATCCAGAGCTGGTCCTTTTCTATAACCGCTTTAAAACAGAAAATTAATTAAAAAGGCATTTTCGCCGTCCAACCATCACCATGTTTAAAATAAACCTAACACAACTAAAAGTATTAGCAAACAGGTGCATTCCTCCAGTACCTATCGCACGCGCAATGTTTTGGGAAAATCTGATAAATGTACATTATGATCTAATCCCTCAAACAGATAGAATAATCTTTTTCTATGAAATGATGGACAACAAATATTTCGTACAAAGATTAGAAGAAGATAATGAAGACGCTATATTGTTCTTCAATAGATATAATCCCGAAACACAATATGAAGTAACAGTGGAATATGAGGGAAAGATTCAGAGATTCAATGCTTTCCTGCATAATGATGAATATCATGTAAGCAGCAGATCAAGAATCCACAAAGACTATATCATAAAAACAACCCCACTATATTTCTCACAAGACTTAAAAATTAATAAATCTTTTTTAAAAATTGGCCACATTTCGCCGTCCACACCAACCATGCAAAATAACTTTATTGTATCTATCAACTTCAATGAAATTACAGTAGAAGTCCCATCCCATAACGGAACAATCTACGGACACATCAACACACAACCTGACCAAAAAATCCCATACGTCTTGGACACTTTCGATAACCCAGACCTAGACAAATTCTATGACCAATATAAAAACGAAATCCATGAAGCAATCATTGGACACATAACAAACATTAACCATAATAATAATCATGAATGACCGAAAAATACACTTCAAAGCAACCCTAGAAGATGGGACAGTTATCACCTCTAAAACATCTTACTACTTCGGAATAGATCCACTAGGGGTTTATGTAGAAGAAAAAAAAGGCAGAAACTATAATGTCAAACAATGGACAGAATTCACAGATGCAAATGGTACAGATGTCTATGATAATGATATAATAGAATTCACAGTCAATGGGTTTAAAATGAAAGATCAAGTAATCTTTCATAATGGACAATATATAACCAAAAATAATATCGTACCATTGAAAGATATATTTAAACCCAATTCAAAAGTATTTGTTTGCGATTGATGTTTGATATGGGGTGGACGGCGAAATGGCTGATCCACCCCCCTAAAACTAAATCCATTTTATTTTAAACCACTTTTCGCCGTCCACCCATGCTCATCAATATTTCAGCACTAATATTCATCCTTAACCACTTTAAAGTGTTCACAAATAATAAACATAAACAAAAAATTATCTCCTACCTGTCAGGCTGGACATTCCTGTTCCTCCTAACCAAAAAATTACTCCTATTATAATATACCCAAAAATATCTTATTTGGACAAAAGAACCCAAAGGTGAAATATCCTTTGGGTTTTTTTATTTTTTCACTAGGGACTTGTGTTTGTCCTTGGACAATATCACAATATATCATTCTGTTTTAACCCCTTCCCTAACCAAATTTAACCCCCAAAAATATCTTGTTTGGACAAAACCATATAACCCCCAAATTATTATCCGCACTTTTAAAATTTTTACTAGGGAATCGTGTCTGTTTTTCGGACAAAACCCCAAATAAAATTTTTTTAAAGGGGTGCCAAATCGGCGGAACTTTGACCTGTTCGTAGGGGATTTGGACATAAGAGGCCAAAGAGGGGGTTGGGGATTTTTGCTGGGGATCCCAAAAAATTTTTTAATGTGGCGACTCTAAACCCCTAAAACTGACTTCTTCTTTTCCCTAAAACTGATTTCTTTTTAAATAGAAACAAAACCCCAATAGATATATAACCGATTTCTTTTTAAATAGAAACAGACCCCCAATAGATATAAACTCATTATATTAAACCCCTAAAACTGACCTTTTCTTTCCCCTAAAACCGATTTCTTTTTAAATAGAAACAAAACCCCAATAGATATAAACACATTATATTAAACCCCTAAACCAGATTTCTTTTTAAATAGAAACAAAGCCCCTGTAGATATAAGACCTATTCTTTCTCCTGAAACCGATTCTTTTTTAGATGGGATAGTGGGATTATATCAAGGGGTTTTAAATTGGTACAACATTATTTTTATTTTATATAAGGTTGTGTATTTGATTTACAATCCTTTTATATTTGGTTAAAATGGTTGTTTTTCTGTGGGATTTTTGTATTGCCATAGATTTATTTTTATTTTATATATGGTTTTGGGCATTCTTTCTTGTAAGTGGAATGTTATATAAAATATTGATAAATAATTATTTGCGGCACGTTTTTTGTAAGTCTCACTGTATCAGTAACATACGCAATTTTGAAAAATTATTTTTGGGATGATTAGGATATTATAGGGGTTTTAGTTATCTTTGCGTCATATTTATTACTTTAAACAAAAACAGGAATATGATATTACGAAATCTAATAGTTTTTTTTGCGATTATTTTGTTGGTACGGTTTGACCATTTGATTATGGGTGGTACGGGTGATGAGGTTATTTCATACGATATTGTATATAAGCGATACAGTATGGAGGAGAAGCGTGCTTTATTAATGGATATGGCTATAGAGTTGGATAGGGATTATGGTTTAGCTGTTGGGGTTGAGGCCTTTGCTGATATGTGTATGGTTGTATTATATTGTGAGAGTAATTTGGAGCCTACTACTGTATCGAGGGATGGTACGCAGTTTGGTATAAATCAA
>JACCDP010906435.1_pt1 | contig 11038 bp, 13 predicted proteins | sample 7445841 | NCBI WGS metagenome assembly JACCDP01 (sample SAMN15323441, study PRJNA562643) | freshwater metagenome | isolation source: river surface water | place: USA:Blue River Watershed | collected 2017-08-17
ACGATCCGCAATATTGGGGTATTCCTTTTGGATTTTTTGAAAATGCTCGTCGTTTACAAATTCCCTTAAAATTTTTTCCATAATAAAAATTATTACGTAACATTTTTATACATTTGTCCAACGAAAGTACTTAAATTATTTGAATATGAATTCAATTATGGATAAAAAATTATTTAGAATTCAAAAACGCGGCTTAAATATGCCGATTGATATCACTAGCCCCTATTATCGGATGTGCCCGAGATGCGAATTTGAATTCATGACCACTAACAGCCAGGACGTGTATTGCTGCGATAAATGCAAGGACGATTTCAATAATGATATACGAAAGATGCGGAATCAGGAATTAAAAAATAGCGCTAACAAAATACCATCTACAGTAGATCCGAATGTAAACGCCGAAACGCGTATTAACAATCTGCGAATTTTAGAGGCACTAACTAAGGAGCACCTGTTGGAAATCATCGTTACGCTGGATGAATTAAACGAAGAGGGCTATGATTTTGAGGTATATGATATTAGGCATGATATGCACCAACCGCTAGGAATGCTAAACCGATATATTGTCCAGATAGGCTCATACATCATCACTTATTACAGCGAGCAAGAAATTAGAATTGAAAACCTAAAAAACAAACCAATATGAATCCAAGTGAATTACAAAAAATTTTCGGACCTCCGTTAAGGACCTTCACCTCCCCTGCAAACTTCAACCAAATAAGCATTGGAAAAATAGCCGTTGCATGTTTGGTAGGTTATGTAGCTTATCGAGGTATTCGATCCATACTTGATGATTTTGCAAGTATTGACTAATCTTTATTAATTTCGAAATTAAATGTTGATGCTCCAGAATAAGGATAAACCCCATCGAAATTATAAATATATGTCAATTGACAAAATACCGCATTAGTTAATAGTGTAGTCAATAAAATCAATAGTTCCTTCATAGTCTATTTTTAGTGACGCAAAAAAAATCAGCTCCAGTTAAATCAGCACCAGAAAAATTTACATTAGAAAAATTAGCCTTGTTAAAATTGCATTCGGTTACAATAGCGCCTCTTAAATCAGCATTTCTTAAGTCAGCTTCTTCGAAGTTAATGTTGTTTAATTCCGCAAGGATAAAGTTAGCTTCAAACGCTTTAGATATAGTTAAGTCAACGTAAAATAATTTGGCTTCTCTTAGATTTGCTTTAAATAAATTCGCTCCCCATAAATTAGTTCTAAATAACCTAGCCGCTAATAAATCAGCTTCAGATAAATTGGCCATATTTAAATCCGCACCTAATAAATTGGCTGTTTTTAAATCGGTTTTACAAAATTTGGCAAAATGCAAAAATGCTCCTCTTAAATCTACACCAAATAAATTAGCCTCATTGAAATTAACAAGTATAGCATTTACTCTCAATAAATCAGCTTTAAATAAATTGGCTTTACTAAAGTTAGCTTTAGATAATTTTGCTCCTTTTAACACCGCGAAACCTAGTTTAGCACCTCTTAAATCTGCCTCGGATAAATCAGCTTCAGATAAATCAGCTTTCCATAAATCGGCTTTACTAAAGTTAGTTTTAGATAATTTTGCTCCTTTTAACACCGCTCTAAATAAGCGCCCCCCTGTTAAATTAGTCTCTGATAAGTTAGCCTTTGCCAAGTTTGTATTCGAAAAATCAGCTTTGGACAAATTTATACCAGACAAATTTATGCCAATTAAATTCAATCCAGTAAAGTCTAATTGCTGTTTTTTTTGTTGCGTTAATTTTATTATTTCTTCCCTCGTTAAGTCCATTTCAATATTTACGTTCATGTAGTATAAGTGCAAAGATATAAAACGACTTTACCTTAACAACTCCATTACAATTTCGTGGTATGGTATGCTTTCAACTTTTTGAATTTGGCGCATAAGTTAGCAAAGTATGTCCATCCATTGCACGTTAGTGCAGGGGTTCAGCGCAGCTTTTATAAACCTCGCATAAATCAACCATAGTTCTGACACCTTCGATTTTTCTATTTCCTTCCTTGCGATTGGTAATGGTTTCAATGAAATCGATCAATTCTTTGCTATCGGCCTCAGAGCTGTCCATCAATTGAACCCGAATGGCATTGAGGATTGAATTTTCAAGTGCCTCTTTCAAGGCTCTTACAAAAGCAAAGTTTGGAAACTCTCCGGGAGTTGTATTGATATATTCGGTTTGATGCAACACTTGCCCCTCTGCTTGAATCACATGATAGAACTACAAGCATGATAAAAATTGAATACCTCATTGATAGTGTTTATTCATACAAAGTAACGAAAAATACTACTTTTTACGTGATTGCAATACCATTCTAATGTATTGAAATCAATGACCTGAAATTCAAGCAAAACAAATAATAATACTTAGTCTACAAAACGTTAATCATTACAAATGATGCACAACGTTACCCGTGTTACACCAATTTTGATAGGCGTTACCCGAGTTACGCGAGTTGTCACCAGAGTTACGCGAGTTATTTTGATGGAACTGAGAAGTGTGGTACACCATTACCTTCGGAAATTAACCCGAGTTACTCGAGTAAAATATTGGGATGCCAATTAAGTAGTTATTTAATAAAATAAGTTTTGCTATTTTGGGAGGCAATAGAAAAACGTCGAACAATCTATAATTTCATATTGAATACTTCACCGATTCGATTCCTTCAATAATTAATCTCTACTCCTATCATTTTTGAGTCTCAGGTATTGGTATAAAGAACGAATTGTGTTGTTCAACCCGCTCACTTTATAAACACCAGTGTATCGTTCCTGATTTCGATGCGCTTGTACACGAAATTATCTATGAAATACTGCTTTTCTGCTTCAGTCCATCCTTTCATAATATCTAAATCGCTTTGAATTGCTTTACGCTTTTTATTGGCTTCTAGCCTTTGCTGTTTATTTTCCGAAATATTGTTGGTTATAATGGGTTTAGAAATGGTGCAACTCACAACCAGCAAGAACAAGCCTACATATATAAATTTAGCGATCAACATTAAAAAGAGATTAGAATTAAAATATTGAACGAACAGCCTTTTTTTAGTTACAGTGTTTTCTAAAGTTGTAAGGAATCTATTAATTGGTCCATACGGATTCATCAACCTTCGAAACATGCAAAAACACGACCTTATCTCAACTACTTTACTACGCACTATTAAATAGACTGAATCACCTCCAAACCCTCTACAAATCGGTTCGAAAACCAATTCGTTGAGACCACTCTGATGAAAGCAGCACCCTTAGGTAGCTGCTTTTTTGGTTTCGAACAAAGCGTGCTTTCGTGAGAAAAAGAAAAAAAAGGAGCGAATGAACGCAGTGAATAGCTGCTTTCATCCATTGCACGTTAGTGAAGGGGTTCAGCGGAGCTAACCCTCCCCTCCGACTCCACCTCCGCCCTGCGAAGTTTGTTAAAACGAATCAGGGCTTTATTATTAGTGAAGGAATAAGTGTTTAAGGCCCGAAATAAATTAGAAAAAATAAAATAAAATAAAATAAAAGAACAAACAATCTTAATTATCTCCCATGAACGCAAGAAAAACTCCAAAAACCTTTAAATGTCGATCATTTAATCATCGATTTGAAAATTAAATGGGATGTTGAATGAATACGATTACTAAAATGAGATATCTTTTTCCGTAATTTTGATTGTATTTAAAAAATGGAATTAGAAAATTCTCAGTAGAAATTCATAAATTAATTGAACCATAAAGATGAAAAAGCTAACGATTATTATTTCAATGATAATGTTAACAGTTAACGTTATCAGTCAAGAAAACAGGATTTGGGAAGGGATAAATGCGCAAGGGCAAAAAACAGTGTTTACCGAAAATAGTTGTTTGGATTGGTCACAACAGTTCGACAGTAAAACAACTCAATACAAAAAAATACAGGATAACAGTAATGGAATTATGTTGAAAAGTAACGAGCAAACATTATTCCTTTCTTCCGCTAATTGCCAAAAATATATAGAAAACAATAAAAGCTGGGAAGTTGTATTTAATGGTAAGTGGAATACTTCAACACCAAATCAAAAATTCGGATGTCTCAGTGGAGATTGTTTAAACGGATACGGTGTCTATAAATATTCGGATGCTTTATATTCTGGATTTTTCAAAAATTCCAAGAGAAACGGATTGGGTGAATTGCGATTCAATGATTGCCTCATTCAAACAGGTGTTTACAGTAATGATACTTGTTGCAAGGATATGTACACGGAGGAAGACCCCTCTAGAAATACAATGAATTTTATTAATAGAGCTAAAAATTCCAAAGACTATTATTGTCTTAAATTGACTAAGAACAATGATAATGTCTATTTTGCTGCAAGCTTCTATGCGATGATTAATGGAAAGTATTTTGATGATTGGGGAAGTATCGACAGTATTGAGTTTCCTAAACCGACGTTCAAGCTTAATACCTTTAAATCAAATGAATATTTATACGGAGAACCTCGGTTTTACAACGACGGAAAGTACATGATTTATTGCACTTCCTTAGATGGAACAAAGGATGGAATGACAAAAAGTTGGTTTAAAGTAGTCGATATCACATCTGGAAACACGGTTAAAACATATGGAAATTCAACCGCACCTATAAAAGCAAGCGGTTATGGCAGATTAGAAATAAAAGAAATCATCGATAATTACCTTATTTTCGATTATGATGTTGAATCAAATGGTTCTATTCTAAAAAAAGAAACAAAAGTCTTAGATTTAAATGGCACAACAATACAAGCTCTTACAAACAAGCATCCTATTTTCAACAGTTATTACAATTTAAAAGCCATGAAAATAGAGAAAAATGGACCTGAAACTCAATTGGTTTTTAGAGATTCATTAGGTGTTAAAAAGAAATCTATTCTTTACAAAAATTGCGATATTTCAATCTTAGCTGAAAATAATATTTTCTTTACCGTAATAGGCAGAGAAACTGCTCAAAATCCAGATTATACATATTATACGAAGCAAACTTTTATAGAAACATATAATAATGATGGTATCAAAGTCGATTCTTGCTCATTCAAAGGGTATGTACATGTGAATAAACATCCAACTCAATTTAAGTACGTTGTATCATATCTTGATGGTGAAAATTCCAAAGTATCAGAATTTTCAATTGCAAACTTAGATAGTTTAATACAAAATATTCGAATACAAAAATCAAAAACTAATGAGGCAGCTTATTATTCTCCAACCGGGAAATTTGTAATTATAGGTAAAGCATTATATCACAACAACCGAATATATTTCGGGTTACTAGGAATTCCACATTTCTTAAACAATGACAACTCCTTAATTTTTGATGACGGTGATTATTTGTATTATTATAATCTAATTTCAGGTAAATTAATTTGGATTTTAAACAAACAAAAAGTCATTCAAGGTCCAACTTTAGGTGGAACCACATACCGGCCGGTATATAAAACTTATTGCACAGAAGGATATATCGTTTTAATCGGGACTAAATACAGTGGCGATAAATTTCACTTGAAAATCAAAATTGATAATCAAGAACAAACGTTTGATGAAGTTGTCAAAAGCACAAATACTAAGTTATTGGAGGAATCGAATAAAAACAACTCAACTCAAAGCACTTCCACAACATCAAATGATAAGTCCAATAATTCTGTTGGATTAAGCCAATCCAGAACTTGTACCTATAAATTTGTTAAACCTAAATTAAATGTAACTTGGAACGATAATCGTATTGGGTGTTGCAATCCTAACTGTCGATATTGGGCAGGGTATTATGAAAATAAAAAATCTAATTTGGAAAATGCAGAAATTGAGTATTTAAATAACCTATTAAAGGCTCATTTCATTGAAAATAATTGTGATGATACGCATAAGGCATTAGACTTTATGGCATTAAATGAGTTTATTGTTTCCAATTATTATGGATGGGATATGAATAATTCAGTTGGGCAATCGTTGATCGCTATCGGTACAGCTGGTTCTGTTCTGAGTTATAAATATGAAAATGCTTTTTCTAACATGAGTATATTTGGATATCAAGAATCAACATCAGAAAAATTAAAAAGACTAAAGTCAAAAAACAAAATTGTTAACATTTATAACGTGCAAAGTAAATACTGTAGTAAATACTGTAAAGAATATTGCGAAATCTTTAATATCAAATGTAATAATAGATAGATTATAAGATTTTTCAATGTAGAATCAATTATACTACAAGTAAGCCGTGTTCATGTTATTTGTTCCGAAGTAATTTATTTATAATAAACCATATTCTATGATTGGGAAATTGATAGGGAAGTACAAAATAAATCGATTGATTGGTGAGGGTGGATATTCATATGATTTTAACAAAAATGTTAACGGAAGAGATCAAGGAAGAGAGTTTAATTATTAAAATAAATTAAAAGAAAGCTTATCCTATCATTGTAAAGAACTTGAAAGATGGAAAGTAATGTTAGGAGAAAGCGAACATTATCTTCATTAAGACAAGTAACAATATTTATTTATTCATTCAATTGAAGTATGAATTTACGAACAAGGAAATACACATTGTAAAGCTATTAAAATAATAAGAGTATTACACTTTAACTTATACTATGAAGCCTTCCAAAATCTATTCTTTAAAACAAAATGCTCTAGGTGTAACGATAGTACATTCAACAGGAACATTTTTTTTCAAATTAGATGAAATCCTATCACTTGAATATAGGAATAGTTTTTTTTCAAAGATCAAAACAGATGGATTATTTTGGCTGCTTACAGTTTGTTTATCCTTTGGTTGGATAGGGATTTTATTTTATGACTTGCCAGATGATTTATCAAATAATTTATGGCATTATTTTTTACTAACCAGTGCACTTATGTCCTGTTTTTCCTACTTAATTGTAAGAACATTGTACTTTTTTTGTAGGCGGGATTATTTTGTCAAAGATGTAATCCTCATAACACTTTTAAATAACCAAAGTTTATTTTTAATTGATTCAAAAAAAAACATTTCAATAAAAACGCTCAAATCCAATTATGATTCCGGTATAAAATTATACAGAGTTAAACAATTATTTGCTGATTTATCTATCGAGGGTAAAGAATTTGAATATGGAGAAAACATATTTCTAGAATGGATATGGCTACTTTCAATAGTTGTGATTATTCTTGCAGTCAAGAATAATTGGTCATGGGATTATTTTATTTTTGACAAGGGATCAGACTCGAATTTGAATGATTTTACAATTGGATTTATTTTTCCTTTGTTTATATTATCTATGTTCGTTGGCGCAGGGCTTTTGTTATTATACATGATATATATTCTTTTTCTACCCTATGTAATCATTTCTTTTGGCTTGCGAATGATCTTTAAACGTAATTTGTTTTTTTCAATTAAAAATAGAACTTTAAGAGAATTGAGTTCTATTTTCCTTGGTATCATTTTGACTGCGATATCCTGGATAATTAGTTTATATTTTCATGATTTCTGGTTACCAGCGATTTATAATTATTCAATTGTAGGAGAACTCGTAAGGAAATCAGCAGAATTAGGTGTAGACCTTTGGGTCGCATATGTCAACAAATTACTATTAGTCTATCCATTAATTGGTGTTTTGTCTTTTTACGCTTTACGACTGATAATGAATAAGATTGATAACCGTTCTAATTTTTTCTCAAAATCAGAAATTTATCTAAATAGAATAAGCAATGTTTCAGAAAGAAAATTGACATATGGGATAGATTTTATTCCAAACTTTTTGATACTAGTTATTTTGGGTCATTTTAAGGCAAAGAAAAAAGAAAAATAAATTTCAATCAAAATACTTTGTTGCCATTCAAAGGCATGTAGAGCTCATTTTCACAGAAGAAAATGCTTAAATAATCTTGACTAAGAGTATTTACACGAATCTTGTTATCAACGCAAGAATACTCCAATTGCGTGAATTAAATCGTAGGTTTAATTTTTCAAATGGCAAGTATTTTTCTCTTTTGGCGAATCATTGTAATTTGTGCTAATTATTGAGAAAATAAACACGTATAAAAATAAAGAAAATGAAGGTTGTAATTAAATTCTATCCGGCTACCTTTTCGTTTAACGTGGACGAGGAATTCCCACCATTTAATCCAGGTTGTGAAAGACGGCAAGAAATACTCTTGCATGAATTATATGAGCAAGAAATAAATTCCTACAGCCATGCATACGAGGATTACTATATATCTAGGGTAATTAAAACAAAAACAGGCGAAGAATGGATTTTAGGCTCATAAGTTCAGTAATAATTTAATAGATAGCATTGCGTGGACTGAGTGACCCGTAGGGTTATATCGATGGACACATTACAATAACCGCAGGCTTCGGTACGCTTCGTACTCAGCCTGCGAAATTCACGGTGGACTGAGTGGTCCGCCACGGCGGAGTGTATCGAAGGACACATTAAAAAAAATGAAGGCTACGGTAATCTGCAGCGTCTCCAATTAGTGAATTTTTACCTTTACCCCCTCTACAAATCGGTTTGAAAACCATCCATTTCACGTTAGTGCAGGTGTTCAGCGCAGTTAACCCGTTCAAAAGGATAATCGATCCCAAAGTATATTAAAACTTAAATATCAAAGCTTTAAAATTTGTTTCATTAACACATGATCTAACACTGAAATTTGAACAGTGTAAATCCCTTGATTTAGCTGTTCGAGGTTAATCTGATTTACCCCTTTCGCTAAGGTACTTTGATAAATTATTACCCCAAACGAGTTATAAATCTTTAATTCTGAATTTTCGGTATAGCCACATTGTATTGTTACACTTTCATTAACCGGATTAGGATAAACAATAAATGGAGAGTCCAAAAAACTTAAAGCGTATTCCTTAACAACGAATTGATTGTAATTTGACACCGATAGCTTAATCCAACCCAAGTGATTAATACCATTAATTTGCTTTCTAAACCCAATGTAGTGGTCTCCAGATATCCATGAATCCATGGAATGATAACTGATAAAACTGGGGAAATAACCACAAGAGTAATCCACAATATTCTTTACCGCTTGCTGATTGCATTCTTCTATGTTAATGGAATCATTCCACTCATATGCTTTAACCAACGAAAAATACGCCGGATTATATACAATTTGGCCCGCAACAATAGATCCAATCGTATCAATTACATTCGTATCAATAGCAAAGTAACTGCTGTCAGATGAACTTAATGTTATTTTTTTATCAGCTCCGGATCCCCCCATATAACATGAAGTGGTTAGCGTAAAGTCAGTAACATTATTTTGATCAATATCGAGTTTATAGGATTTTGTGGCACAACCAAAAGGAGTATAAGATGAAACTGCCGTATCGACTACATCATGGACTTGCATGTAGATTAAAGTAGGGTTAATTACTATTGACTCCGATTGGGAAAAGTCAAAGAATGCAATCCAAAAGAAGACAGGTACTAATACGAGTTTTATGCGATTGGACTTAACCTTTATATTCAAAGACTTGAATTTTAACCTGCAAAGACTGGTCATCGCATTTTTTTTAAAATTATAAAATTAGTCCCTCCCATCCAACTCTACCCATCAATGACTTTTAGTATGCTTAGTTTTCTCCTGCTTAAGCTCCTTTTTATGCTTGACCCCTTGATCTGATGAATCCGCATCATAGGCCCAGGCACCTGCGAGTTGACGACTTCGACAACCAGTTAATATGAGCAGCGAGGATACAAAGAACAACATCATAGGCTTTAAGACACGGTACCGATCCCTTGAAGCGTGAACGGTTTGGTACCAAGAGATTATCTTATCCTTCCAATTCCCAAAGGGTTTATCTAATTGTTCCGCATAAAAATTACCGCAACGATGCACAGAATCGTCTTTTGAAATCTCATGTTCAATTTCCACAGCACTTAAGGACCTGAAATCTTTGACTGAGATCTTGCAGTCGGTACAAAACCTACCTACAGCATCGGGAGTCATCTCACTGAATTTTTTAGAACAGGTAAATGTAAGGTTTGGTTTCGCTTGTTTCATGTATCTAAAGATAGCAATAAATCGTTGTTATTCATTATTGTAACCTTTCGCTTGACACAGGTTATACGTGAAATTAAATCCTATGATAAAGCAACTATTTACGCTGTGCTTCTTATCCCTGGTTTTTTCTGGAAAGGCTCAAACGGTTGAACCCGTTCTACCCAAAGCAAAATCAATCGAAGAACCAGAAATTATTTTTCAGGAAGGCAACGCCTTAGTACAAGCAGCCGAGCAATGGACTCCCGAACAAAAGAAAGAATTTGCGGATGTGTTCTTCATCGAACGAGGAAAATTTACCGTTCCCAAGGAGCCGATTGTGCTTAAGTCCTTCAAAGGGGGTAAATAATATTATCAAGATTCAATTTAAGCTCCTACATTTATTGGATTCAAATATCCTTTTTTATTAAGTAGTTCGAAAAGGTGTTTACTGAATCAATAAATATATCTAAGTCAACATCACCTTTTATTCCATTCAGGTTCCCTTGATGACTGTATTGCCAAAAAACGCAGTTATATTTCTTAAATGTTGGTTGACGACCATATTTCTGATCCACATAAATCCATAAACTTTCCGCATTCACTTTGCCATTTAAAAAGAATTTGAAAAACGTATATTCAGAATAAATAACCGGCTGTACCCCATAGTGTTTTTTTGCCAAATCCAACCACTTATTAACTTCTGTAATATTCACTTTCTTATCCTCTACATCTAGAAATGGGATTAAATCGCCTTTCGATAAATTAACCGAATTTTTAAAATTATCAAATTGCTTTTCGGCCGAAACATTTGGAACAAAAAAATGGTATGCACCACGAACCAATCCATGTCTTTTAGCGGATTTCCAATAATTTTTGAATTGAGGATCCTTGAAATTAGCCCCTTGAGTTGCCTTAATAATAATAAAATCTAAGGAATCTTTTATTGTGTTCCAATTCTCAATTTGATTATGATGCGACACATCAATTCCTTTTAAACTATTCGTTTTAACAGTCTTTGGATCTACTACCTTAAGATCTTTAAAGAAAAAATATAGCAGTAACAACACTC
>JACCDP010450443.1_pt1 | contig 11037 bp, 11 predicted proteins | sample 7445841 | NCBI WGS metagenome assembly JACCDP01 (sample SAMN15323441, study PRJNA562643) | freshwater metagenome | isolation source: river surface water | place: USA:Blue River Watershed | collected 2017-08-17
GCATCAAAGTCGCGATTGCGGAGAGCGCGGTAGAATTTTTCGATTTCAGCTTCGTTGAGATGACCTTGACGATAGAAGAACCAAAAACGCTCGATGAAGATGGCTATCGAGAGAACGCTCAAGATGAGAAGCATCCACAAGATCCATTCGGTGCCCAGAAGCGTCATATTCAAAAGCACTTCGACAATGTTAAACTTACCGGATTCCATAACTACCTCTCTGGGGTGAATAGCGTTTCCAAGAAAAAAGAGCGCTCTTGCGAGCCCACTTTTCTGTGTCTCAGTCTGTGAGTTTGAAATCGATTTGGACTTCACGTCCAACTACTTTTGCCACTTGGCCTTGGACCATACGGGGAGCGTACTTCCACTTGCGGATCGCCTCCTTGGCCTTTTTATCAAACATGCCTCGCGGACTTGCATCGACGACGCTGATATTTTCGACGCGTCCTTCTTCATTGATGTCAAAGCGCAGCAGCACCCAACCCTCGATACCCTTGAGAGCAGCTTCTTGGGGGAATTCTGGCTTCACACGTTCGATCGGTTCGGCGTTAGCATTCACCCCGTCGCTACCATCCGTATTGCTCACTCCAGTACCCACGACGCCACCAGTCGGGTCATCCCCAAAGCTTTGGGGCAGATCGTTGGTCACTTCGGTCGCAGGTGGCTCCTCTTTAGTGTCCTGTTTGACGATCGCCCGCGAGTTGGGCTTGGGAACCTTAGTTTTGGGCTTCGCAATCTCTACCACCTTGGTCGTGGTGACATTGGGATTCCCGTTGGGATTGGAGAGAATTCGGACCTTAGCCACCTGCTTGGGAGGCGGAGGGGCTGGGGTCCACATGTCTTTGATATGCATTACGCCGATACTAGCCACATGTAGGAAGAGCGATAGACCCACAGCCGACCAAAACATATGGTGGTCGAGAAAGTGACTCAAGCGTTGGGTCCAGGTCACAGGGTTCGTTGCCTCGTTCACGCGGTCTTACCTCTGCCTCTGAGTGTGTTGCCATTAAGGGCCTAGTTGCGGAAGACAATCCTTCCTTTTACTGGGCCTCAGTTGGGTTCGTCAAGGTTCCGTTGTCGAGCGGTACGCTTCCCGCGACAGTCAAGGTGTAGACTCGACTCAAAACCTTTCGCTCTGCATCTGCAAACTGATAAACAAAATTGGCTTGCGCGCCAAATACAGGCAGTTGGATCCGCCTTTGGATCGATTGCCAAGGAGCAGCTCCCGTGTCGCTACTTGTGAGCAGGCTCGCATCCGCTGCTATGCGAACGTAGCGAACCAGCGGGCTGGCGATCACCATCAGATCCAGCGTGCGATCGTTGGGATCGAGCTGGCGAAAGGAGTTGGGGATTTGCAGCTGCCCATCGACAGCAAGGGTCTCAAGCATCGGCCAGCTTTTGTCATCAGGACCTCTGTCGGTCGGCCAAAGGCCTATCGTTTCCACATAACCATTGGCCGAGAGGGAGACCGGTAAAACTGCGTTCTGGGGAGCCGCTACTTGAAAGAGACCATCACGATCACTTGTGGCGGTGCGACGGCCGACTTTGATGTCGACTCCTGCAACCGGAACGGTGCTTGTCTCAGGGCCCTTGGTGCCCCGACCACTGCCGCTCAGAGTAGTCAAAGGTAAGAGGGGGATCTCGCCAAGGTCCAGGACTCCAGACTGGGTGATACTGGGAATTTCGAGCATCGCTCCAGCAGGGATGAGCGTGAGATTGTTCTCGTCTTCGAAGTAGACGTGCAGCGGGCGATCTTTGAGTTCGTAGAGAGAAGATAGTGCGCTCACACGAGGAGCGGTAAAGAAGAGCTGAAAGCTCCCATCGTTTTGCGTATAGGCATCTGGTTCTTGCTCTTGCTCAAGGTAAAGCGAGACCATGTCTACGGAGCGACCTTGAGCCACTAAGGTACCTTTTACGACAAAGTCGCTAGGGATGCGCTCTGGATTTTTGTGTTGCGCCGTCGGGTAACAGGCTGCGAGGCCCAAGGCCATGAGCATTCCTATCCAAGGAGACATCGGTTTGAGGGAGCGCTTCATGTTCCAATTCCTTCCAGAAAAAACAGCCAGCAGCAGGGAAGCAAGCCTCGCCAGGCACTCCCTTGCAAGCTCGTGGCCAAGATCCAGAGGGCTCCGTTAGGCAAAAATTGCAGGGAAATTGCCGGACTTTCCCCCCCCTGTTAGACTTAGAATAGGCCAAAAGTGGCTAGATTTTGGACATCTTAGGCTCTGGTTGACAGGTAAAAAGAGAGGGATCCTTCGATCTCTTTTGGAACTTAGCCCATGGATGGGAGAGGTATCGCGTGAAAGGTCTATGCAAACCCAAAGGTCGTCTGGTCGGGTCTCTGCTCCTTCCGTTAGCATTCTCTTGTCAAAAATCGTCCGAGAAGGTCTGCGACTGGAGTCAAAGTAAAGGGCTTAGTGTTAGCGGCTGGACGGGGGAAAAGCTTGGCGACAAGGAGTTATCCCTGGTCTTTCTCAAAGGTCCCACCGAGTACACACCAGAGATCGCGGAGCTGCTCAAAGAACAGGCAATTCAAGCGAGTTTTTTTGTGCAAGGGGCAGCTGTCGAAGAGCACGAAGCGATTTTAGAAGAACTCGTCAGCGAAGAGGCTGGTCATTTGATAGGCAATGGCGGCTATCGCTTTCGAAATCTTTCTGAGGCAAAAGAGCCGGTTCTTGAATTAAGAACTACCGATGCACTCATTTCGCACTTTGTCAGTGAGAGTAAGTTTTTCTTCTATGCACCAGAGAAGGTCTTTAATCAAAATATTGCGACTCAATTTAAGTATAACGGACTCGCCAAATACGTCGGGCCCATCAAAGACGATACGACACCGAGCGAGACCTTTCGCTACGACGAAGATTGCTGGGCTCAAGGTACGAGCGTGGCAGCCTGTACCCTTCAGTATGAGACCGAGATTCAGCGCTTAGGCCGAGGCCTTATTGCCTTTCACGATACGTCAGACAAAACAGTGAGCTTGTTGAAAACCCTGCTGCCTGCACTGCAGAGCAGTGGCTACACCTTTAAGCGTCTGGACGAAGTTACGACGATCGCTGCTGTCTTGCCTGCTGCAAGTCTTACGAGTGAATCGACGGGGCATTCTAGCTGTCAGGATTATGAATAGGAGCATCTGGTGTCTTTGGGATGGAATATCACAGTTTGGATAGAGATCCTCGCTAGCCTATGGCTTGTGCTCGGGGCATCAAAGCTACAGGCACAGGGTCCTTGCGATCCTAAGGCGTGGGCCCAATTTCTTGCGAAGGTCCAAAGCCTTGCATCAGATTCCGATGCTGCCGGCTCACCCTTTCTCCGTTGTGGCTCCCAGGACGCGCGCGACAGTGCGGTCTTTTGGCTAAGCTTTTACTACGAGAAAACAGCTCAAAAAGATCGTCTCCCGGGGCTGGTCAAAGATAGAGCCTCCCTTGCTACGGGTGCCAAAGCGCAAGCGATCTATCGTGCCTGGCAAGGTGACCCCCTGAGTCTAAAGACTCGCATCCAAGCCGGAGAAGAGGGCTTTGGGAATGATAGGGAACTGCTCTTAGTTCTTGCGCGAAGCTCGATGCGAGCTCGGCTCTTCAAAGATGCGATGGAAGCCTATCAAAGCTACCTGAGACAGAGCGAATCCCAGGATGCCATCGAGGTCGAGCGTGTCTTTGCTTATATATGGGCAGAGGACGAGACTGGGGCGCGGAATCAAATAGCCACTGTTCGTCGCTATGAGATGTCAGCTGGTTTGAAGCAAAGTCTCGAACGAGCCGAGGAACTCCTCGCTCAAGGCAAAGCTAAAGCTGCAGAAGCTCAGGACGAAGAGCCCATCTGGGTGCAATTTGCTGGTCGTCGTGCCACAGACAATCGTGGTTATCAGGCACAGACTCTGCTTATGCTCTACGAAGGCTGGATGGATGTCGAACTCGAAGCCAGTCAGGAACGATCTGATCTTGAAGCAGGAGCGCATCGCTTGGCCTACTTTCAATTTGGCAAAGAATGGAAGCTTGGCAAAAAGAGCAGCCTAGAGGCAGCTCTTGGATACCTGTCGGTCGGTGATCAAAACCTGACAGCTCGCCTTGGGACCGATTTTCATGTCGGAGAGCATGGCGAACTTGGATTCAAGCTGAGTCGTGAGCCATTGGCTGCCTTGAACATACCTTTGGTCGAACCGAGAATCGGTACTCTTCGAGATAGCTTAGGCTATCACTTCGCCTACGGACGAAAAGTCGAGTGGAAAGCTGCTGTACATCGCGATGGGCCAGACAGCTTTTGGTACGAAGATTATTCGCTCCTCCTGCGCTTTGGCCCACGGGTCGAAGATCGCTGGGCGCCTGGCTTCAACCTCATTGTGCCCTTTGCCTATCGGGCTCATCCACAGCCAAGTCAAGACTATCTGTCCTATCCGAAGCAAGTGAGCAGCGGTGTGGGGCTTGAACTTACCGTGACTGACGGAACGAGTTATCGCTGGTTGACAGCGGCGACTCTAGAGGCTCTGCAACGCAGTTCCTTCTATCAGCCAACGAGCTTTCAGCGCGTCTTGGCCGGAACGCTAAAGACCGAGATGCGCGGATATATTCGAAGCGGTTTTTTTCTCTTTGGACGTGGCGAGTTTAACATTACCGAAAAGAGTCGAGGTGAGGCCTCGGATCTTCACAAAAGCCTAGTCTTGCTCGGTGTCGCATATCAAGATCATGGTCGAGGAGGTGTTCCATGAAAGTCTGGGGGCTCTCTCTTCTCTTGCTCAGCGGCATGCTTGCGAGCTGTACGTATCGCATTCCAGCCGAGGATATCTCACAGCTGCAGGCAGGCAAGACCTTTAACCGCCAGGGTAACTTTCTCATCGGACCTGGGGATGAGATCGATGTCTTTGTGTTTGGCGAAGAGCGGCTGACAGGTCGCTTTACGGTCTCGCCAACTGGACTTTTGAGCTTTCCTCTCATAGCTCCCATGATGGTCTCTGGTATGACAACAGCGCAGCTCACACGCCGTCTCGAAGTTGCACTCCAAGGCCTGGTCAAAAATCCTAAGATAGCCGTCAATGTACTCGGCGTTCGTTCCTTCCAGGTGTACTTTGCAGGGGAGGTTGCGCGCGTCGGCGTGATTCAGCTCACGAGTGAGACCAGTTTTCTCCAGGCATTGACGCTGGCTGGTGGCCTCAGTGAATTTGCCACAGGCCGTCTCATTCTTGTTCGACAGCTGGGTAGCAATAAGGTCCGACGCTTTGCCTTTCGCTACGAGGATGTTCTGACGGGCGAACGTTTTCTCGATAACATCACCCTCGAGGCAGGGGATGTCATCTATGCAGAATAAGAAAGGGTGCTCATGACTCTCGGGTCGAGATCAGCGCAGGAATCACAGAACTATCCCCAGCGGATGGGGCAAGATCCTGTGCGCATGCCTTCGCTCCGTAGCTACTGGCAAGCCTTCAAACGCCAGTTCTGGTTTGCCTTCTTTTGGACTATTCCTATCGCGATCCTGGTCGTTTTTTTACTTGGGTTTTGGCCCAAAGAGTATAGCTCTACTGCGGTCGTACTCTTTGATCCAGTGCTAGGCAAGACAGAGTTGCAAGAGCCATCGCTTACCCTTGCTAATCGAGTCGGGGCTACCTATACAGCACGCTTTCAAGATCCAGAGTTTTTGAATCAGCTGGCAGAAAAAGTGGAAGGCCAAGGCTTTCCCGCTCCCGAATATAAGCCTTCCTCTTTAAAAACATCGCTCGGGGCTTTTGTGCCCGAAGGTCTCCAACCCGCGAGCTGGAATCTCAGTGCTGAGGATTTTACCAAGCGTGAGCGCATCGAGACTATGACAGCCCTTATTAAAGCCGAAGCGCTGCCGGCTCAGTATCAGCTCAGCCTCACGGCTAAGGCTGATAAGCCAGAGCTCGCACAGATCGTAGCTCGGGAAGCGATCAACTTTTTTATCGTCGAAGAGCTGAGTAAGCAGCGCGATAAGCTACTCGCCCAATCTCGCCAGCTCTCTATTCTAGAAAGCTCCATGCTGCGTGAGAAAGCTGCTCCGGGCGATGTTGCTAAGACAGAGACGGTCAAGATCGGCGAGACGAGCGGAACACGTGCTGAGCGCCGACAGATGAAAACGCAAGAGCAGAGTCTCATCACTGCTTACCTTGCCAAGCAAGCCGAACTCACACGCTCGCAAGCGAATCAGATGGAGCGCCAGTTCCTCCTTGAATCGGAGCTGAATAATCTCTTGAGTCGCAAAGGTCTCGAGCATCCCGATGTGATTCAAAAACGTCGTGAAATAGCCAAATTTTCTGAGGATCCGACGGTTAAAAAAGTCGAGGTCGAACTTTTGGATATGCGGCAGCGACTCAACGAGCTTCAGCTCGATATGAAAAAGCGCGGCCTTGCGATCGATCGCTCCGTTCAGATCTCAGGCTTTCCAGAGGACATCCGTCGCGTCTTGCTTGATACTTCACAACAGATTCGCAATCTCGAACTTGAGGCTGACAATCTCGAGGAACAGATCAATAATCCTTCTCGCCGCACACGCTATCTTATGGTACGTGAGCCTGAGCGACCAACTTCGACCTCGGACAAAAAGAAGTTCCTTGCAGCTGTTGGAGTTGGGGGAGCATTGGTCGTGGCTTGCTTTTTTCTTATCATCCTTGTACGCGAGATGGGGAATCCCTACCTTACAGACGCCGATTCGATCACAGAGCGTTATGAATTGCCGGTTGCAGCGCAACTTCCCAGTGCTTGGACACAAAAGACACCGCTACTCGAGCCCGAAAAGGTGCGTGAGCTGCGTTCTCGGCTGCGGACTCTCAAGCAGAAAAAAGTTCCAGAACTGATGCTGCTAGATTCATATCGATACCTCCAGCAACTGCTGGCGCGACCACCACAAGCGCAGGTACTGCTCTTTCTCGATCTGAGTGAAGACAAAACACCCTTCAGTCTGGCACTCAATCTCGGCAATGTGATGGCTACGGATAGTTCGGAGCGTATCCTCTGCCTAAGCTTTCAGAGTCGTGACGCAGGCATGCTGAAGGACAGTGACGCAGCTGACCTCATGAGCTTTCTCGGGGGGAGTGCTGAGTGGAAGGAGTGTCGCATCAAGGCGAATGATAAGATGGCCTGTGATGTCGCCTTAGCTCTGGATGCTGAGTCCCATCTCGATTCCTTCCGAGAGGATGTGGTCAAGGAGTTGCTGACAGCGCTGCGCGGTAAGTACCAGAAGATTTTGATCGATGGCTTTGCAGCAAACTTGCTTTATGAAAATGGAATACTGTGGCGTCTAGCGGATGCTGTGGTCTTGCATGTGGGCTTGAATCAGACCAAGAAGAGCGAGCTGGAGCGGATGCTGCAAGTCGAAGAAGAAGCAAAGGTGCGGGCAGTTGTAGTGAAGGGCTAAAACGGCTCAAAATTACTGCTATAGCAGTAAAAAATAGCCCATCGCGCTTATATGACACAATAAAGCTACCTCAAACATCGATATTTACTGCTTTAGCATAACAAATCTCATGTTTTTTTTCTGGCTGTCGATTAGAATGCTAGAGAGTCATGGCTTTGCGTGATCCACATCCAGGCTCTTCGGGAGCTCCGAAATGCTAAGTCAAATAGGTGAAGTTATTCGTTTTCATCGCAAGAGAGCCGGCTTATCTCAGCTGGAACTTGCGACCCTAGCGGGCATTGGTAAAGCCGCTGTTTTTGACATGGAGCACGGGACCAAAAGTACTCGGCTTGATACCTTAGCCAAAGTCCTTAAAATCTTAAATATCGAAATCACTTGGCAGAGCCCGCTCATGGCTGAGTTTGAGGAGTCGCACAATGAGGAAAGCTCTGATCAAGGTTCACGATAGACCGGCTGGTATTCTCGAGGAGCAGGCTAAAGAGGCATATTGTCTTAGGTACTTGGAAGATTATCAGGGCCCACCTATTTCTTTAACCTTGCCTTTAAGCCAAAGAGTCTATTTTTTTGCGACATTTCCTCCTTTTTTCGAAGGTCTGTTGCCAGAAGGGATTCAACTCGAAGGTTTGCTTAGAGCTCACAAAATAGATGCAGAAGATTACTTTTCGCAGCTCCTGGCGGTTGGAGATGACCTGGTAGGAGCTGTTACGCTTGAAGAGATAGCAGATGAGTCGTAAATGTCCGCTTACATACGAGCGCATAGCTGATGGACATTATTCCAAAGAAGGGCTCCACAGGTTTGGACGTAAGCTCTTAAACCTGATCGATTTGCCTTACAGTGCAGAGCAACTTCGCAACGAAGCATTGCTTCGAGCAGCCAAACTTTCGATACAAGGTGTGCAGCCTAAGTTGAGTGCAAAATTGAATCTCAAGGAACAGCGTTTTGAGCTTGCTGATATAGGTGGTACTTTTATTTTGAAGCCACCCTCCCTTTTTCCTGAGGTCCCTGAAAACGAGGACCTAACTATGCATCTAGCAGCTCTAGCTGGTTTCTCCGTTCCCGTGCATGGACTGATCTACGCGCAGGATCATAGTTTGGTTTATGTGATCAAGCGCTTTGATCGCCTCGCCAGGGGAAAAAAGCTTGCTGTCGAAGACTTTGCTCAATTGGCCGGAAAAACGCGAGCAACAAAATATAACTTTAGCATGGAACGCCTCATTCCTATCCTAGATACTTACTGCACATTTCCTGCTTTGGAAAAGCTTGAACTTTGGAAGCGGACCATTTTCAATTTCCTCACAGGTAATGAAGATATGCATCTCAAAAATTACTCACTGATCACAGAGATGAATTTGGTAAAACTAGCGCCGGTCTATGATTTTTTGAATTCATCGATTGTGCTTCGTGACCCCGAGGAGTTAGCTCTGTCACTCAAAGGAAAAAAACGTGGATTAACTGCGACGATGCTTATTAAATACTTTGGGAGTGAACGCTTGCAGTTAGAAAGCAAGGTCATCGAGCAAACTTTAGAGAATTTTTCTCGACAATTGAATCCATGGAAAACCCTTATTGAAAAGAGCTTTCTCTCGGATCAAAAAAAGGAGCAATATTGCGACTTATTACAAAATAGGAGTCGACGCTTGAATCTTATTTAGAATTTTTCGCTTACGGATTATTGGTCATCTCCGGAACATAGAGCTCAGCATTAGCTTGCAAAAACCATCCCCACATCAGATAAAAAGCCAAGAAGTACATAAACACCCCGATGATCAGCCGAGGCCGAAAGCGCAGCTCCCAGCGGGCTAGGATGAATCCCACTCCAATCACATGCAGAACAAAGAGGAAGGCGAGTTTAGTTTGCATCATCACCTCGTGCGACTTGATGCTCGACTAAGAGCCGATAGCAACCACCGAGCAGAACACCTGCCATCATCTGGTTGCGATTGATCTGCAAGCCGATATCACCGAAGGTATAAGAAAAATACTGGAGCGCATAGAAGAGGCTTACCAGCCCAAAAAACCAGACATCAGGGCTATAGCCGCCGCGCATCAGACGACCGGCTAACCAAATCATACAGACAAAGACCAAGCTCGTAGCCGCAATAGTTATTGGCCCCCCATAGGCCCAGCCGGCAAGAAAGAGATTGTGTGGCACCATACGATAGCGGGGATAGACAAAAGAAATGTCAGGCATTTTATATTTTTCTTCGAATTCTCGCCCATAGCCGAGGCCCATGGTGGGATTTTCTGAAATGGCAAACATGAGATTAGCATTTTCTAAGTCGCGATACGAAGGGCCTTCCGTCCCCGTCTCCTGCCCGAACGATCGTACTGTAGCGCCGATAAAGCCGATGGGGGCTGGCAGATTCCAAGTTCCGCCTATATAAAGAACTGCCAAGACCCCAAGCCCGACGACCATCGGCAAGCGCTGGCGAATCCAACCATGCGGCATCAAAAAGGGAACCAGCATCCCTGCAAGACCCACCCCGACATAGGACGTTCGGCGATCATTGAGAATATAGGCGACCAGGATGCTGCCGAGAGCAAGAGCTATCGGCGGCCACCACAGAATGGAGCGAGCACGCAGAGCCGTGTAGCCAAGGACGACCATAGCCATGACAGAGAACGCAGAGAAATAGTGATCGATGAGATATTCCGCTTCGCGAAAGACAGCGAGATTATCAAAGTACACATAGATAGCTTGAAGCGACTTGGCGATTACCAGGGCTGTGATGAGATAGAGGACCCGTAGAGCAAAGTCTATGTCGCGGATGAGAACAAATCCTAAAAAGGTCCAAAGGACCAGATTATGCAAGAAGCGAATCTGGACAAAGAACGTGTTGGGAGTCGAGCCAGTTAGCATTCCATAAAGCCCAGCAAAAAAGCTTGCAGCAAAGATCGCTATTCCAACCCCAAGAAGACGGCCTAGTCCTAGGCGAAACCATCGCTGATGCTGATCGGGGCGGCGTGTGACCCAGACAAAGACGCTCATGCCTAACGCAAAGTACTCGATCCCCGTCAGACCAAACGACTGAAAGAGGAGGATACCCATCTGTTCCGTCCAGGTGTCTACCTCGCGTCCCCAAGCGACCTGCGAGATGTCATCGACAAAAAAGCAAAGAGTCAAAAAGCCGAGAAAGATCTGCTGATCCGCACGCTCTCCGAGTTTAGGAAAGACCTGAAGGGCTGCAAAAGCAACGAGTGGTGCAAAGCAGAGAGGGCTACCCACCTGCAGGGCAAAGATAGCGAGCGAGAGAGCTATGGCGAGGCTGAGAAACAACCAAGATTTGACGCGCGAGCTAGGAGACGTGGGGCGGCTCACGGGTTGAACGCTCATAGCGGACTCCTTACCTCGAGGTCATTTTTCTATTCTAGCTTAAAGCCACTCAAGTCGGCAGCTATTGGTGATTGAGAGCCTTTCCCAGTCTGTAGATAATCTTCAATGAAAACTGACTATTAAAGCTTTTTTCTAGGATTTTGTTTGAAATTATAAAGACAGGAGGGAACTTGCCGATTACACCCAAGTAAATCACAAGGGTAGGAAAAAGTGATGAAATCAGGCTTCCGCTCCATACGCTCGCAGGTCGGCTTTCTCCTGATCCTCAGTCTGGGTCTATCCTTCGGAGTCGCCCTTTACATCATTTATCGTACACTCGAATATCGGTTCCTCGCCCTCGAAGC
>JACCDP010552269.1_pt1 | contig 11037 bp, 14 predicted proteins | sample 7445841 | NCBI WGS metagenome assembly JACCDP01 (sample SAMN15323441, study PRJNA562643) | freshwater metagenome | isolation source: river surface water | place: USA:Blue River Watershed | collected 2017-08-17
CTTGTTAGTTTCTCGACGCTGCTGCAAAGATTTTTATTATTAACTTCTCCCTTGACAAGCTCAAGTTCTAGAAAATATTTAACTTTTTCATCACTCATTGCAGAATATAAAGCTGCTTCAAAATTAGAACCATTGAGATGACATTCAACAGAAAGACCACTCTTATATATTTGCAATGCCTCTGTGTAACCCATGTCAAATAATGCAAATTTTACTTCTTCTTGAGTGTTGGTTTCAGATAATTTAATTTCATTTTCTCGTCTAACATAATCACCTGTTATTTTTTTTGTTGTTACATAGCTTGTACCCTCTGGTCGAAAGCGTAATCGCAACAAATTAGGATCTTCTGCTGTTCTTTCAAAGAACCTATCAATTCCAGCTGTCTTTTTTACTCCTCGAAAACTTTGAATACGCTCATAAAGCTTTACATATTGATGAAAGTCAAGTTCCCATTTTGCTTCAATTTCATATACGCTCATTTTTTCTCCTAATCAAAAACCCTATGCCATCATAGTAGCATAGGGTTCGTTACCTGTCAATTTTTATTTAATTAATTTTAATTAAGCATGACCAGCTAAAAGATTTGGTGGTACTGGAGGTGGAGTTACACCCAATACTTCGCAAGCCTTTTTGGTAAAGGCATATCTTTCTTTTAGATGTAACATCATTGTACCATTGACTCTCTTTGTTACTTCTTGAATATTGCCTTGATCTGCATATTCTAGCAATTTGCGATCTTTAAAATATTGGCAAGCAACTTTTACTGATACTTCTGGTGTTGCAGCTAGGTCTGGATTGCCAACTAGATCAATTCCTAGTTTCTTGGAATAGTCTGTATAGTTTGCTCGTCCAGTTAATTGTAGAACACCACGGCCAATGAATTTAGGCCCGTCTCCAGCTTGTGTGTTGCCTAGATTCTTCTTACCTTCGTACAAAGTGCCTGTTGGTTCGCTAGCATCTTTGGGATCTTTTTTGTTGTATTTTGAGGGGAGTTCTTTATCGTACTTTAGTTCTCCGCTTTCTACGCCAACTTGACCTAAAAATGCAGCAATACGCCAAGGTGTATTGATTTCAAATTGCGCCCATACTTTGTTGAAAGCTTCGCAATATAGTTTTAATTTGTCTGGCTTGCAGTTAGTATAGATCTTTTTTAATTGCTCTTCTGTGATTAACACACCAGTAATTTTGTCTGTTCCTTGCATGATTTGCTCCTTTGTATAGAAATTTCTATACTAAATAGAGCAAACTTTGATTTATTTACTGGCTGTGAGATTCTTTGCTAATATAAAGGAATCATACATAAACATACAAGCCCATAGTGTTTTCCACCAAAAACTCGTAACGTAGCAAAACATATAGAAATCTAAAAGAGTTGTCAGGATTGTTATAATAATCATTTTAGTATCTGCTTTTTAAGGTTATCGTTACATTTTGGACAAAGGTTGAAAATCCAATATCTAGGTTTTACTAGTTTAACTTCTTCTTTTGTTCCACACATTTCGCATGTTTTTGCAGAAATGCTTTCATACTTGTCAACAATTTTACCAATTTCATCCCAATTTTCTTGTCTTGCAGTATAATAAACTCTTAAACTACCAAACTTTTGTTTAATTTGCTCAATTTTAAAAGTTGGGTCTTTGTGGAGATATGGTTTAAGCTCTTTGATTAATTCTGAAATTAATGGGAGCCATCCACGCTCTACTTCTAACCAAGGTAGTTCTGGATTCTCTTCTAGAAGCTTCTCGATGGTAAGTTCCATGTTATCTCCAAATAATATAACCTGTCTTGCTAGGACAGGTTATGAATGGTACTTCTGACTGTTCTACTGTTTTATAACATTCATAACAAGATCTATGATTGGATAGAACAATCATTTCACATTTTGCTGATGACCAACTTCCAATTGAAGAATATTCTGAATTCTCAAAGTAAGAAGGTGCTGGATTGTAAATTTTTGTTGTAAAACAACCAAACGACATAAACACGATGATGTTAAGAACCAGAAATCTCATTTTTAATTTCCTCTAGAGTGCTGACTTTAACAAAGGATTTAATCTCTCCCATGCTAAACTGTGAAATTGTTTTCGTTTTTAAATCTCTGACTATGATTGTTGGTGCCGTAATTCCTTCTTTATCTCTTGTTTCTCCAACAACCAACACTTGTTTATCAACAATAATGTAATACTTTGTTGATGGTTCATAAAAATATGTTGCCATTGATTTTTTAAGAACCATATCCCCAATGTTCAAATCATCATACTTCAAAGGTTCAAGCTTGTCAAGTTTTTTAGTAATTAAACTTTTTTTAGAAGCCCAATATCTGTTCATATCTTCGTCTTTATCCACGGTTTCTCCAATAAAATTTTCTGTTGAGATTCTAAATCTAGATTCTGGAGCATATATTTTCCTTCAAGATGTTCTAGCTCATGCATGATACACCTTGCATATATTCCAGAAACATTTGTTGTTCTATTTCTTCCTCTGTAATCTGTAAATTTTACTGTTAATTTACTGGGTCTTGGAACAATTACAGAATAGTTTGGCATAGATAAACATCCCTCCTCTTCTTCTACAATATTTGTTCCAAGATATAAAACTACAGGATTAATATAAGCTCTAATCTTTTTCTTTCTAAAATTATACATCACAAACATATTCCTGTCAAGACCAATTTGGTTGGCTGCCAACCCCATACCATTATTTTTGAACATCACAGTAGCCATGAGATGCAATTCATCTTGAATCTTATTATTTACCTTTTCAACATCTTGACACTTTCTTTCCAAAAATGGATCTCCGTGCATCAATATTTTTGTCATATGATCCTATAAAAAAACCCACATTTCTGTGGGTTTTATTTAAAAATCTTTTGGACTTGTAGACCAATGAATTGTGTCTATTCTGTCACTCAAAGAATTTTTAACATGTGTTTTAAATGATTCTTTATCTTGAAAGACTCCAACATCTTTAATTTCATAATGCTTAACGCTATCTAAAATATCAATTTTTCTGATAACTAGATCTGTTACGCCATTCAAGTTAATTGCTTTATTTAGATTTTCTAAATTAATCCAATTGATTTGTCGTCTGCGTCCTGTTGTTGTTCCGTATTCATGTCCTAATTCACAAATCCGTTCAACGATTTCTCTCTTTGTTTGATCATATTCTGAAGCGTCAAACTTGGCAGTTCCGACGTATGTTTCGTATGCTTTAGCGACTCCATAAACTCTATTAATTTGTGTATGATTGAATCCGTTAAGTAATACACTACCAATGCCACAATGACTGCTAGTAACATATGGGTATTCTCCCCAATCTGGATCTAGGAAAAAAGCCTGTGCGCCTTCGCATAGGATTTTGATTTGTTTATTGTTGCTGTAAAATAGTTTATAAGAATCTGTCAATTTACTTTCAAAGTATTTTGCAAGGTGTGGATAAACTTTACCTATATCGTACATTCTAAAACCACTTCTTGCATATTTATCACGATAAGCTTGTCCGTTTCCTTGCTTTGTTGTTCCAATTTTGGTATCTTTACTATCTTCTTCTACATGTTGTGGAGTAATGATGTGAGCATTGCCATCAATTTTTAATAGAGCATTTGCTTTGATGCCGTGATCTTCAAGATGTTCAATTTCTTGTTTTAATTTTTCTGGATTTACTACACATCCTCTACCAATAACAGAGGGAATTCCTAGAGCAATTCCAGTTGGGATAGCGTGTGTTGCGAGCTTTTTATCGTTATGATAGAACGTATGACCAGCATTTCCAGAACCATTAAACCTTACAGTATAATTGTAGTTATTATTTTTAGCTAAATTATATACTGTTGCTGCCTTACCTTCATCTCCCATTTGAAGTCCTATAACAACATCTAATTTAATATTATTCATTTTTCCTCTAGGTTAGAATTCTAGAAAGACAAGTTTTTGTCATTTCTTGAATGTCTCCCGATAATACCACAACCTTATCTTTTGTCAAGTATCTGTTTAATATATCTTTTATCTTCTCGTCTACTGCCATACTCTCTTCAAAAGAATGGATTCTGTTTGGATCTGATACTTGTCTCTTTACTAGTGGGCAATAAAATACGATATTAATTTTTGGAAGGATTTCATTTACAATTATTTCAATCTCGCCTTTATATTTGATTCCAAACTCTTCTGACATATATGCAAGAGTTAGAAGCGTGCTTGAATCTGAAATTATTGGATTATTCGTGCTAGCTGCCATATATTGCTCTGAATAGTATTGAGAGAACAGAATCTCTCTTTGCATTGCATCATTCAATAATATTGGTGATCTATAGTATTTATATTTTGCAATTACTTCTCTTGCTCTTTCTGCAATAAATTCAGCTGATACTCCTTGAGCTTTTAGAGCAGCAAATACGTTTGCTGCTATTGTTGTTTTTCCACTTGATGGCGCACCCATGAAACATACTAACATTTTATCCTCTTTGGTTAGGTATCACTAGTATTACAACTATCATTCAATACACTAATAATTCTTTATATTTTTACTAATCATCCATTTCTTCATAGTCGTCATTTAGAAAGTCCATATCATCTTCATCTAGAATTTCTTCTATTTCGTTAAAATCGTATCCTTCATTATGATTTTTTAAAATCTGTTTTTCGTGTGGTGACAATTCATCCTCATACATTTCATTTAATGTGTTATAATCATATGTTTCGTGATATAAACTGATCTTTTCTTCTACAACTTCAATATGTTCTTCTTTTAATAGATCATACATTTCTTCTAGCATATCTTCAGCTTGTTCTGGTGTGATACTTTCTTGTTTGATTCCTACACAAATTTTGCACATACGTTTTCTCCAATAAAAAACTCTGCGTAATTTCACGCAGAGCTAACAAACATTTGCTTTTAATTAGTCATCTACATCTAATTCTTCTTCGTATGTGTGAACGAAATCTGAATTTAATTTCACAACAGAATCTACTCTAGATTTAGGATAATTTTTGGATGGATACATAGTTTTTTTAAGTCTTTCTGCCATCTCTCTTGCATCTATTTCGTTTTTAAATCCAATCATTCCTTGTACAGAATCGGTATCTACGATATCGCCTTCAAAACCTCTTTCTGGGCCAAGGAAATCAATTCCCTTGTGTTTTCCCATGTGGATAACTTTAACATAATATGCTTGTCCACCTTTAGCATCTTCTACTTTTTCAGCTGGAATTTGTGGTGTTTTCTTTCTTTCTTTTAATTGCTGTCCAACCATCACTCTCAATGTTTCAATTAATAATTCATCTGACATTCTCTTGCCTCCGATGATACTTATACCAGACTGGTATTCTAAAGTCAATCACTATTTTCATCTTCCAATAAAGGAGATGCACCACCGGGATTTCCGAATTCTCCATAGTGATATGGGCCTTTTGATTTTTTTACATCTTTTCTGATACCAGATACTGAAAGGTGTGGGCCTTTTTCATATGGAAACTTTTTTCCAATTGGAGGTGGTTTTAAAGGTTTCATAGGTTTTTGTTTTTTTGTTGTATTCTTTTTGAAGTCGATGACTCCCATATCGTTTTTAGCTGCCTCATGTATATTGGAGTTCAAATCTCTTCCACAAGACATCAGCAACTCTTTAAGTTTTTCTGGAGAATAGTTTGCTTTGTATTCCATATTGTTATTTCTTTTAAGTTGGGATACTCCACCATCTTGTTCGTATTCTTTAAAGAATCTTACGCCTCTTTCAAGATATGAGTTGGTTAAACCATTATCAAAATATACTTGTCCTTTTTCTATATCTTGATCGTAGTTGCTACCAACTATTTCTTTAACATATTCTAAATATTCTCCAATTCCATTGGCATCTATCAAAGATTTTTCTTTATCAATAATTTTAACATTAACATATCCAACAACAATCTCTTTTTGTATTAGTTCTTCTGTTTTATAGATTGGACGATATGCTTCCATAAATTTTACTTTGATATATTCGTTCAGCTTGTAGATATTGAACAAGACCCATTCGTGAGCATCGTTACGGATATCGACCAGAAGTGCCAGATCAGAATGGCTCTCTAACCCTTCTTCCAAAAAGATTCTAAAATTTTTAAACAGGTGTTCATAGTTGCTCATGTTCTTGCTCCATCATATTTTATAAATTATTCTACGCCTTGGTTGGTGGTAGCTTTGCAATAACTTTTATCTTTAGCTCTTTACCTAACTCAACTGCACTCTTTAAATTATCTTCTTGATCGTCATAAAAATACAAAACTTTATAATCTTGATCTTTTAGAATCTGTTTTAGTATTTGTTTTTTAGCTGTATGAGTTTCAACATCTTTTTGTTTCTCTACACCAAACGATGATACCACTTTAACATCCATATCGTGATCTTTAAGATATTTTTTAATCTTGGTTGTGTTTGGGTTGGCTGTTAATATTATTGCATTAGAACCGTTTTTTAATAGTTTTTTTAAAATTTTAGCACTTGGCAACTCTTTATCGTTTTCTGATGATTTGATTGTATCATCAAAATCAAAAACATAAAGAGTTTCATCTTTTTTAGAATTAGATAGAAATATTTTTACATTTATCATTTATTTTACCACGCTCTACAACTCCAATAACGTGCTTTTGTTTTAGGGCCGGGATTATCACAGTTATGTCTGGCTCTGAATGATTTACGTCTAGCTGGAATGTATTTTTTGATCTTCATATTGGGATCACCAAAGTTTACCTTCTTGATGTTGCCAGTTGCAGGATCTTTTACGAATACCTTAAATTTCTTTACGTCTCCTCTCATTGGTTTGTTTAGAGGGACTGTTCTGCCATGATATTTAGCTTCTTCTAAAGTTGGCAATTCCATGAGCGTTTCTAGCAAACATTCTTCGCACACTAAAGTCCCATCATCCAATTGTGGTTTGCCTTCTTGGATAAAGTGTAGTGCTAAAACATGGCTTAATTCTTCTTTGATAATTTCTAGGTTTTCCATATTATCCCACCTTTTTAATTTTTTTCAAAAGTCTCATTGAATTTAAAATAGATTCTTCAATGTTGTTTGTTTTTGTATTGCTCTCTTTAATTAGATAGTTTTTCTTTGGATTTTTTCTTTCAGATATTTGTTGTGTACCAAGTTTGTTCATTAAATCTTGGCTAATTGGTTTAATATTATCAGAAAATGTACTCAACATATACTGAATTGACTTTAGAGGATTTAAAACCTCAACATTCATGTGATTTATTATTTTAAATGTTTTTTTATCAGCAGGAGCAAATAATCCTATTTTATTTTTTGAAATATTATAATTTTCAATTTTATCGTGTGCTAATATTGCGGTTTTTCCAAGATAACCTGTATGTGTATTATTGATTGTATCCAAGGTTGGTACTGAAGCAGCTCTAGAATCATTTAAATAGTCTTCTGCTCTTCTGATAACAACAGAATATAAATTTTTAATTAATGGACTTGTTTCTTTTTGTACTAATTGTTTTAAATTTTCATTAATTAAATTAATATTATTTAAAAGTTCTACAATTATTACATTTGTTTGTTTTAAAAACTCCAATACTTCTGCTTTTCTTTCTTCGTTTCTTTTAAGTAATATTTTTATATCTTCTGAACGAGATTTCATTATTAAATCATATAAATTTTGATCACTTCCAACATTATTTAAAAAGTTATCAACAAACATTATATCGTAAACAGCACCTTTGATTTTATTAATACTATTGCTGATTGAAACCATTTCATAATTTTTAAACATCTTATTACAAGTTTCTCTATAGTCAGAAGGGCTAGTATTTTGATCATAGTTTGTTAAAACAGCACTTTCATTTTTAAAACTTTCCAGATTGTTTGTTTTCTTTTTGGTATATTCTAAATAAGTATAAACATTTATTAACATAGCGTCCAAAGAAGCCATAACCATTTTTTCTAAACTGGTATTTAAATAAACTGGAGCTGGCCCAATCATACGACTGTCTTTGGTAAATTGATCTAGATTTAAATTATTGTTGTCCTCTTCCAAAGATTCTTGATAATATTTTACTTGTCCTCTATACATTTTAACTAATGCTTGTGTAAATGGAGCATTTAAATCAAAAAAGTTTAAATCATTAAACATCTCTAATAATGAATAAACATTAGATTGAAAAAAGGTTGGTAGTATTTGATTAACGATATGATTTACATCTTCTTCTTTTGAACTGGTTAAAAATTTTGTTAATTTTAAATCAACGCAAGAGTTATTAATTTCAATTAAAGAACTGGATGGGTTATAAAAACCATCTTCTGGTTTTGATAAATCTGATCCATATTCACTTAAAATTGTAAATATAGCATAACCCAATGCATCTATTTGAGTGTTAGAAACTTTAAGTAATTTATCTAAATTGTTAACAAACAATTCTGTAAATATTAAATTTTTAGAATTTACCTTTTTTAAAATACTATTAGAGAGAGTTTTGTAATCAATTGTGACATTATCCATATCAACGTTAAAGCTATATCCAACCACTCTAGATCCTTGATTTATAGCCAATAATTTTTCTTTTGAAGACATGTCTAAAATCATTTTAAAATCTTCCAAACTTATATTTGATCTACTTAATGAATAGCTTTTAATTATAACCTCTCTTAAAACATCAGATATAAATTTACTTGAAGTTGAATCATTTATTCTTCTTAAACTTATTGGAAGTATACTATCTATTTCTTGTGGTGTAAGAATATTGGGGAACAATTTAATATTCCTATCTTCTTTAAATTCTAATATATTAACAATGCTAATATATGTAGAATCAGCATTAGGAGACACCAACTCTCTTGGAGAACTATTGGCAGCAATTTTTTTATAAATAATTTTTTTTAAGTTTTCTTGTTTAGGTAATTCTTCTACTAATACATCTCTTAATTCTTTTTTATGTGTATCGCTAAATGTAAAATCAATACCAAAAGGCATTTTTTGACCATTGCACAAAGGAAAGAATAAATAAAACAATTTTAAATTTTCGTATTGATTGGTGCCAGTTTGTATTGTATTTAAATTGTTAATTAAAATTCTATATCGTTCTGCATTATTAAAACCATCTCTAAATTCATACATAAGATTTGCAAATTTTTCTTTAATATAGTCAATGTTGGTATTATTTTGATTTACCATATTAACAATTGTGTTGGTAAAATTCAAATGATATCTTAAAACACTATCATTGATAAACCCTCTTTTAATTGAGTTAACAATATTTTGAGGCAACAAATCATCAATATTTTTAATTTCTATAAAATATGAAGGAAAGTTTTTCTTAATTTTTTGCACCATTTGAAGCTGTTGCCAGTTTTTAGGCATTGATGCAAATACATTTACGAGAACATCTTCAATAAATTTGATAAATTCTTTATTGTTTAGAGAAGACATATAATAACTTAAAAACATTTCAAAGGTTTGTGAATCATTGGCATTAATTATTTCATTAAACTTTGAAATAATTTCATCGCTTCTAGAAACTGTGGAAGCTTTATAGCTTTTAAAATCTCTATCAACAATGCTTTTAATATTAGAAAAGATATTTGCAACTGTTTCAATAGATACCGTTTGATCGAATCTATTGAAACAGCTGTATTCTATATTTCCTTTTTCTTGTCTAGCTAATACTGCAAAGGTAGTATCAGAGACAACAGTACGCTTAACTCCATCTATTTCTAATGTTACGGTATTTGTTGATCTATCTGATGGCGTGGCTTTTTTGTAAACAAAATACATTCTTGTATAACTTGCTGAATGTGGGCCTAAATAAGTATAAAACATTCTAATGGAGTCTTCGCTCCAACCTTTACCTTGTCCAGCTAAACACCAATTTCCACGAACAGGCTGTGCTAAATCACAAGCAGCTTGTGTTGTTAGAATTCTTAATACAATTGATTGTTTATCTTCGTGAGTAACATAAAAATTATCTTTTTGACTATCAAATGAAATCACATCTTCAGCTGATAATTTGTTTTGTTCATCTTCTACATCTTGAACCATTGGATCAATCAGAGATTTTAAATCTTGGAATGATTTAAATGCATCAATATTACGATATTGAACAGGAAGCTTATTTAAAGAATTATGATATACATTGATATAATTTACTATTGTTTTAGCTAGTACACCTTCTTTGAGGCTTCTAGCCATCCATAAAATGTATTTATATGCTGGTGAATTGTTTCTTGTTGGTTCGTTATCAACAAGATACTGAAAGTCTTCTGGAGAATATTTTGTGTTGCTTTTATCTAAAAAGGCTTTGGCATCATCTGTTCTAGCTTCTTCTAGAACAGACACAGAATTCATAAAGTTTTTGTATATATCATAAAAATTATTGTTCATTATTCTTCCTCTGATTTATCTTTTTCCCAAGATACTCTTGCGGAGCTTTTCTTTCTGCTTGTTCCTGTTTTATTACATGCTGAAGGTGTTGGGCGGCAAGCGGGATATTTGCTACGCTTTTCTCCATCTTGTCTACCACAAGTCTGACATGTTTTTCTTCCTGTTTTTGGATCTTTTCTACAAGTATTGCAATCTACCCAACCCTTGCTCTTACCTTTCCCACCTTTGCGTGCAAACCATCCATGTAATCCTTGGGATTTTTCTTTATCAAAGGTTCCTTCTTCTACGATTTCTATATCTTCTAATTCTATAGATTCGTTGTTTTTTTCTTTTCCTTGGCAATGTGCTTTTTGGCTGAATCCTTTTGGATTATCGCAGTCGATTGATTTTTTATATTTATCAGACCATTTTTCATCTAGTTCTTTTTCTTGACAATTATCTTCATTAGTTTTCTTTTTACCAACTTTACCTTTGCGACAACGGACGATAAAACCAGAAGCATATGCAGAAGGAAATACGTCATACTTTTGTTTTGCTAAATAGTAACAACGATCTTTTTTTTCTTGTAAGGCGTTGAGAACATCTTCAATTTCATATTCTTCATCTATCTCAAAAGATTCTATAAGTTCTTCTGGAGAGTAATTATCTGACATGGTTTAACCTCACAATGATTTTTTTGTTTTCTGATA
>JACCDP010687709.1_pt1 | contig 11037 bp, 19 predicted proteins | sample 7445841 | NCBI WGS metagenome assembly JACCDP01 (sample SAMN15323441, study PRJNA562643) | freshwater metagenome | isolation source: river surface water | place: USA:Blue River Watershed | collected 2017-08-17
GAACAATATCTTCGAGATTCTTCCCTTTGTATTTCTCATGGATCTCAGCCGCTTGTTCCGCTGGTTGTTGATGCTGTTCAGTTTGGACTTGAGAAGACTGTTGTTTAAAGTCTTCAGCTTCGATCTCACTGCCGCTACCACCTAGTTCCTCATTATCAATTAAAGCCATACCTAACCTTTCCCTGTCCACATGGGATTACAGGATATTTATAATATACATCTATGGGTTGCCTGAACTAGTCAGATCCTCTTTTTTGTTCATGCTTAAGCTTTTCAGCCCTTGCATTGGCCCACTTAGCTGTAGCACCGGGAAAGTCGCCTGATATGACGTCTAAACTGATACTAGGCGCTGAGATAAGCCTGATAGCGTCCTTACTACATACCTTACATTTAGCTGTGGTATGATCACTATCAACGAACGACTCAGTTACATGGTCATTAGGACATTTGAAGTCATACAAACGTTTACTCATCTTGTAAGTCCTCAAATACCTTCTCACACGTAGCCTTACGTCCTAAAACTAATTCAATAATATCCAACTGTCCTTTGCGATAATATAATGTTTGTGTATCGATGACAGTGGAAATATCACTCAAACTAGCTTTAATCTCTTCGAAGTCCTCAATAAGGAATTCCCAACCCTTAGTACTCATCGTATTAAAGGTTTCTTCGTAATACTTTTGTAAATCAGGGGCCATTTGGCTTATCCCTCCGTTAATATTTAAACAATAGTGTTATTGTAGCATAAAAACAACACTTTGTCAAGCTTTTTGTTAACTATTTTATCGTTTCGTAGCTCTAGTCATCATTTGAAGGCTTGCAATACGCTCATTTGAGGCAATATCAGCAGCTTTAAGATTAACTTGCTTCTCTTTTAGCAACATGTCAGCTAGTTTTAGGCGCTTTTCAAAGTCATCGCCATTATCTAGGTTAGTTGCAGCTGCTTGAACAACCTTAACACGGTGCTCTTCAGGTATCATTTGAGCTTCAACCATGGTTTTCTGAGCTTCAGCTTGTTGTTTCTGAGCTTTAGACTGCAGATCTGCCACTTGAGCGGATGTCAACTGCATCTGAGCCATCTGTTGCTCTTGCTGAGCCTTCTGAGCTTCAGGATTAGGCTGTGACATCTGATCCAAAGCTTGCATCAATTCACCACGGTTAGACAGAGAACTGTTCTGTAGGATACCTTTCAAGATCAAAGGCAGTACAGGTGTGTTGGGGCCCAGTGTCTGCAATAGACCAATCATCTGTTGCTGCTCAAACTCTCGTGCCAAGATACCCAAAGTAGCTGTAGGCACAAACGTCATGTCAACTGTAGGATAACGCTCACTGTCAAACTGCATGTATCTAAAGGCAGCTTTGTTGATGAACGGGATCATGAAGTCTTCTTGGAAGTTACTCAAGGTACGCTTGTACTTCTTGATGATACCTGCCATAGCCATAGACATTCCACCAGCGGTAGCATCGCGAGGAACGCTAGAAGGCAAGCCTGCGCTGTCAACCGTTCCTGTAGCCTGTAGCAACATACGCTCAAAGTTCTGCGCTGCAGCTGCTGCGTTATTATCTGTTTGACCGAACTTAAAGGGATACAAGATCTCAGAAGGAGCACCGTTGGTCAAGATAGCCTTACCGGGCTTGATCTCAAACTTAGCACCACGAGGAAGTCTTGTAGCATCCATGGCAATCATGGGAGCTGTGGTCAATGCCAAAGAATCCATGTGAGCACGAAGCTGACCATCAATGGCCTTCTGCATGTTGTAAGCCTTCTCAGCTGTACCACGGCCCCAGAAGCGTCCGGGAACTGTATCATCTTGATAGGCAATAACTGGACGATCCTTCATCATGTAAGGATTTGCCTCAGCCTTTAAAAGGATTGAATCGTTGGCAATAACAATAATAGCTTCTACCAAGTCAGCATACTCTTCAGCTGCTGAGCCTTCAGGGAACAGATCGGCATACTCTTCTGAGTCCTCACCATCCAAGTATTCTTTAGGGACTAGGCCATAATAAGTAATCAGCTTAACCTTATCATCTTGATAAGTCTGTAGATCCTGTGTTGGCTCTAAGTCTTCATCCTCCGAAGCAGTGGTGATGTCGACCTTCTTATAAATGCCTCGCTCAATCCCCTCCACAACCTTGTGAATGGATACATACTTCTCGATAGCAACACCAAGAGCATCGTCAATGGAATCAGCATTAGGATCAATAAGAAAGTTTTTAGGGTTAACTGGTTTAATCTTGACCGCAACTCTATCTTTTTCTTCAACACCAATAGCGGCTGCATTAGCAATACCGGGAATTGCTTGAGTCTTAGGAACATATTCCTTCTCAGTCTTAACAATAAGCTCGCCAATGCCTGTACCATAAATCTCAGCCATCAATTCAATCTGATCAATGGACTTCTTAATCTTATCTTTCTTGAAGTCTTCCATCAGTTGAAGTTTAATCTTTTCAACATCAAATGAATTACCGTCTACATCTTGAAGGTCATCTGCGATGTCAAAGAATTCACCCTGACCAAAGATAGCTTCCATGATCTCAGCGTGGCGAGTCTCAATAGCTTGCTGAGTGGCTGGGGAGATAATACGTGAGCGTTCACTCTCACGAGTCTTATCCTCAGCAGCCCAGATACCTCTGAAGACACGCTCATACTCCAACCACAAGTCCATGTAGTTAGCGTCACGGTGATCACGCCAGCGAGTAATGTGCTGAGTTACCCACGAGGTAAGCTCTTTCTCAGCCTCTGTAGGTTCCTCAAATGAGCTTTCATCCTCATTGAACTTATCGTTAGTAATAGCCATTGTATTCCTTGTTACCATTTAACTTTGTTAGCCCAGTAAGCTGCTGACATCTTGCCTTTAGCTATGTTCTTAGCATGTCTAGCTTTAAAGGAGTCATTACGTGCTGAACCTTCAGGACTACCTGAGACACCTTGCTGTCCAAAGCGAATCAACTTAACATCTTCACCTTCTTTTGCTAAGACTGCATGGCTCTTACTTGGATGTCCGGGAGTTCTCTTAGGTTTGTTATAACCTTGGAATTCTTCACTACCTCTTTTAATAGCCATATGTGTAGTATCCTTGTTAATATCCACTGATAACATCTAAGACTTCGTAGTCATCATCTTCGTAGTCTTGGTTGTAACTTGTAATAGCTAACTGGTCGATGTAACTTAAAGCATCTACCAAGTCATCGTGTACACCTGCTGTAGGAAACATAACTAACTGATCTTTAAACTCACTCCAGTCTTCTTTCTCATTGAAGGACACCCTTCCATGTTCCATACGACCTTGTAAGCTCCAGACAACCCTATCAGTTTTCTTCTTATTCCCGTGAGTTAAGTCCTGTATGTGAGCGTAGATGTTATTCTTTCTCATCAAGTCATTCAGGTATGGCAGGACTGCATTCTTCAATGCTCCTCTCTCAATACCTATGCTTGTAGGTTCAAAGTCTCTGATCACTTTTAAGATATTAACTGCAGTCTCTCTGATATCCCATCTACCATGCTGGATCTTGTGCACCCACCAATCACCATTATCTTCTAACTTAACAACTGCAATAGCTGTCTCGTCTAGCCTCTTCTTAGAAGCACCTGCATTCTTACCAACCTCTTCAAAACCTGCTAAGTCAATGGCTACAATGTAACTACCGTGCTGAGGTTCTTCAGCTAGCTTAAACCATTCCTCTTTAAAGACATCAGCTCCTGCAGTATCGAAGCTAGACAAGTACTCCTGCTTGAATGCAAAGGAACTGAGTGTACGCTTTGCAGCCTCAATCTCCTTAGGATCAATGGTCTCGTTATCCTGCGTTGTGAAGTGCCATGACTTCCACTCATCGTCACTGCGTGACTGTTCGTCTTCAAACTGTCCTAACTTAAAAACATCGTAGAACCAGTTACGACCTGAAGGAGTACTAATGAATAAAGCTCTACCCTTCTTATCTGACAGTGAAGCCCTGATGATCTTCTGCCATACATCTTCCTTGATAAAGGCACATTCGTCCATCACTACGTAGACTAACGATACACCTCGAAGACTATCTGGATTATCAGCTCCACGTACTAAGATCTTCCTACCATTGATCAAGGTAATCTCTAAGTTATTCACGTGGCTTGACTTAATCACAGGCCTACCTAGCTCGTGCAGTAAGTCCCACATAATCGTTCTAGCTTGTCCTAGGGTAGGTGCTATGTACATCACAGCTGAACCATCAGGACAGTTAAGACCTTCAATCAGTAACGATACTGCTGATAGTCTTGACTTACCACATCGTCTACCTGCAGCGACTACTTTAAAGCGAGTGGTATCTTTAAAGACACTCTGCTGCCACTTAAGCAGTTGGAAGTTAAGTTCAGACATTAGTGGACTCCACGTCTATCACCTCATCATTGTTAGTACTGATTGTAGGTGACGTTAAACCTGTAATGTTAATCGACACAGTAGGAGTATTATTACCAGCCTTCTGAGCTTCAAACACACTGACAGGTACAATCCTATCGACAATTAACTTCCATGCTGCAGCTTGATTCTTATGCTCATCATTAAGAGCTGCATCATAAATAGCTTCTAGAACCTTAGCACTCTTAGGTGAGTTAAGCATTCTAAGCTTATACTCATTGATAATAGCTGCATCACCCTTAGGTCTACCGACACTACGATTCTCAGTGATAGCTTTTAGTTCCCTTTTAGAGGTACGTCCTACTTTATTACCTGTTGGTTTAGTCATGATTTCGTCTTTGTCCTTTATAGGGAGACTTTTAAGTGGAGTACTATAAAGTACCTAAGACATTAACATAAATGTTATATAGACATAAATATTATAAGTACTTATATAAGTATTATTAATATTAATTACTTTATAAGTAACATTAACAGTAATAACTTATAATAATTATCTTTAATAGTGTATTTAACTTCTATGTTCCCCTACTAGGGTGTACAGATTAGCCTTAGAAGTCAACCTAAGAAGTGGGGTCAGGCTTCTTAGTAAACACAATTATTTCCTATGTAGAATATTATACACTATGTTTGTCTATTTGTCAAGTCTTTTCTTACTTATTTTACTTTTTTGTTCACTTTAGAGTCTACACTCTAATTTCTAAGGTAACTTTAAAGTCACTTTGTAGTTCCCCTTTCCAAGGGTGTTCTGAAAAGTCTGTACTTGTTAACTTTTATTAACATAATCATATAGTTATCTTCTATAACTACTTAAGTCTATTTTACCCTTTTTGTGTACTTTGTAGGCTCCCACAAAAGTAATCACTAAGCAGTACCCCTCCCCCCATGTCTTTGTAGTAAGCGCTTACTTACATAGTCACTATAAAGTTATCCACAGGTTATCCACAGGCTACAAAGTTATCCACATCTAGTTGACTAACTATAGGTTGACTGACTAGGCTTGAAAGTTGACATATGAGGGACGATGTAGCACCTACAAAGCACTACCTAGGGTTTCTACTTAGTCATTCAATATCCCTAAACTTTAAAGGGTTACTATCAAGTCTTATATAAGACATAAGAGTACTCTTGTATAAGACATAAGATCTAGGGTTTCTACGTAAGGGTTTACAGTTTACGAAAAATTTAAAAATATATCTATTTGTAAGGTTCACGTAAGATTCAAGGTAGATACTCTATCCATCGCAACACAAAACCTAAGGGGATCAACATGCTAGATAAATTATTAGATATCGTTTTAGCTATTGCAATAGGTTTATGCCTATGCATGGGCATGTTAGCGTATTTTGACGTCTTAACTAAGTAAAGGGGAATTACCATGCAAATTAAGATCTTTTCAAATAGTGCTCAAAAATTCAAGGCTTTGCAAGGCTTAGCTATTGCCATTCAAGGGGGTTCAAAAGATAGTGCTATGCAAGCTTTAAAGGCCTTGCAAGCTTCACCTATGTTCACCGGTAAAGGTTGGCAAGATAATTTTGCAAAGCTTGAGCATACCTTTAAAACCTTAGATCCTAATTATAGTATCTTTTCATTGAATGGTAATTCTAAGCTTCCATTTGTATCGTTTTCAAGCTTGCCGGGGGTTACATGTCCCGGCGCCGGTGAATGCTTAGATTTTTGCTATAGCTTCCGTGCTTGGAGATATCCGGCTGCTTTTATGAGACAAGCTCAAAACGCATACTTAATGAGATACTCTCAAGATACTATTGCCGAAGCTTTGCGAACCGTTGACGTATCTTTTAAGGGCTTGCAATACGATGTTAGATTGTACGTTGACGGGGATTTCAGCAGCGACAATGACGTTAAATTTTGGTTTGATCTAATTAAAACTGTACCAAATGCAAGGGTTTACGGGTACTCAAAAAGCTTCAATCAAATTATGTCTTATGAGGGTAAATTACCGTCTAATTATGTGCTCAATATTTCAGGGGGTCACAATGCTCACGGTGCAATGATCACGGCAATTAAAACCTTGTCAATCACTAGGGGTGAATTTATTGCCGTTCGCATAGGTTCTAAGGTTCGATCAAGTGATCACGGCAAGCCGGAAACAGTAAAGGCTTTACGGCAAGCATTCCCTCAAAAAGCTTTTCCATGCCCGGGAACATGCGGTACGTGCACCGGCAAGGGCCATGCATGCGGTATGCAAGCTTTAAAGGGCGTCCCGATAATTATTGCTATGCATTAAAATTCTAGAATGTAGTGCATGCTCATACGTGCACTATGTCCTACAATTTTTGTAGGTTTTTAACTGTAAAGGTAATTAAAATGTTAGCTATTCAAGCAAGTGAAAACGTTCGCCCATTGTATGCTATTGCACGGGATATCAAAAAAGCATGGCCTAATGTCAACTATGCGGCAAAACCGTACTTAGAAGCTATGCAAGATCTATCATCGATCAATGACAAATACGGGTATGATGATGCAAGATCAATTGTCTTATACTTTTTGTCTAATGCGGCAAGCTTTCGGGGTGACAATGCCAAAACCTTAAAGCTTGAATTGAAATCAATTGTAGGGATTAAATAACATCATGTTAAAACGCTACACATCATTACAGAAAACCCGCATTGTGAACAACATTGTAAGGGCTTGCAAAGATCCTGACAAGCTTAATAAGCAAGGTTATAACTTTTTATACCTTGCAAGTGGCTTTATAGCACATTACAATTTGAGGGGCTTTATTGGCCACTATTCACAATGGCATAGTCTTGCAAGTGATATCCTTGAGAATCAACGCTACAATCAATGGCATAACTTTACAGAAAATGACAAGGATTTTGGTTATTACATGGATAAACGTGCCATTTATAACGCTATTTGTGCACAATTGAGGGGTGAAGCATGATCAAGAGAATGAAGGCCCGTTTTAAGGGTGTATGCTGCAGATCTGGTGCATTGATCAACGTGGGCGATGAAATAATGTTCAATACAGTTACCCGGCAAGCATGGATCACGGTTGACAATGATAAACTTTACTTTAGGGGGTTTTAAATGACAGACTACGGTTATTTGCAACATGGTGACAATCAAGGGCCTTTTATGACTGAAAAGGTACATATTAGGAATGAATACGGGGACAAATGGCTTGCCTATTTTGAGGGGCGATGGCGAAGGGTACACATACAATTGAAAAGGCTTTTTATTGTCTACAATGGTCAAAAGATCACAATTCAAATAGAAGGGGTTTAACATGTACAAAATTGTCTCAATATCCTCGGGGATTGTAGTGGCTACCTTTAACAAGTTATCATTCGCTCAGGATTGGCTGGCTGATAATAACAACCTTAACGGTGAACCTGCTAACCTTTATCAACTGATCATAAACAGGAAACCTAAACCATGAGAGCATATAAATTCAATACTTTATTGGCTGACAGTAGAGCTTTGGTCACTGTCACATGTGAAATTGACTTAGAAGGTGATTTTGTAGAGTTCAATGGTGTACTCTATGAGGGCAATGACGTAATGGATGTGTTAGCTGATAATCAATGGAAAGAGCTTGAATGGGATGCTTTAAAGTCCTACAAAGAAGAGTTAGTTGAACAAGAGACCATTGACCATGATCTTAAGAGCCCTTTAGAGACCCTCTATGGCCTCTTGAAGCCTTCATTTAACATCAGGTAAGGGGTAGGGTACTATGTTATACAATAAAGGCTCTATTGTAGGGTATTCAGGTGAAGTTAAACGTAAGGTTTTAGAGTTTAAATTTGATTACCTTATGACAGATGATGAATTAGGGGCACTCCTGTACTCATTAAGGGAGAATCTTAATGAAATGGGTGAGGGGTTAAGCTTTAAATTAAACCTTGAAAGTGAGGATTATTGATTATGTTATCTGAAATTGACTTAAAAGACTGGATTGAACAGCCCTCTAAGCCCTTGTATGATGTCCCTAAGGAGACACCTATAAAGACTCATGTTGGTCTGTTATGGTTCAAGCACATTGATGGGATGTACAGTCTCTGCTATGATGCTGATGGGAAGGCTATTCACTTAGCCGCATGGAGTACAGTTAACCCTTTTAAAAGGAAGTAAGACAATGAATGAATATTGTTATCAAGTAAGCCCTACACGTACAATTTGGGTGTGTGCTGATAATGAAGAGATAGCTGAGGATAAGGTCTATCAAGAACTTGGCTATGACCCTGATGATATGGACTTGATTGAAGTAAGGGAGGATGTCTAACCATGAAATGTCTATGCTGCGATAGATTATTAACTGACTTTGAAGCTACCCGTAAGCACGCTGTAACAGGTATGTTTATAGACCTATGTCAACAATGCTTTAAAAGTGTACAGATGGATGCTCACCTACCTACAAAGGATAGGAGAGACTTGATCTCAGAGGATGACATCGATGACAGTGCTGAGGACAATGATGATATTAACCCTATGGAGGAAGTGGACTTTAAATAACACTTGACAAGATCTTTAAAGTATGTTACCCTTACTTTAAAGTAACTACTGAGTATCTATGATGTTTCATAGAAGTTACATAGAAGTTAAATACACTATTAAAGTAATATTATAAGTAATATACTTATAGAGTAACTTTAAAGTGCCGAAGGCACGGAAAGTGCCAGAGTTTCATAATGTGGTATAGACAATAACCCTAGGAGGATAATTTATGTCTATTGAACTGATGATTGATGATGATGTCGATATGGATGTCGTACAGTATGAGTGTTGGTATTGGTCTGTCATTGACAGCATGGCTGATCTGATAATGAACAATGGCAGGGACAGAGTGATGGCTGATGTAGCTGAAACTGTACTTAAGCGCTTAGGTGAAGGTTATGTCTTACCCGTGGATGAACATCCATGATGATGATGACATTGTTTGTCGTTATAGTAACTTTAATTAAACTGATTGTGAGCAAGTAAATGGACATTGACCCAAACAAACCGTGGCCCTTCCCTTCTGTACCCTTGGGAGGTGATAGTAGCTTGAAAGCTTTAGCTGATACTTTATCGATGCTGGAGGATTTCACAGCTTTTCAGCTCAGAGGGGACATCTACTATGGATACCCCGATAAAAAGGCTCTAAAGACCATTGAGGGGCTTAGAAAGGCTATAGATGAAGCTTAACCTCGTACCTAAGCCTAAGACACCTTCAAAGTTCATCCGTCATGTTCCATGTGAGCACTGCGGTAGTTCAGATGCAGGTGCTGAATATGACGATGGACACTTCTACTGTTTCAATTGTCATCACACTGAGCATGAGACAGATGCTTGTAACTTATCGGTCATGCAACAGGCTGTAGCGCCTAGAAAGCAACAGATGCTAGACATCAAAGGAACTGTTAAAGCGATACCTGACAGAGGTATCAGTCAACAAACATGTGAGAAATATGGAGTTAAACAGGACAATGAACAACATTTTTACCCTTACACTGATGATTCCGGAGGGGTTGTCGCAGCAAAAGTTAGACGAGTGGCAGACAAAACTTTCAGCATTCTTGGCACATTCAAGGATGCTAGGTTGTTCGGACAGCAGCTCTTTCACGCAGGCGGTAAATACATCACAATCTATGAAGGTGAACTTGATGCCCTCGCAGGATATCAACTCACAGGTTCACAATGGCCTTCCGTCTCAATACGCAACGGTGCTCAAGCCGCTCTGAAGGACTGCAAAGCCCAGTATGAGTGGCTAAACAGCTTTGAATCAATAGTGATCTGCTTCGATGCTGATGAGCCGGGTAAGAAGGCCGCTAAAGAGGTGGCTGAGCTGTTCGGTCAGAAGGCTAAGATTGTGAAACATTTGAGTGGCTACAAAGATGCCTGTGACTACCTCATTGCTGGCGCTACCAAAGAGTTTGTGAACGAGTGGTGGAGAGCTGAGGTTTACATTCCAGATGGGATCATTAATGCAGCTTCACTGTGGGAGGAAGTGATTAAACCTGAGGCTAAGGCTGAGGCTATGTACCCTTGGAAGGGCTTGAATAAGCTTCTCTACGGTATGAGACCTTCGGAGTTAGTGACAGTCACTGCAGGCTCAGGACTAGGTAAGAGTCAATTCTTACGTGAGATCTTGTTTAACATTCTGAACACTACGAAGTGGAACATTGGAGGGTTATTCCTCGAAGAGTCAACACGTAAGACAGCTAGAAGTATCATGAGCTTACATGCCAACAAACTGTTACACCTGCCTGATACACCAACAACTGAAGAGGAGCTTAAAGATGCATTTGACAACACTCTTGGATCTAACCGCATTTACCTTTTCGATCATTTCGGTAGTTCTGATGTGGATAATATTACTAACAGAATACGGTACATGGCAAAAGCGTGTGACTGTCGTGTGGTTTTTCTCGACCATATCTCTATCGTGGTTAGTGGGCAGGATCTTGGAGATGAGCGTAAGGCTATTGATAACATGATGACGAAGCTTCGTACACTGGTTCAAGAGCTGGAGATCACTCTGATCTGTGTGAGTCACCTTCGTAGGCCTCAAGGCAACCAAGGCCATGAAGATGGTGGCAGTGTATCTTTGTCTCAGCTCAGAGGATCGGGTGCTATTGCTCAGCTGTCAGACGCTGTGATCACATTGGAGCGTAATAGCATGGCTGAGAATGA
>JACCDP011026671.1_pt1 | contig 11036 bp, 8 predicted proteins | sample 7445841 | NCBI WGS metagenome assembly JACCDP01 (sample SAMN15323441, study PRJNA562643) | freshwater metagenome | isolation source: river surface water | place: USA:Blue River Watershed | collected 2017-08-17
CGACGACCTGGCCCGCGCATCGGCTTGTTCTCGCCGGTGCTATACGGAGGCATGTTGTAGTGGTGCAGGTAACGCTTCGTTGCCACTGGCGAGATCGTATCGAGGCGCTGGGCCTGAGCGATCGGTCCGAGTGTTGCAATGCTGAGCGCCTGCGTCTCGCCCCGGGTGAAGAGCCCCGTGCCGTGGGCACGTGGCAGGAGACCAACCTCGACGCTGATCGGTCGGATCTGATCGACCTTTCGGCCATCAACTCGGATCCCCTCCTTCATCGTGAGGGCGCGCGCCGTCTTCTTGTGCATGTAACCGAAGAGGTTCTTCCCGAGGCGGGCCTTGCGACGTGCCGCTTCGAGAAGCGCCTTCGGTTCACCCTTCCCGCTGCGGGCTGCACGGATCGAGTCGCTGATCCCCTCCTTGAGGGTGGCGAGTCGCTCTGGGAGCTCGGCGGCGAGGAGGAGGAGCAGCTCTGCTGTTGCCTCTGCGTCGCTCTCTGCGCGGTGCGTTGGGGCCGTCTTCACGCCGTAGATGCGCGCCAGGTCGCCGAGCTTGAACGACTCGCTCTCTGGATACGCCTCGCGGAAGAGGACAAACGTATCTAGGTACTGCCCCTGCTCCGTGGCGAAGCTGCGCCCCTTGCCGAGCGCTTCGTCAAGGAAAGAGACATCGAAGCCAAGGTTGTGCCCAACAAGGATTGCTCCCTTTGCGAAGTCGGCAAACTTCTCCGCCGCCTCCTTTGGTGCAATCCCCTTCTTCAGGTCAGCCGTGGTGATGCCGTGCATCTGTGCGCCCACGATTGGGTTGCCGGCATTGACGAGCGTGCTCCAACGGTCGGTGATCTTGCCGCCCTTGATCTTCACGGCAGCAACCTCAACGAGATCCGAAAGTTTCGAATCCAGTCCGGTGGTCTCCGTGTCAACAACGACGAATGCAGCGCCGTTTGCAGCGGCCTCTGCGAAGGTGAGGACGCTATCCACCCCAGGCTCGATGTACGGAACGCGCTTCGTCTTTCCGACCTTTGCGCGTAGCTGCTCCTGCAACGAAATGAGCGCTTGGATCGCATTGTGGCCAAACTCAATCGCCTCAGCCATTTTCGCCTCGCTGATCAGGTTAGCCCCTGCTTCAACCATCATGATTGCATCTGCGGTGCCTGACACCACAAGGTCAAGATCGCTCGTCTCAAGCTGCTCAAAAGTTGGGTTCAAGATGAACTTGTCGTCGACAAGGCCTACGCGAACTGCACCAATTGGGCCAAGGAACGGAATCTCCGAGATCGTCAGCGCCGCTGATGCGGCGATCGTCCCAAGGATGTCTGGATCGTTCTCCTGATCCGCGCTGAGTACCGTGATGACCACCTGGACGTCATCCTTGTAGCCTTCAGGGAAGAGTGGGCGGATCGGTCGGTCGGTAAGTCGTGCAGAGAGCGTTGCATTCTCCGACGCCTTCCCCTCGCGCTTGATGTAGCCACCAGGAATCTTCCCGGCTGCATACATGCGCTCTTCGAACTCGATCGTCAGTGGGAAGAAGTCAAGACCCGGTCGTGGGTCGCTTCGATTTGCGGTTCCAAGGACGACGGTGTCGCCGTAGCGAACCGTGACGGCTCCGCCTGCCAGGCGAGCCATGCGCCCTGTCTCAATGGTGAGTGTCTGGCCGCCAAATTCGGCGGATACGGTTGTGATTTCCATGTTGCTCCTCTTCAGGCCGCGCCCATGTGGCGCCCGGCCAATCTAGATGCTCAGCGGTGCTGAGCGTGGGTTAGCGACGGAGGCCGAGCTTCTCGGTGAGTGCGGCGTGTCGAGCCACATCCTCGCGTCGTAGGAAGGTAAGCAGGCGGCGTCGCTGGCCGACGAGCTTCAAGAGCCCACGGCGCGAGTGATTGTCCTGCTTGAAAGTCTGGAGGTGCCCGGTGAGCCCCTCAATGCGCTCCGTGAGGAGTGCGATCTGGACCTCGGCTGAACCGGTGTCCTGAGCGTGTCGCCCGTTTGCGGCAACGATGCGCTCCGTGGTCGCTTTATCTAGTGGCAAGGTTCCTCTCTCCTGTCTGGAGGGCTCCAAGGCCCACCCCAACTCAATTCACAATGCTTGGATGAGTCAAGGGTAGCAATCAGCGCCCACTCCGTCCAGCGAGCGGCCTCAAGATGGCTGCACGGAGCCGCCCAGCCCCCTCAGGGAGCCGCCCCGCAGTTGAGGGATGGAGGGTGAGGGTCCGTCCCGTGGTGTCAAGGGCGGCGCGCGCCACTCGACCCGTCAGGGGGAGGCGACCGGCGCGGTGTGCAGCCGCGCCGATACGCACTTCGTACTCCCCCGCTGGCGGTAGGGCGAAACCCGCTGCATCTACCACGAGTTCCAGTTCACTTGAGGTTCGCTGAGCGGTAATCGCGTGTGGCCGACCGAGTGCGCGGGCGGCTCGCGAGAGTGCCCCTGCAGCGATGGCTTCGCGAATGGTCGTACTTCGAATTGGGAGACCGTCCGCGCGGACCTCTGCTACCGGGTGTACCTGGATTCCCCTCGTTGCTCCCCATGAGCGAATCAGTTCTAGACGCCCCTGACGTCCCCGCCCCAAGGCGCTCTCTGGCGAGAGCACGATGCTTCGCGCCCCAGTGGCAGCCACCAGACGAGCGAGAAAGGGCTCCCATTCGGTGTCTCGCATCGCCGCGTCAAACGGGAGGTCGCACCACTTCTCCACCCCAGCCGCCGCAAAGCGCATCTCGAACTCCAAAGGGTCAAGGAGCCGTAGTGGTGCAGCGCCCCGAAGCAGGAGGTCAGGGTGCGGATCAAATCCCACATGAATTCGGTGCAGCCCAGCAGAAGCGGCGAGCGTCTCAGCGGCGGCGAGGATTCGTTGGTGCCCGCGATGTAGCCCATCAAAGATACCGATGGTCAGTACCGAACCATCTTCTCGTGCGCCGTAGAGCTGCTCGCCTTCCAGCGCCGTCCAGCCAAACAGATGCGACTCGGCGGCGAGGTGCTCGGTGGTCAACTTGCCTCCACCTTCGCGCGCCGCAGCGGCGGTGCCGCATTCGGCGTGATGAAGACTCGCTCTGGTTGAACACCAGCTTCCGTACGCCGAGCCAGAGCGGCAAGCTGACCGTCAACCATCAGGCGAACCTGCTCACCTGCGGCGATATCGACTGCGTGGATCCCGCAAAGTTCAGCAGAGATTGCAGCCCCGTCGCGGAGGAGGCGTGTCGCCCCTTCGTTGAGATCAATTCGCGGAATGCTTTCAATCCCTGCATCAAGCGGTAGGAGCAGATCGGTCAGCCTTCCGGCGAGAGCTGACTCCGCAATAGACTCCATCGGATGCGCGCGCGAAACGTTGAATGGCCCTGAGCCGATGCGTCGGAGGGCGACAAGGTGCGCACCACTCCCAACCGCAGCGCCGAGATCGCGGGCAATTGCACGAATGTAGGTTCCCGAACTGACATCGAGCTCAGCACTCATCAATGGCTCTTCCGGGTGACTATCGTCCCATGAAGTGATCTCGAAACGTGTGATCTCTACGGGTCGAGGAGCCAGGTTGACCAGCTCTCCTGCCCGCGCGCGTTCGTAGGCACGCACGCCCTCAACTCGCTTCGCAGAGTGACTCGGTGGAACCTGTTCAAGAGCACCACGAAAACGTGGCAGGAGCGATTCGACCTGATGTCGAGTGGGCGGCACGGCCGCTCGTCGGATCAGCTCGCCATCGAGATCGTCTGTCGTGGTAGCACCACCGAACGAGAATGTCGCCTCATAACGCTTTGCCCCTCCCTGATGGAGTGCAGCGAGTCGCGTCGCACGTCCCAAGACGAGCACGAGGAGGCCCGTGGCAAACGGGTCAAGCGTGCCCCCGTGTCCGATCCGTGGTTGCCCCGCAATACGACGAACCTTGGCGACGACATCGTGACTCGTCGGTCCATTCGCCTTATCGACGAGCAGAATCCCATCAATGCCAGGCGTGCTCGGACGTCGGCGTGCCACAGCTAAGACTCGCTACCACGCCCCGTGCGAAGTGAGGTGACAGCACGCAGCACCGTGGCCACCGCGTCGTCGAGTGGCGTCGAAATGCTCGCCCCGGCCGCGCGCGCGTGTCCGCCGCCACCGAACAGAGCAGCAATCTTGGTGGCGTCAAGGCCGCCTTCTTTCGTCCTGATGGAGAGACGCGTTTCTCCATCACCCTCCTCCTTGAAGAAGAGTGCCACGTTCGCCTCAATGACCTGGGCGAGGGTATCGACAATCCCTTCGGTTTCTTCTGGCTGCGCCGCAGTTTCCTGGAGATCAGATTTGAGCACTGCCGCCCAGACGGTTGCGCCGCCGTCTGATGTTGCCATTCGATCAAGCACGCGCGCATGAAGGCGGACCTGTGTCGCTGGCTTAGAGCGATACAGGCGCCGCGAGATCTCGCTGATCGGCGCGCCAGCCTCAAGAAGGAGGCCTGCGACCTGCAGCGTTCGCGGGGTGGTGTTGCTGTGTTGGAAGGTTGCGGTATCCATGATGATCCCAGCGGCGAGCGTGGCGGCGAGTTGACCGCCTTCCGCAGCAAGATCCGATTGCAGCGCCACAGCGATGAGCGTGACCATTTCACAGGTCGCAGCTGCCGTCGGGTCGATCCATTCCAGCGGAGAGGTGCTGCGGTTAGACACGTGGTGGTCAATCGTCGCCCTGACCACGCCGCTTGGCAGGGCCTGCATCAGCTCGCCTGCGGCTCCCGCGCGCTTTTCGTCACCGCAGTCGACGAGAATAGCCGCATCGGGCACCCACTCCGGAGGGGTGGTGAGGACGCGAGAAATTGTCGGGATGACGTCATACACCTTCGCTGGGGTATCAGCGCAGAGGACCGCTACCTCGACTCCGCGTTGCGCAAGGATGGACTGCAGCCCAAGAGCCGCACCGAGCGCATCGGCGTCGGGGCGCTCATGCGGAACAACCCAGATACGCTTCGCGGCTCGCAGAAGCGCAAGTAGTTCCGTTGGAACGGCGGCCGTCGCCTCCGCATGAAGTGCGGCAGAGCGATCCTGCAGGTTCACGCCCCCTCCCCTTTCCCACGCGTCACACCTGGACTCGGAAGTTGAGCGAGCGCATCGAGAGGGTCATCACCTCGCTCAAGGCTACCGAGTATCTGCTGGATTCGGCTGCCACGTTCACCCGCTGCGTCAAGTTCAAAGTGGAGCGCTGGAACCCGACGAATGCGCAGACCTTTGGAGATAACGCTTCGAAGGTGCGCGGTTGCGCTGCGTAGCGCCGCGAGTGAGGCGGCCCGCTGCTCATCGCTACCAATCGTGCTGATGAACACCTTCGCATGACGCAGATCTGGCGAGGTTTCCACTCCGACGACCGTGACGAACCCCAGTCGAGGATCACTGATTGAGCGCGAGATATGCGTGCTGATCTCTTCACGGAGGAGTTCGTCCACGCGAGGCATTCGTTCGGTCATTAGAGACTCCTACGAGTAGACTGCTCCCCGACGATCTCCAGAATGTCTCCCTCTTGGATGGAAATCGTTGGGCCGAGGCCAATACCGCACTCTTGGCCCTCCTTCACCTCGCGCACATCGTCGCGGAATCTTCGGAGGGATTCCACAACATCTGTTGCGACCACACTCCCACCCCGCATCAGGCGAACTTTTGAGCCACGCGTGACGCGCCCCTCTCGGACAACGCATCCCGCAATCACAAATCCCTTTCCAGGGAAGAGCTGCTTCACTTCGGCGCGTCCCTCAACGACCTCTGACTTCTCCGGATCGAGCATTCCCTCGATGGCCGCCTTCATGTCATCGGCCAGTTCATAGATGATCTCGTAGAGCCGGACGTCGACCTTCTCGGTGTCCGCCATACGTCGAGCACCTGGGGTCAGCGTTGTGGTAAATCCGAGGACGATCGCGTCAGAGGCCGATGCGAGCAAGATGTCGTTTTCTGTTATCTCACCCGCGGCGGACATCAGGACGTTGATGCGCACCTCATCGCTCTGCAGCTTCTCCAACTGGTGCTCAATGGCGCCGAGCGAGCCTGCCACGTCTGACTTGAGAATGACGCGAACCTCTTTGCCAGCACCCGATTGAATGCGTCGATAGAGCTCTTCCATGGTTGCTCGGCCGCCACCATCGCGAGCGGCAGTAGCTTCGTTCTTTGCCTTCTCAGCCAAGTCACGTGCCTCGCGCTCGTCAGCGGCCACGCGGAAAATATCGCCGCTCGCAGGAACTTCAGGAAGTCCAGAGATCACGACCGCGGTGGATGGACCCGACAACTTGACGCGCGCGCCGTCCGTCGTCTCTAGGGAGCGGACCTTTCCGGAGATCGCACCCGCCACTACGGCGTCCCCAACGCGTAGCGTGCCTGTCTGGACGATGACCGTTGCAATGGGTCCGCGACCCTTGTCGCGCTGCGCTTCAATCACCGTGCCAATCGCTGGGCGTGACGGATCCGCTTTGTAATCACCGAGGTCTGCGACGAGAAGGATCATGTCAAGAAGGTCATCGAGACCGGCACCGGTTCGCGCCGAGACGGCAACGAGAGGAACGTCTCCGCCGTACGCCTCCACGAGCACGTTCGCCTCGGCAAGCTCGCTCTTCACCCGCTCAGCATTTGCGTCGGGCTTATCTACCTTGTTCATTGCCACAATGATCGGCACATTCGCCGCGCGCGCATGGCTGATCGCCTCTTTGGTTTGAGGCATCACGCCGTCATCTGCAGCCACCACGATGATCGCAATGTCTGTCACTCGTGCGCCTCGGGCTCGCATAGCGGTGAACGCTTCATGTCCTGGGGTGTCAAGGAAGAGGATGCGTCGATCACCCCGTTTGACCAGGCTCGCACCAAGGTGCTGTGTGATCCCGCCACGCTCCCCCGCCGCAACGGACGTCTTTCGCAGGGCGTCGAGGAGACTCGTCTTGCCATGGTCCACATGGCCCATGACGGTGACGATCGGCGCTCGCGTCTCAAGGGCGGCGGTCGCTGATTCCTCAAAGAAGACCTGCTTGGTAGCGGCTGGCAACGCCTCTGGTGTCTCCTCTGGCGTCTCTTCAACCTCCTCCGGCTCAGGTTCAGCCACGTTGAATCCGAGCTCCGTTGCAATGAGTGCCGCCGTTTCACGATCAATTCCCTGATTCATCGTCGCGAAGACCCCGCTCCGGATCAGCGGGTTGATGATGTCAGCTGGATTTACGCGAAGGATCTGGGCGAGCTCACCTACGGTCATCGAGGGCGGGAGCACCAACACTCCAGCCTCGTGGACCTGGAGCGGCTTTTGCGGGCGGGGCTCAGGGTTCGCGCGGTCAGGGCGGACGGGGCGCACGCTCTTTCTCTGCTTTGTCATGCTCCCCTCCTTTCGTCCTCAGCCGCTATCCAGGCCCGTCGCGCCTGATCAATCAGTTCAAACTCTTCATCGCGTACTGGACCGCGCAGTCCCTGCTGGATCGCTGCACGAAGGCTCCCTTCATGTGTGTCAGCACAGACCCACGCTCCACGTCCACCGCGTCCTCCAATGCGTATGTTGCCGTTGCTCTCGCGACCGACTCGCAGCAGTTGGCGCGTGTTGAGGCGATGCCTACAGAGCACACAGGTGCGCTCTGCCGCCTCTCCCGTGCTACGCCTCGCCCTCTACGGCAACCGCATCCGCAGTATCCGAAACTGCGGAGGAAGGGCTGCCGGTACCGTCGCTCGCGATATCAATGCGGTAGCCAGTCAGGCGTGCAGCGAGTCGAGCATTCTGACCCTCACGTCCGATCGCAAGTGAGAGTGCGTGCTCAGGAACGGTCACGACCGCCGACTTTGCGTTCTCATCTACAACGACAGAGATCACGGGTGCTGGCGAAAGTGCACGGCCAATCATCTCTGCCGGATCGTCTGTGAACGCAATGATGTCGACCTTCTCTCCACCGAGCTCTTCAACAACGGCCTGCACCCGTGCGCCACGCTGACCGACCACAGTTCCAACCGGGTCAAGGCCAACCTGGTGCGCGTTCACGATGACCTTGGCGCGGTGACCAGCCTCACGTGCAATGGAAGTAATCTCGACGAGGCCGGAACCGAGCTCTGGCACTTCGAGTTCAAACAGCTTCTTGACGAAGTTCTTATGCGAGCGTGTGAGCAGAATCTCTGGTCCGCGCACAGTGGTGCGAACTTCAAGGAGGAGTGCCTTTACGTTCTCTCCGATTCTGAAGGTATCGAGCGGAGAGAGCTCTGTCGAAGGAAGGTAGGCCTCTGCGCGGCCAACATCGAGCACCAGATTCCTTCGGTCAACACGCATGACCACGCCAGTAAGGATCTCCCCTTCGCGTTCGGCAAAGGAGCGCATCACCTGCTCACGCTGGATCTGCACGAGCCGTGCCTGCAGCGTCTGGCGCGCCTGCGCGGCCACAATGCGACCCATCTCAGCGTTCATCTCTTCGGTCTCAATGAGTGCCCCGAGCGTGGCCTCAGGGTGGCTTGCCTGTGCCTCTGCAAGCGTCCATTCCGCGCCTGGCGTGAGCACCTCTTCGACCACGCGGCGGGCGCGGAAGACCCGCATAGAGCCCGTCTCCGGGTCGAGTCGGACATGGATATCAGCTGCGCCGTGGCGGCGGTTGAGGGCGGCCGCGTATGACTCCTCAGCCGCTCGCAACACACTCTCGCGGTCAATCCCGCGTTCCGCACCCAACTGTACGAGGGCGCCAACAAGCTCCTTGCTCATCTCTGCCTCCCTTCACGCTTGGCAGCCCCGATAAAAAAAGACGCGGGGGTCACCCACGTCTCTCGTCCGGCGGCCGTTATTGAGCGCATCATAGCATGCCCCCAGCGGGGCTCAACTCGTGCGTGGGTCACGAGGAGGGGCGTTCAGGCCCCTGAGAGGGTCGTTTAGCGGCTCGGGTAGTGCTCGACGACGTAGCGGTCGAGGATCTCGGTGAACTCGGCAACGATCCGATCGCCCCGCAGTGTCGTGAAGAGGGCGCCATCTTTGAAGACTGGGGCAACCGGCTCCTCGAATGTGCCCGGGAGGCTGATGCCGAGATTCGCATGTTTCGACTCGCCTGGGCCGTTGACAACGCAGCCCATCACGGCCACCTCCATCGTTTCAACGCCTGGATGACGCTCGCGCCAAAGCGGCATCTGTGCCTTCAGGTAGCTCTGGATCTGCTGTGCCATCTCCTGGAAGAAGACGCTTGTCGTCCGCCCGCAGCCCGGACAGGAAGTAACTTGCGGTGCGAAAGCGCGGAGTCCGAGCGATTGCAAGAGTTGCTGGGCGACCTCCACCTCGAGCGCACGATCACCCCCTGGCTCAGGAGTCAGCGAAACGCGGATCGTGTCACCAATCCCCTCATTCAAGAGGATTGCCAGGGCGGAGCTAGTTGCAACAATGCCCTTCATTCCCATTCCAGCTTCGGTGAGTCCCAGGTGAAGCGGGTAATCGCAGCGAGAGGCGAGCTCACGATACACATCAATCAAATCACGAACGTTTGACGTCTTGGCCGACAGGAGAATTCGGTCGTGCGCAACTCCCGTCTCCTCTGCGAGTTCTGCAGACTGAAGTGCGCTACGAACAATCGCTTCAATCGTGACCGCGCGTGCGCTCTCTGGGGCGGTTGAGCGGGCGTTCTCTTCCATCAACTGCGTCAACAGATCCTGATCCAACGAGCCCCAATTTACGCCAATCCGCACGGGCTTTCCGTGCTCGTTTGCAATCTTGACAATGGTCTGAAAGTTTTCATCGCGTCGCTTGGTGCCCACATTGCCTGGGTTGATCCGGTATTTTGCTAGCGCGGCAGCGGTTGCCGGATAGGCTGCCAAAAGCTTGTGGCCGTTGTAATGAAAGTCGCCGACGATAGGTACCGCAATCCCCTCATCCGCAAGCCGGCGAACGATTTCTGGGACGGCAACCGCCGCCTGTTCGTTGTTGACGGTGACTCGCACGATCTGACTCCCGGCACGAGCCAAGTGCGCAACCTGTGCCGCGGTGCCTGCAGCGTCAGCAGTGTCGGTGTTCGTCATTGACTGCACGACGATCGGGTGCGCTGAGCCAACAAGGACGCCGCCAACACTTACCGACGGCGTCGAGCGTCGTGTCGGTCGCAGTAGATCTGGTCGATCCGCGGCAGGGCGAGGAACGACTGGGAGGTCGCGGCTCATCGGGCCCCTCCACCAAATACGGCGCCGAGATCACCGAGCGTGATCCAGAAGAAGAGAAGCAGCATGGCGAGCGCGCCAGCCGTGACGAGTGCCTGTTCTACCCTCCTGCCGCGTTCTCCGCCCAAAAGACGACGAAGGAGAAGCGCGGCGACTCTGCCGCCGTCTAGCGGTGGGATCGGCAGCAGATTCAGGATCGCAAGATTTCCGGAGAGGAGCGCGGCGATTTGAATGAGTCCGCTAAAGCCGAGCCGCTCAGCCGCCCCAGCCACACCAACTGCAATGCCAACAGGCCCTGCAATTGCGGGGGCCTCTTCAGCAGATTGGAAGGGAGCGGTGACGAGCTCGGCAAGTCCGCCAAGGATCGCCATTCCCGCGTCAAGTGTCCGCACTGCCGCGAGGCGAACGACATCGGTCGCAGGACGTTCGAGCGGACCGGCTGGGAGAAGATCGGCGATGCTGATTCCGAGCACCCCCTGTCCTGCCGCCTCTTCGATGGTGCGAAGCTTAAGCGTGATGTCACGGGATACGCCCGCGTCGTCAATGACCGTGAGTTGGACTTTGCGCCCGGCAGCCTCCCGTAGCCCAGCCAGCGGAGTTTCGAAACGATCAAATGGAACGCCGTTCAGCGACGAGATGCGCTCCCCTGCCACGATCCCAGCGTTGGCTGCTGGTGAGCCTGGCTGCACATCCGCAAGGAGGAGTTCGCCTCGCTCGGCCAGCGGGCCAGCGAGTGCGAGCATGAGGAGAAACGCCACAGCAAGATTGACCACGACTCCCGCCAGCATCACGATGATTTTTGAAGTGAGCGAGGCACGCTCCCATCCGTCAGGTTCGCTACTCCCTTCGGTCGCCCCTGCCATTCGGACAAAGCCACCGAACGGGAGCGCGTTGAGGGTCAAGAGTGTTCGCGCACCACGATGCAGAACGGCAACCCGTGGCGGAAATCCGATACCAAACTCCTCGACG
>JACCDP011033948.1_pt1 | contig 11036 bp, 12 predicted proteins | sample 7445841 | NCBI WGS metagenome assembly JACCDP01 (sample SAMN15323441, study PRJNA562643) | freshwater metagenome | isolation source: river surface water | place: USA:Blue River Watershed | collected 2017-08-17
AAACCAAAGACACCATCGACAATCTACAGGCACTATGCAGAGAGTGCCACCTTGATTTTGGGGATAAGAAACAACACAAGGAATATCTAAAAAACATTCACCTTTTAAAAATGCAGAACCGATGAAAGCAACTTTAGAATTTAACCTACCAGATGACGAAAACGAATATGAGTTAGCCAACAATGCGTCTAAATGGTATTCTATTTGTTGGGATATGAAACAAGAGATAAGAAAAAACTTGAAGTATAACGACAAACTAAGTGAGGCAGAATTTAACGTTTATCAAGGGTTATATGACCGATTGCACGAGAAGTTAGGTGAATACTGTTTGGATTTATAATACAAAGTAATTACATCGTAAATGAAAGAGATTAAAGGACGTAACGGAGGAACACTAAAAGTTCCTGAAAAAGGGGAAACAAATAATCCTAACGGAAGACCGAAAAAACTCGTAACTTTGATGAAAGAAGTAGGCTATACAAAAAGCCAAGTAGAACAAACAATGGTAACAATGATGGGGCTATCAAGGAAAGAACTTGAGAAGATAGACAAGGGCGAAGAATACACAATCTTAGAGCGTACCATTGCCGGTGCGTTACTTCGCGGACACGACAAGAACTCTCTATTCAATTTGGAGATGCTATTGAGTCGTAGTCAAGGCAAACCAAAGGAAACAGTAGACCAAAACATAACAGAAAAAAGTATAAAAATAACACTTAATTTAAATGGAGAACAGTAAATTTATTGGACAAGCGTGGGCTGATGAGTATGGCATCACGGCATCAATCAAAATCGAAGATTTGAAACGATTAGTTGAGAGTGGGGAATTCCCTTTGAACAAGTACGGAGAAGTACGAATCAGAGTTGGTAAATTAGCCAAACCCAATGAGAGAAGTAAAGCCACACATTTTGTGCGTATGTATGAATATAAGAGTGAGTTCTAATGAAACTATACACAGAAGAACAGGTAATTAAAATGATTGAAAAAAGTAGAATAACTGGATTGACTGCTAAGTTTCTTATTTTAACCACTCCCCCCATTGAACTACCAAGTGATGAGGAGATAGAGGAACAAGCAAAAGGTCATTCTACATTTGCCCCATCATTTATTGCAGGTTCAGAGTGGATGCGTAATAAAATAACAGGAGGTAACAAATGAAAAAAACTATTAAAATTAGAGGTAATTATACTGGCGAAGACAAATCACATCTTAAAAAAGGAGACCCAATGTGTATTGAATTAAATAAGGATTATTTAAAAGTATCTTATATGAATGACGCTTTTAATAGGCATATTCATAATGCTGAAAGTATAAAATTAATCACATATGTGAGGCAAAAAGTTCAAAGAATGTTTTTAACAGATAGTTTATATTTATAGGAGGTAACAAATGAAAAAAACGTGGAGAGCAACAATTGAACAAGTCCCTAACGATGACTTCTTAACCCTTGTCGCTACATGGACAGGAGATAAGACATTGGCTCGTTACTTGGATGGAACTGGTTGGATTGACGAATACACTAATAGATTAATTGATGTGGAGTTTTGGATGCCAATACCAATAACCCCAAACGAATGAGAATATTGCTTTTAACTGATGGAATGAATGGGGTGGTTTATCATCGGATAGCCACTCCACACCTACGGATGCAACTACAAGGATTATGCGAAGTTGATGTCTGCCAAAACCCACATGAGTTTAATACAATTGAATACAAGGAATACGATTTGATTGTCTTCTCTCGTTGGTTAGGGGAATACCACTACGATGTATTAAAGATGATAGCACAGAGCGGAACGAAGTACATTGTAGATATCGATGACTACTGGGCATTGCCAAGATACAATCCTGCATATTGGGCTTATCGTAAGGGAATCAAACAAGCTATCAAAGACGCGATGCACTATGCGGATGCAGTTATAACCACAACACCAGCATTATCTGCTAAGGCTAAAGAGTTCAACCAAAATGTCTATGTAATTCCTAACTGCATTGACTTTGAACACGAGCAATGGAGTCAACCTAAAGAGAAAGGAGATAAACTACGAATTGGATGGGTTGGAGGAATAACCCACTACGAGGATTTAAAGTTGTGCAATGAGGCTATTAATGACCTACAGAAGAAGTACGATTTTGAGTTTTATCTGTGCGGTTATACAGGAGGCGAAACTTGGGAGAAAATCATGCAGTTATTCGACAATGTGAAACTGGTTCAAGGTACAAACACTTTTGAGTATGCACATAGTTACAAGCATTTAGATTTTGTGATTGCTCCTTTGCTGAATGAATCATTCAACAACCACAAATCGGAGTTAAAGATATTGGAGGCTGCGGCTTATAGATTGCCGATTGTTGTTTCTAATTGCTTACCTTATACCTACTGCATTAACAATCTTGGAGTATTACCAACGGCAAATGCTAATTGGTACGATAACATCGAACGCATGATTAATATGGGAGAGTCAACAAGGCAACAAATGGGCAATGATAACTACGAGTTCTGCGCTAAGCACTACAACTTATTAGAGTGGAATAAAGAACGGTTAAAAATATACGAAAGTATAGTCAATGGAAATTGAGTACATCAGACCGCATTTAACAAACTACCAACGGGAGATATTAGACGCTCCCGAAAGATACACTATTACCGCAGCGTCAACAAAGACAGGTAAGACCGCATCACACATTATTTGGCTATTTGAACAAGCTCTAAGCCTTAAAGAGAATCAATCTTGTTGGTGGGTTGCTCCCGTCTACAAACAAGCGGAGATAGCATATAGGCGGATGAAATCCCAAGTTAGTGAGCGTGACTTCTTCCAATCGAATGAATCCAAGTTGGTTCATATCCTACCCAATGGCGCACGGATAGAATTTAAATCGGCAGAGAACCCTGATAACCTTTATGGAGAGGATGTCTATGCAGCGGTATTCGATGAGGCATCACGAGCAAGGGAAGAGAGTTGGTATGCGTTGCGGTCTACATTAACTGCTACTCGAGGCAAATGCAAACTAATCGGAAACGTAAAGGGTAAGAAGAATTGGTTCTACAAATTAGGAGAACGAGCAAAGCAAGGGGAAGCGGATTACAAGTTCTTTAAGATCACGGCTTACGATGCAGCCAAAGAAGGGATATTGTCCTTTGAGGAAATAGAACAAGCCAAACGTGATCTACCAAAACATGTATTTGATGAGTTGTACCTTGCAGAACCTGCAGACGATAAATCTAACCCATTTGGATTAGAAAACATTGAGCGATGTATCAGACCATTGTCAAGCGGTCAAGTTGTAGCTTATGGAATTGACCTTGCAAAGTACACGGACTACACGGTTATAACTGGTCTTAACTCCAACAAAGAGGTATGCTATGTAGAAAGATTCCAAAGCGATTGGAATTTAACCCTTAACAAGATTGTACAATTGATTGGTAACACTCCATGCGTGATTGATTCAACCGGAGTAGGTGACCCTATTGTAGAACAAATTCAGCGGTCATGCCCAAAGGTTCAAGGCTTTAAATATACATCAATTTCCAAGCAACAAATCATGGAGCAATTAGTTGCTCATGTCCATCAAAATAAAGTATTTTTCCCGTTAGACCCCATCGGGTACGAAATGCAGAACTTCGAGTATGAATATACCCAATCGGGTGTAAAGTATTCAGCCCCATCAGGATTGCACGATGACTGCGTCAACTCATTGGCGTTAGCGGTAGAGTGCATCCACAAAAATAAACCCGGAACATTTTTTTTCGTATGAGAATATCACAGATACAAGAACTACACGCATTAGGCGAACTAAACACAATCGATAAGAAAATCGAGGCTTTGGCTATTATGACAGAGCAGACCATAGACGACATCGAGTTGATGCCTATGGATGAGATATTAGAGGAATTCAGAAAGATTGAGTTTATCCCTAAAGACACAACACCAAAATTCAAGTTTAGGCACAAAGGTAAAAGATATCGATTAATCACAAACCCATTAGAACTAAAGGCACACCAATGGATTGAACTGCAAGAAGTATTTAACGGAGATATTATAGAATCATTGGATAAGATTATAGCCTTGTTATCCTATGAAGTGAATATATTTGGCAAGAGAAAGAAGGAAGACATCACCAATTTTGAAAGGAAAGTGACAGATTTCGCATCCTTAAAGTTTGACATCGCCTACAATTATGCGCTTTTTTTTTCGAAAGTTTATCCAGAATTATTGAAAACTACCCTGTCTTATTTGAACAAGGAACTGGAGGAGATGAAGAACCAACTACAGGAGGAAGCCCTGCAAAAGGATGGCTCGAACTAATCAATCGATTAGCAAAAGGAGATAGAACCAAGTGGGATTTTTTCCTACAAATGGAATTGATAGAGTTTCTTAATACGATGGCATTTTATAAGACCATCAAGAAGGAGCAACAGAAACGATTGGAACAAGCAGCGACTAAAGGGTATCAAGTTTATATGGTTGCTGCTATCAATGAGATGCTTTAGGACGCATTAAAATTAAAACTATTTTATATTGTGAGTTTATCAGTTAACCAATCACCAGAAACTTTTACCCCATCTTACAACGATGTCAATTATGTTGTAAGTGAATCAAGCGGTGCAGTTTATAGTTCATCCAATTTTAAGTTTATTGCGGAGGTGGTAGTCGATGCATCCACAATCGCAAAACTAAAAGTACCCATCTACTTTGGAAGTACAAACAAAGGGGTATTTAACATCGGCAGATTGTTGGAATCTTACACAACTCACGATTTCAAGTATAGCGATACTGCTGCAAGTGGTTGCACTAATTCGTTCAAAGATTACTCGGTTAAGTTTGGCGAAGAATATTCTGCAAGTGCAACGGGTACAGTTACTGAATATCTTAACCTAACCTCTGCAAGTGGAACGGTTTGGAACGCTGCCTTAAATCCGGTTACATTTGTTTCGTTTGATTCCGATACCTACGCAGCCAATAATTCAAGCCGTAAGTTCTTGACATCGGTTCGTAGTCAAACAATCCACAGAACGCAAAAAGTATGGTTATACGCATTGAGAGGGGCAGCAACCAATCTAAGAATACTTTACTCCGATTCTACAACGGCAACCATAACTCTACCAAGTACAAAGATGGTAAGAGTCCCAATTAACCTATCTACTCCAGCAGGTGCAACTTATTTCGATTGCTATTTGCGTGATGTGGATGGGGTAACCGTATCTGAAACCTACCGATTTACAATTAAAGATGAGTGCAGTAAATACGATACTTATGATTTGTTTTTCTTAAACAGATTAGGTGGATTTGATTCATTCCGATTTAATCGAGTAAGCAAATCGAGCTACGACATAACAAGAAAGACATTTAGACAAAACCAATACACATTGGATAATACTGCCGTATCGTGGACATATGGGACAGATAGTTTTTCAAATGTGCAATATTACGAGGAGAGCAAACAGAAACTAACCATATTCTCTAACTGGATAACCGATACCGAGTCGATTTGGTTGAGAGAATTAGTAGAATCCCCGGTAGTTTATCTTTGGGATGGCACAACTTTACAAGCCGTGAACATAACTAATGCAATGTACGAAGAGAAAAAGTGGATTAACGATAAGATGTTCAACTTGCAGTTAGATATTGAGTTTAGTTTTGTAGACAAAAAACAACGCAGATGATAGATGTTTTAATTAATAACCAACGAATAGACCTTTCAGAAGATTTTGGAATCCTTATAAACAAGGAAATTGCGGACATCAGAGAACCAGAGAAACGGTCGAGCGATTGGACTAAAACAATTTCAATCCCCGGTACAAAAACAAATAACAAGATATTCGGTCATATCTTCGAGATAGAGCATACCGTTCTAAGTGATACCCAATTTAATACCAACTTTAACCCTAATAAGAAAGCGGATGCTGTTGTATTGGCTGATGGGTTAGAGCAGATTAGAGGATTCATTCGGTTGTTAAACATCAGCGTAACAGACCAAGCGGATATTATCTATGAATGTTCAATTCACGGACAAACTGCCGAACTCTTTACAACAATATCCGAAAAGAATCTTTACGAGTTAGATTTTTCTGAGTATAACCACGATTTAACCATCAACAACGTAAAGAACTCTTGGGATACTTCTATAATAGTTAACAATGCTACACAATCCTTTGAATATGGTAAGGGTTATGTATATGCACTAATTGATAAGAAAAACAGAAAGAGTGGAACGCATTGGATTTGGTTCTTGGAAGATGTAACTCCTTGTTTGTATGCCAAAACGATAGTGGATAAGATATTTAATACTTATGGGTATTCCTATACTGCTGATTCTTTCTTTAATACAGATAGATTTAAACGCTTAATTATTCCTGCTCCTGCTGGATTGTCTGTTGGTAGCCCTATATTGACTAACCGATTGTTTAAAGCGGAGAGGACTACTGCACAAACAATTGCCAACTATACCACAAAAATAGTATTTGATAACGATTCTACGGGTGGTAATTTCGATACTGGCAACAATTATAACCCAAGTACAGGAATTTATACCGTACCCGGTGGTGGTAGTTATACCTTTTTCTTGCAATTAGAAGGCTCTTTAGATACTACCGACTACGGATTTGATGGGGATAAGGAAATTTACATGACCTTTGCGGTGTATGTAAACAATCACATTAGAGCAACGGCAACGATTTACTGCGAGATGGCAAATGTCTTTGCCTTTATGGGTGAGGTTTTAGTATTTCCTAATATCTATTGCTATACAAATGACCAAGTTTCTATTATTGTATCAAGGGTTTACGATAACCAAAGACCAACCAACCGATTAATAGGAGATTTTGTTGCAACGATTGACGGTGCTAAATTCTACAACAACACAGCAGCGTTTACATTTGGTAAGGATACGAAGGTTGACTTTTCTCAATTCTTTAACTCAGAGGGCAAACAATCAGATTTCATGATGTCATTGGTTAAGATGTTTAATCTTTACATCGAATCAGATACATCGTTCCCAAAGAAGTTAAGGATTGTGCCTCGTGATGATTTTTACAACGGATCAACAATTGACCTTTCAAAAAAGTTAGATTACTCTCAACCCATTGAAATAACTCCGATGGGTGAACTTGATGGAAACCCTTACTACTTTACATATAAGGAAAGCGGTGACGATGCCAATCAATCTTATCAATCCTACTATAACCAAACCTACGGAAGTAGAAAGTTTTTTGTCGACAATCAGTTTGTAAAGACAGAGAAAAAGATTGAGGTTCTATTTCAACCTACTCAGTTGAAGAGTTATGGCAACGATAAGAATTTTGTGTTATCCTACATTCCCGGTGAGAAATTTGGCTATCGCATTTTGTATTATTCAGGTACTACCAATGTAACTCTCTCTTTATTAGAAAAAGAATTTAGCGCACAAGCGGTAATTGATGGTCAAGTAAATAAGCTACCATTAACACTACACATCGATTCAGTTAATGCGATGAATTTTGATTTGTGTTTTGGTATGCCTAAGGAAGTTTTGTTAGGTTCTGGATATTCATATTCATCCAATAACTTGTTTAATGAGTATTGGTATCGGTTCATGTTTGAGATAACCAACAAAAACTCCAAGATTGTAAAGGCTTATTTCAGATTGAACGGAGCGGATGCCTATAAAATGAAGTTTTCTAATCAGTATTTCTTTGAAGGGCAATATTGGAAACTCAATAAGATAATCGATTTCAACCCTTTCGAAGATGGCACATATCAATGTGAGTTCTTACTAAGCCAATATATACCCAAATTCACGCCAACTATTAAAGTAATTGGTGCAGATACTGGAAGTGATACTCTTGTTTATGGGGAAACCTATCCAAAGGGTGCAAAATACGAAGCTCCTACAATGCCTTATGTAAACATTGGATTAAACAATTCAGATGTAGACCCCGGTCAAGGTATTATTAACGCATCAGAAACCACAATAGAAGGGATTAATAACACGGTATTAGGTGGAAGTGGTAACTATATACCCCAACAAATAACGGGTAGTACAATGATTGCTTGTACTGATTATACGGCAGAGGAATCCAACACATTGTATGTAGGTAATTATAAGATTTATCCAACATGGATTGGTGCAGGTAAAGTAACCACACTAACTGCAAACTATACCGCAAAAGTGGAAGATTGGTTGTTTTTGTGTAATACTTCGGCAGGTGCAATTACTATCACTTTGCCAGACCCTTCAGGAATAAGTGGAAAACATTGGATATTCAAGAAAACATCTTCTAACCATCAAGTTACGATAGACACCGCAGACGATAGCACTATCGATGGGGCAAATACTTTTACAATGACTAATAACAACGATACACATTGGATAGTTACTGATGGAACTAATTACTTTTTAATTGCATCAAAATGACGATAAAAACCGCCATAGAATTAGAGGTTAAACAACCAAACCTCAAAGGATTTAGAGCAGAACTTAGACAAGCGACAATCGAGGCACAACAAGCCGTACTTAAATTTGGTGAATTTTCACCTGAGGCAGTAAAGGCAGCACAGAGAGTTGCTCAGTTGAAAGACCAAATGGAGGATTTCAACGATAGAGTTAAAGCGGTTAATCCTGACAAGTTTGCTCAATTAAATACCGTTGTATCTTCTGTTGTTAATGGATTCCAAGCAGCACAAGGAGCAATGGTTTTGCTTGGTGGCACTACTGCACAAGTAGAGCAGACATTTGTAAAACTACAAGCTGCTATGGCTTTATCTCAAGGCTTAGAGGGATTAGGAAGAGTTCAACAACAATTAAGGCAAATTATCGCATCTGCATCTACTCTTCAAAAAGTAATGGCAGGAACGCTCGGTGTTGTAGTTTTGATTGCTGCTAACTTTGAGCGATTAGTTGGTATTATCCCCGGATTAGAAAAACTTGGTTCAATATTAAAATCTATTGGATTTGCAATATCAGATTTTTTAGGTTTAGGATTTAGAGAGGCAGAGCAATATAAAATATTTAAAAAAGCCAATGATTTAGAAATAATAGAAATCAATAAGAAAATTGCTATTTTAGGTACACAAGAAAAGAGAGAGAGAGAAATATTTGAAGAACGTAAAAAACTAATAAATAAACAATTAGAAGATGTTCAAAAACAATTAGCATTAGAAGTTTATGCAGATAAAGAAGCCAAAGATGAATTATTAAAACAACAACAACAACTAAATGCAGATTTACAGATATTAGATGCAGAACAAAAAGCCTATGAAGTTAAAAGACAAAAAGAGTTTGAAGAGTTAAAGCGTAAACACAATAATGAACTTGAAAAACTTACATTAGAGAATAAGTATAAAATTAAAGATTTAGATGAATACTTTTATCAATCAGAAGATAAGCGTAATAATCAACAACATTTTATTAATTTAGATAAAATTAATCAAGAATATAAAGAAAGAACTCTTTTATTAAAACAACAAAGAGATGAAGAATTAAAAGCTAATGGAGATAGCCAGAAAAGAATTGATGAAATTAATAAATACTATGACCAATTAGATTTAGATTCACAAAAAAAGCATGAGGAGGAATTAATAAAAGAACAAAGGAAATACGATATAATTCGTCAGCAAGAGGCAATAAGAGCTGAGCAACAAATAAAAGATAGCAAATTACAGATAGCACAAAGTACAGTATCAGGGTTAAGTTCTTTGGGTCAAATAATGCTAAATGACCAAGCAAAAATTGTTAAGGCTCAAAAAATGATAGCATTAGTTGAGATTGGTATTGATACTGCCTTTGCTGTTTCATCATTGAACAAGGAAGCTGCAAAAGTATCTGCACAGATGGCAGGTATTCTTGGGCCTGCAACTCCTGCATATACCGCTGCTTATTATGCACAAGGTATTGCACGAATCCTTGCTAATGTCGCTAAGGCAAAACAAGTATTATCGCAAAAAAATCCAAATGTATCAGGTGCAGTAAGTGGTGGAAGTATTGGTTCTAATATTGGTGGTGCTGCTCCAAGTATGGTAACTGGTTCAAGCCTACCACAAGACACCGGAGGTGGCAAAGTTTATGTACTTGAAGGCGATATCACAAGAGCGCAACAACGAGTAAACGGCAATCAAAGAGTATCAACAGTAGAATAATAATATTTAATACAGATGAAATTACCAGTTTATAAATTAGACATCAACGAATTTGACGAAGATAGCGGAATAGATTTCATTTCATTGGTTGAAGCCCCAGCAGTTCAAAAGGACTTTGTAGCATTTAACCAAGAGTTTGTAGAGCCAAAACCAAACGAGAGCGAAGAGGATTTCATTTCTCGTTGCATTCCTATTTTGTTAAACGAAGGCAAAGAACAAGCACAAGCGGTTGCAATTTGCTATTCATATTTAGAGAAAAAGTTCGAATCATTTACCGACTACCCACAAGCAGCAAAAGACAACGCAGCACGAGGAATCAGATTGAACGAAGAGAACGGCAATAAATGCGCTACCCAAGTAGGAAAAGTAAGAGGTCAACAATTAGCCAACGGAGAACCCATCAGCGAAGAAACAATAAAGCGAGTTTATTCATATTTGTCACGTGCTAAAGAATACTACAACCCCAATGACGATAAAGCTTGTGGAACTATATCTTATTTGTTGTGGGGTGGTGAAGAGATGTTGCGTTGGGCAGAAGGTAAACTAAACTTTAATAAATTCTCAATCACTAACGAAGAAAAGAGAATAGTTTCCGGTGTTGCAATGGTTGCAGATTTACCGATTTACAGACGCGATAATGTTCGTGGTGAGTATTATGTAATGTTTGACAGAGAGGCAATCTTTAAACTTGCAAAGAAATGGGCGCGAAACGGCAAATATTCATCGGTTAACCAACATCACGAATCAGAGGTACAAGGAGTTCACTTGTTGGAATCATACCTAATAGACAGAGAAAGAGGCGTTAACCCACCAATGGGCTTTGAAAAGATATCAGACGGTAGTTGGTTTATATCATACTTGGTAGATAACGACAATGTTTGGGAGAAGGTTAAGAAAGGTGAGTTTAAGGGCTTTTCTGT
>JACCDP010545945.1_pt1 | contig 11035 bp, 8 predicted proteins | sample 7445841 | NCBI WGS metagenome assembly JACCDP01 (sample SAMN15323441, study PRJNA562643) | freshwater metagenome | isolation source: river surface water | place: USA:Blue River Watershed | collected 2017-08-17
CGCGAACCGCAACACCAAGGAGGAGACCTCCGAGCCTGCGAGTCGAATGGCCGTCCGCCTTCGAGACATCGGCTACGTCACCGTGGTCCGCGTCGATTTGCGCGGCATCCCGTCCTTCTTCGAGGGCATCGCCCGGACGGCGATCCAGAAGGCGCACGGCACCAGCACCCGGCGCTCGCTCTCGCTCTATGGAGAACTCGGGATCGAGCCTCCCGCGGACATCGGCTCACGGCTCATCTTCGTGAGCGACTCCTATGGTGAGAGCCACGCCGCGCTGGGCCTCGACAAAGGCTTCGTCCAGGCCATGGCCACCGTCGAGGACGCAACAGGCCGGGAGGTGCTCCGTGGCCGCTTCCCCGAGGACCTGGAGCGGTTCGAACAGGTGCTGGTTGCGCTCGGGCGTTAAGGCGCGGGCTCTTTGCCTCCCGGGTCGAGCTTCCGGTAGATGGTGCGCACCGACAAGCCGAGCAGCTGTGCCGCCAGCGTCTTGTCGTCCTTTGCGAAGCGCACCGTCTCTCGAATGAGCCGGTGCTCGACCTCCTCCATCGTCGTGACGCCGACGCGGAAGGTCAGCTCCGGGGCGGCATCCATGCGGCTCCCGCGGATCTTCGGCTCGAAGTCGTCCGGCCCCAGCACCTCGCTCCGGGTCAGCACCACGGCGCGCTCCAGCGCATGCTGCAGCTCGCGGACGTTGCCCGGCCACGGATGGTTCTCCAGCACGTCCAGAGCCGCGCGGCTCAGGCCGGTCACGCTCTTGCGGTTCTTCTCGGCGTAGACCCCGAGGAAGTGCTGCGCGAGCAGGGAAATGTCCTCCCGCCGCGCGCGCAGCGGAGGCATCTGCACGGTGATGACGTTGAGCCGGTAGTAGAGGTCCTCACGGAAGGCGCCCCTCTCCACCAGCTCTTCCAGGTCTCTGTTCGTCGCCGCCACGATGCGCGCGTCGACCTTCACCGGAGCGCTCCCGCCCAGGCGCTCGATCTCGCCCTCCTGCAGCACGCGCAGCAGCTTCACCTGCACCGCCGGCGACAGCTCGCCGATCTCGTCCAACAGCAGCGTGCCGCCCTGCGCGCGTTCGATGCGGCCCTCCTTGCGGCTCGCCGCCCCTGTGAACGCGCCCTTCTCGTATCCGAACAGCTCGCCTTCGATGATCGACTCGGGGATCGCCGCGCAGTTGATCGCGACGAAGGGGCCGCGCGCCCGGGGCGAGAGGCTGTGAATGAGCCGCGCGACGAGCTCCTTGCCCGTGCCGCTCTCGCCGAGCAGCAGCACGGTCGCCTCGCTCGGCGCCGCCTGCCGCACCAGGTCCATCGTCGCGCGAAAGGCCGGCGAGACGCCGACCACGGCCCCAAGGCCGTCGAGCCGCGCGCGCAGCACCTCGTTCTCCGCCACCAGCGCCTGCTTTTCGAGCGCCTTGCGCACCACCGCCACGACGTGGTGCCGCTTGATCGGCTTCGTGATGAAGTCGTAGGCGCCTTCCTTCATCGCCCCCACCGCCACCTCCACCGTGCCGAAGGCGGTCATCAGCACGACCTCGGTCTCGGGTGAAATGGCCTTCACACCGCGCAGCAGGTCCACACCGGAAGGGCCGGGCATCGACAGGTCAGTCAGCACCACCGCGACCTTCTCGCGGCGCACATGCTCGAGTGCGGCCGTCGCCTCCCGCGCCGTCAGCGTGCGCAGACCTTCCTTCTGGAAAATACGCTCGAGCGACTCGAGGTGGGACGCGTCGTCGTCGACGAGCAGAATCGCGGGAGGCATCGGGGCGGGCGTCATGGCGTCCTCATGCTCGTCCGCGCGGCAACCTCCGGCGGCAAGGGAACATTCCGGCCATCTTGTTCGCGCCGCCTCCGGGGCGTCAACGCCGCAGGCGGCGCGCTTGCCTCACCAGAGCCCCGTCCTCAGGTTGCTGCCGTCGCAGACGGAGGCAACACGGCGTGGACAACGGCGCGTACTACCGGTTCCTCGCCACGACCTTCTCGACTACCGAGATCGCCTCGGCCTTCGGTCGCCGCGTCCGGCATCGCCTGCGAAAAAGGCTCTCAACACCCCCGGACCGGCTCGGCGCGCGAGAGCTCCGCGAAGCGCTCGGCGTCGGTTCTGCCGCCGACGTCTCCGAGCGCTGCTTTCGGCCCCCCGGGGCGCTGCGTTTCGACGGCCCGTTCCGCAGCGAGCGCCGGGCCGCCCTGGCCGCACGCTGGCCCGAGCTGCCGGAGCAGCTCGTCCTGAACGCCGATCGAATCCTCGCTGGCGAGCTTCACCTCTTTGGCCGCTGGCGCGATCACGCGCGGGGTGAACTGGCTCCGGGCGTGGCCGCCATCGCCTGGTCGCGCGACCCGCTGGGTGGTCCGGAAGCTCCGAATTCACCCTCGAAAGAGCTCGATCGCGACCGGCCGGGACTCGATGCCCGCGCCATCTGGGAGGCGGCGCGTCTTGCCCCCGTGCTCTGGCTGGCTGCAGCCCGCTTCGCCTGTGGCCTGCCGGGAACCGAGCGCGCCCTCGGCGCCGAGTCTCCCGAGCTGTACGTGCGCGCCGCGGCGCTTCACCTCCGCGACTTCCTCGTGACGCAGCCCGTCGGCATCGGCCTCCACTGGACCTGCGCGATGGAGGCGGCGCTCAGGGCGATCCACCTCGCCATCGCAGCAACCCTGCTCCGCGGCCTGCCTGGCCTCGATGCCCTCTTCTGGGAAGAGGTCGCCGTCGCGCTCCGCCAGCATGGCGCCTTCATCGAGGCCGAACTCGAGGACGACCAGCTGGTCCCCGGAAACCACCTGCTGACCGATCTGGCCGGGCTCGTGGCCATCTCATCGCTCGCTCCGGGACTGCCCGAGAGCCCGCGATGGCGCGCGCAGGCTCTCCCCGCCTTCCAATCCGCGCTCCTCGCGCAGACCTCGCGGGAGGGACTCTCGTTCGAAGCGTCGATGCCCTACCACCGCTTCGTCACAGAGCTGGGCTGGCTCGTCCGCCGCCTCACCGAGGAGACTCCGGGCGCATGGACACCCGCGGCGACGCAGCGTCTCGAGGCAATGACCCGTCAACTCGACGCAGCGCGCCTCTCCGACGGGCTCATCCCGAACCTCGGTGACAACGACTCGTCCGCAGCGCTGTCGCTCCTGCCCCGCTCGCCACTCGATCCGACGCTGGCGCTGGCCCTCTCGCAGAGGCTCGTCTCGCCCGAGACGACGCTGCTTTTCGGGGATCTCAACACCATCCCGAGCGTCGTCGAACCCGTGGCCGGGCCGCTTGCAGTGCTGCACGGCTCTGATGGTCGCTCCGCAAGCCTGTGGGCCGGCGACCACGGCCAGCACGGCCTCGGCGGCCACGCGCACAACGACGAACTGACGGTCGAAGTCTGCCTCGGTGGCAGGCGAATCGTCCATGACGGAGGATGCCCGACCTATCTGCGGGACCCTGCGCTTCGTGACCGGCACCGCTCCGCGCGAAGCCACGCCACGCTGCTCATCGACGGAGAGGAGCCCTCGCCCATCCCCGAAAACAGGCCGTTCCTGCTGCCCGCCCAGCTCCGCGCCGAACTGCTCGTGCGAGGCGACCGCGAGGCCGTTGGTGAGAGGCGGCCCATCGGTGACGACGCGCCCTGGCGCCACCGGCGAAGCGTCGCACTGCCGGAAGGCGTCGCGGCGGTGCTGATCACCGATCGACTGCTCGGACGAGGCGTCCACCGCGTCGAGCTGCGATGGCCCACGGCGGCGCTGCACACGTCGATCGCCTCTGCGGGGCCTCGCCTCTCCCGTGAACTCGAGAGGCTCGAATCGCTCGCCAGCGGGGAAGGGCGCTTCGCCCGGGACCAGCTGGTCGTGCTCGAGGGGGACGGGGCACCTGTCGTCGTGGCGTGTGCGGCCGAAGCGCCGTTTTCGCTGCAACTCGAGGCGTCGGAGCGCTCCCCCGGCTACGGCGAGAGGCTGCCTGGCACCACAGTGTCCTTCGTCTTCCGCGTCCGCTGGCCGTTCGTTGCCACCACCGCCTTCTTCCGACTTCCGCACGACCTCACCCGCGACCGGGCGCCGCCGCACCCGGGAGGAGCCGACCGATGAACCGTCCGAACGCCGCCGCCCTGCTCGAACGCCTTGAGACGCGACAGGCCTGGGTCGCCGTGGTGGGGCTGGGCTACGTCGGGCTCCCGCTCGCGCTCACGCTGGGCGAATCGGGGTTCACCGTTATGGGCCTCGACATCGACGCCGCGAAGATCGACGCCCTGCAGAGCAGCCGCAGCTACCTGCGCACCGTGACCTCCGAGCGCCTCGCCGCCGCGTCCGCTGCAGGCCGCTTCACGTTCACGAACGACCCCGCGGGCCTCGCCCACGCCGATGCCGTTGTCGTCTGCGTCCCTACGCCGCTCACCGAGGCGCGCGAGCCCGACATGTCGTTCATCGAGTCCTCATCGCGGATACTCGCCGAGCACCTCCGGCCGGGGCAGCTCGTCGTCCTCGAGAGCTCCACCTATCCCGGCACGACGCGCGACGTCGTCCTGCCGATCCTCGAGCAGAGCGGACTGCGCGCCGGCGTCGACTTCTTCCTCGCCTTCAGCCCCGAGCGCGAGGATCCGGGCAACGCGCGCTTCGAGACCCGCACCATTCCGAAGCTGGTCGGCGGACTCACCCCGTCCTGCCTCGCCCACGCCCGGGCGCTCTATGCCGCCGCCCTCGACAGCGTCGTGCCCGTCTCGTCTCTCGAGGTCGCCGAGCTGGCGAAGCTGCACGAGAACATCTTCCGCAGCGTGAACATCGCCCTCGTGAACGAGCTCAAGCAGCTGTGCCACCGGATGGGCCTCGACGTCTTCGAGGTGATCGACGCGGCCGCCACCAAGCCGTTCGGGTTCATGCCGTTCCACCCCGGGCCGGGCCTCGGCGGCCACTGCATCCCCATCGACCCGTTCTACTTGACCTGGAAAGCCCGCCAGTTCGACTTCTCGACGCGCTTCATCGAGCTCGCCGGCGAGATCAACACCGCGATGCCCTACTACGTCGTCTCGCGCACCCTCGACGCGATGAGCCGCCGGGGCAGGGCGCTTGCCGGGGCGAACGTCCTCGTCCTCGGCCTCGCCTACAAGAAGAACATCGACGACGTGCGGGAAAGCCCGTCGTTCAAGGTGATCGAGCTGCTGCAGGACCACGGAGCGAGCGTCACCTACCATGATCCGTTCGTCCCCAGGACCCACCGCATGCGCCGCCACGACCTGCGCCTCGCAAGCCGCGGCCTCGATGACGCCTCGCTCGCCTCGGTCGACTGCGCCATCGTCCTGACCGATCACGACGGCATCGACTACGGCCGACTCGCCGACCGCGTGCCGCTGGTCATCGACACCCGCGACGCCTGCAGGCGCCGCTTCGGACAACGTGAAAACGTGGTTCCCGCCTGACGCCCGCGCGTTGCCGTCCGCGCGACGGGAAGGCTAGAGTGCGCCGCCATGAGCAGCCGCGCACGTCTTCTCGTCTCCGCCGTCGGGTCCATGGCGATGCTCGTCGCCGGCCTCTTCGTCACCGGTGTTCACCTGCCGCAGCAACGTGAGACGACGGCGGCGCTCGTGCTCCGCTACGAGGTCGCCGGCTGGTCCGACGTCGAAGCGGTGGTCGTGCCACAGACCTGCGCGGAGGGCCGCGTCACCGTCCGCTGGACCTCGGGCGAACGTGTCATCACGCGCGCCATCGCGCTGACCGAGGCCGACCGTGCGGCGAAGCTGTGCGGCAGCCCGGGCGCGACCCTCAGAATCCGCTACCCGCCCGATGCGCCCCACCTCGCGATCCCCGACGGAGGCGGCGTCCCCGAGCTCGAGCGCACCCTGGTACAGCGCACCATCCGGCTGTTTGAAGGCCTGCTCCTGCTCCTCGCAGGCCTCGGTCTCCTGCTGCGGGACGCCCCCGTGCTGCTCCGCGCCCTCGTCCACGGCAAGCGTCCCTGGCGCGCGTCACACCTGCTGTCGGGCTTCAAGACGATGGCCGTCCCGGCCGCGAACCCCGAAGGACTGCTGTCGCTCCTTTTCCTGCGGGCCCTTCCGCTCGCGCTTCTGCCCATCGTCGTCATGCTGGCCTGGGATTTCCGCGACCGGGACCTGATCATGCCCGCAGGTCTCGCCCTCGCCGCAGGCCTCGTGCGCCTCTCCTACGGGGTCTTCCGCCGCCGCTTCGACGAGCGCCGCGCAGCCGCAGTGCTGGAGTTCGGACGACTGCCCTACCGCCCCGGCGAACGGTTCGACGCCATCATGCGCCTGCCCGCGACCGTGCCGGGCACCGCCGAGGTCGACGCCCGAATCACCGTCACCGGCGCGGACGGAAAGACGCTCGCCGAGAGCCCCTTCACGCTCCCCCGCGACTTCGTCCAGCAGACCGGCGAGCAGAGCACCCTCATCATCAAGACCTCGCTCCCCGCCGCGCCGCCGGAGTCCGACGACGCCGTCTGGCAGCTGCACCTCTCCGCCGCGTCGCGCGACCGCACCTTCTCCGCGGCCTTCGTCCTCCCGGTCCACAACGTCGGCCCGCGCCTCATCGAGCGCAACGAAGGGCTGTCGCTCTGATGTTTCGACGCTTGCTCGTCGTCGCGCTCCCGCTCGTCGTCTGCGTTGCGACCCCGGCCATAGCGGCACCGCAAGAGACGCTCCGAACCGCCGCGCCCATCGACCCCCGGCTCGTGCTTGCCCGCGCCCTCGAGGCCGAGACGAAGCGCGCGGCCGAATCGTTGAAGCTGGGCGACAACCCGCCGCCCTTCTTCATCGGCCTGCAGGTGAAGTCGTACGACTCGCACGAGATCTCAGGGAAGTTCGGCGCCTTGCTCGAGAACCACCACCGCCGGTACCGGAACCTCTTCGCCGACGTCCGCGTCGGCAGCCATGCGTTCGACTCCACCCCCGATCCCGACGCCCTCGGATTCGACTTCGATCTCGAGACCGGCAGCTGGAGCCCCGACGTGGAGCTGCCCCTCGACGACGACCCCGCGGCGCTGCGCCACGCCACCTGGCTCCTCATCGACGACCGCTACAAGCGCGCCCTCGCGAGCCACCTGAAGAAGCGCGGCAGGCAGGTCTACCGCCCCGACGACGCGGCGCGCACCGTCGCTTTCTCCCATGAAACACCGGTGATCGAGGTCGAGCCGCCGAAGCAGGCGGCCTTCGATGGGCCGCTCTGGAGCCGCGAAGTGCGCCGCGCCACCGGCCAGCTCGCCACCCGCGGTCCGTTCTTCGACGCCGCCATGCGCGTCACCGCCGACCACGTCGTCCGCGTCTTCGTCTCGACCGAGGGCAGCCGCATCGTCACAGAGCAGCTGTTTTACGGTCTCCACCTCACCGCCTGGGCGCGCGCCGACGACGGGATGCTCCTCACCCACGTCAAGTCCTTCTACGGCCGCAGCGAGGGCGATCTGCCCCGCGGAGCAGCTTTGGACGCGGCCGTGCGCGAACTCTCCGACGAGCTCGTCGCACTCACGAAGGCGCCCGTCGTCGACCCGTTCACCGGCCCCGCCCTGCTCTCACCGCAGGCGACCGGGGTGCTGTTCCACGAGGCGATCGGTCACCGCCTCGAGGGCGAGCGGCAGGACGACGACAACGAGGGCCGCACCTTCAAGGGACAGCTCGGCCAGCGCCTCCTGCCCGCCTTCATCGACGTCTTCGACGATCCAACGCTCACGGAAGCGCGGGTCGAGGGCGCCCGCGCGATGCCGCTCAACGGCCACTACCGCTTCGACGAGCAGGGCGTCCCCGCCCAACGCGCCGGGCTCGTGCGCCAAGGCATCCTCGAGGGCTACCTGATGAGCCGCCGCCCCGTCGCCGGCTTCACCCGCTCCAACGGGTATGGCCGCAGCGCCGGAACCCGCCCGCCCGTCGCCCGCATGGCGAACCTCGTCATTCGCTCCAGCGCGCCCGCGAACGACGCCGAACTGAAGGGCCGCCTCCTCGAGGAGACCCGCCGCCAAGGCAAGCCGTACGGCATCTTCATCAAGGAGATCGCCGGCGGAAACACCAACACCTCCGGCGAGGGCTACCAGGCGTTCAAGGGCCTCACGCGCCTCGTCTACCGCGTCCATGCGGCGGACGGCCGAGAGGAGCTGGTCCGCGGCGTCGAGCTCGTCGGAACGCCGCTCTCCACCATCAACCGCATCGTGGCGCTGGGCAGCCGCGTCGACGTCTTCAACGGCTTCTGCGGCGCGGAGAGCGGTCATGTCCCCGTCTCAACCGTCGCCCCCGCGGCGCTCGTCGGCGAGATCGAACTCCAGCGCAGCCGCAACAACGTCGGACGCCCGCCTCTTCTCGACGCGCCACCGCGCTGATCCGCAGCGCCGGCCGCGATGCCGTGACGCCGGTCACCCCGCGGCCCCACGCAGACTGCTATACCGCGCTGCGTCAAGGGGGCCGTCTACGTGAACGTTCCGATTGTCATCGCCGTTGTGTCTGTCCTAATCGCAGCAGCGGCGGCGCTGCTCGTGTGGCGCTCCAGAGGCCGTTCCGATGACTCGCTCCGCCAGCGGCGCGTCGTCTCTTCGCAGCAGCGCCAGGAGCGCCACCGCCAGCAGACCGACGCCGAACTGGTGCGCCACCTCGAGCAGCAGCCGGTACTCGCGCAGGCCGGCGCCGCGGGCCTCGACGCCCGTCACGAGATCGTCACCTTCGTCGCCGGCCGACGCTCTCAGGCCGCCCTGTCGCGCTGGCCCGAGGTGCGCGGCCTCTTCGTGCCCCACGTGGCCGAGGGCGACCTCGACGCCATCGAAGACCTGCTCTCGGTGCTTGCCGAGCGCGCCGCCGAAGAGGACTACGCCCGACAGACCGACGCCCGCCTCGTTGATCTGATGCGCTCGCACCCGTACTTCAGCAGCTTCCCCCGCCGCTCGCCGCCCGGCGTCCGCCGCTTCTTCGAGAAGTTCAACGCGGGCCGCTACACCGAGATCCTGAACGAGTGGGACGGCATCCTCGCAGGCATGTGGGCCGATGAGGGCGACGACGGCAAGCGCCGCTACGTCCCCTACGCGCCGGAAATCCGCGCCGCCATCCGCACGCTCGCGCTGCGACGCACGACGGGGTAGGGCTTCGAACGGACCCGTTCCCCTCCTCTCGGACGTCCTCCACGCGTCGGACCGTTTGGTCTCGCGGAAGAAGTCCTCGAAAAAGAAGTTGTAAACTTAGAATTACTGACGCACGCGCCGTATCGCCGCGACGACCAGATCCACCGCGTGGGCGACTTCCGCCTCGCTCGTCGACCACCCCATCGACAGCCTTAGCGCGCCCCGAGCCCACTCGGGCGCGACGCCCATCGCGCGGAGCACCGCACTCTGCTCGAGCGATCCCGACGAGCAAGCGCTCCCGCTCGACGCCGCGACGCCCACCTGATCGAGCGCCATCAGCAGCGCCTCCGACGACGCCCCCTTCACGCACAGGTGCAGCGTGGTGGGCAGCCGCTCGGCGCCCTCGCCGGTGACGCGAACGTTGGAAAGCCGCGACAGAATTCCCTCCCGCAGCTTCGCCTCGAGAAGCCGCAGGCGCTCCAGCAGCGCCTCACGCTCGGCCTCCGCCCGCTCGGCCGCCACTCCGAAGCCCACGGTCCCGGCGACGTTCTCTGTGCCGCCGCGACGCCCGCGCTCCTGCAGCCCGCCCGTCTGCATCGCCTCGATCGACCGCCCGCGCCGCACGAACAGCGCCCCGGCGCCCTGTGGCCCACCCACCTTGTGCGCGCTCACCGTCAAGAAGTCCACAGGCAGCACACTCAAATCTATGGGCAGCTTCCCGAAGGCCTGCACCGCATCCACGTGGAGCGGCACCCCCCGCTCGCGGCACAAAAGACCCAGCCGCTCGATCGGGAACACGACGCCCGTCTCGTTGTTCACCCACATCGCGCTGACCAGCGTCGTCCCGGGCCGAACCTCCCTCTCGACCGCGTCCCAATCCAGCTCGCCGCGCGCGTTCACGCCCAGAAAAACAGCCTCGATGCCACGGCTCTCCAGCGCCCGTGCCGTCTGCCGCACCGCCGCGTGCTCCACCGAGGTCGTCACCAGCCGTCCGCCGCGCTCCAGCATCCCCCGGAGGGCAAGATTGTCCGACTCGGTTCCGCTGGAGGTGAAGACAAGCTCCTTCGCCGCACATCCCAGGGCGACGGCCACCTGCTCCCGTGCATCGTCCACGGCGGCTCGGGCCCGCTGTCCGGCGAGGTGCAGGCTCGACGGATTGGCCCCAGCGCGCAGCCACGGCAGCATCGCGCCCAAGGCCTCGGGGCGCAGCGGCGTCGTGGCGTTCTGGTCGAGATCGATCACCCCGCGAACCTACTCTGAATCGGACGAGTGGGACCAACGTCTTCCCTCTTGACGCCGCCCCTGCGCAGCCGTCAACCTCGACCCTTTCCAGATCCCCGGAGTCCACATGTCTCGCCATCTGCTCCTCACCCCTTTCCTGGCTGTCGTTCTCGGCTCGCCGGCCGTCCGCGCCGCCGACCCCGACCCCGCAACCCTCTACGACCTGAAATTCGAGGCGACGTCGAAGGTGGCGCTCCGTTCGGAGGGCAAGGTCGTCGTGAAGATCACGCCGCGCAAAGGCGCCGAGATTCACAAGGAGGCCCCTGCGACGCTGCACGTGCGAGGCTCTCCCCAACTGGCATTCCCGAAGCCGTACGCCTCGAAGGCGGACCTCAAGATGAGCGGAACCGCCGCCTCGTTCGAGCTGCCGTTCCGCGGCCAGGCTCCGGGGAAGTTCGAGGTGATTGCCGACCTTCACTTCGTCATCTGCACCGAGAAGTCGTGCACGTTCCAGGACCGCCACGCCGCACTCCCCGTGACCGTGACGGAAAAGCCCTGATGCTCATTTATGGGCGCCACCCGGTCGTGGCCCTCCTCGAGTGCCGCCCCGGGGCCGTTCGTCGCCTGCTCCTCGCCGACGACGACGCCGCGCTCGCCGCCTTGGCCGCCGCAGCAGGCATCGCCGTCGAGCGCACCACCCGCGACAGGCTCGAGTCGCTGACGAAGAGCCCCCAGCACCAGGGCGTCGCCGCCGAGGCCGCCGATTTCCCCTACGCCGACCTCGAAGCCGTCGTCCCGCCGGGTCGCCCCGCGC